>UMJV01011906.1_pt1 | contig 87930 bp, 114 predicted proteins | sample 1966141 | NCBI WGS metagenome assembly UMJV01 (sample SAMEA4836158, study PRJEB28245) | human gut metagenome | biome: gut microbiome; material: fecal sample | place: Denmark | collected 2008
TACAATTCTTAGCTATGTTACTTAATTCAGCGGTCATTATCAGATCTGATAGTGATCGCCCCGTATGCGCATTTTCGAATAAATTTTACTTTTAATAATTTTCTCATTAGAGTTATCCTCTATTTACTTTTTTTCTTTATTTCTTCCGCGATCTCTTCTAATGTTGTCGGAGATAAATAATCATCTACCCTCAACTCTCTTACATAATCTAAGCAATCCAGACCCTTAGCATCTATTTCCTGCCTCTCTTCGTCGACCCACCTTAAAGTGCCATTTTCTCCACATTCCGGGCATTTGTCAGCTCCACATGGAAGAAGCATTTGTGCTCCACATAAGACACATCTTACCTAGTCTCCGTGCTGCACCCCTTCGTATGTTCTTGTTTTCATATTTGTCATTTTATCATTTACAACTTTCACTTCTTCGCTCCACAAACGTCTCTTATATATCGGAGTGATGCCAATCAGAATACCACTACCTCCACCCCAATACTGAAGTATTTTGGACTCAATTTTATGATGCAATTCTTGTATTCCTCCTTTGTTTCTGTCATAAGGAGAAAAATCAGATAACTTTACCGTTTTCATTTTTCTGGATTTTCAGCAGTTCCTAAAAGATGTTCGTTACCCTCAAAAGGGATACAATAATTCCATAGTATTCCATTACAACATTCATACTCATAAGTCAATCCATCAGAATAATCCGTGGTTTCCCTCGCAAATAAACTGATATTCCATTCTTCATTTTCATCGTTTCTTACCAGCACTTTGTCAAACGGCTTAAACTCATATTTCGGCTTTTCTTCAATCCCGAAGAAGCGTTTCAGATACTCTTTAGCTTTAGGTTCTCTGCTCGCTTTAAGAACATCAATAAGTTTTTGTCTTTCTACTTCAGTAGCAAATCTATAGTTTTCTATAGTATTTCTACAAGCAGATAAACCATCTCCTATGTTAAGAATACCATTTTGATTTAAAGAAGCATATAAAGACGTTAAATATTCCCCATTTGCATTTAAAATAAAGATATAATCACCATCTTTATTACTTAACACATCTCCATCCTTAAATGTCGTATATTCTGGAACTTCAAGTTCAAGTCTGTAATTTTTAGAGCCGCATCCATTAGAAGAGAACCAATCCGATATTATACCGTGATCAGTATGAACCACTCCCAGAATTGGGTATGTTCCCTCTTCTTTGTAATACACTAATTCCACTTTGAATTTTTCACTGATTGTTATGATCGCACCATCATATTTACCATCATTAATTTCCTTTGCTAATTTCAAGTTAAAAGGTATTGTTGTCATATTCTGTTTCATAATCTTATTTGTATTTATTTGGTTTTTATTCTTCTTTTTATAAGGATGAGCACTTACGCCCATCCCAGTTGTTTCGCAATACTTTCCATCTCATTATATGCAATCCGGTGACATCCGGCAGTCAGCATATCGTTTTCATAACGATTGAACGCCCATCTGTGACCGGTTACATCCAATGCCAAATCGTGCTGGAACTGACCGCCATTATGGAAGACCTTAATCAATCTCCAAAGTCTTTCAGCTTCAGTTTGTTCTACTTTGATGCCCTTACTGGTTTCGATTTTTCCATTCTTAATACGCAACCATACGTTCGGTTGGTTATATTCATAATTCATACTCCAATAATTCAACTGGGAAATCTCGTCAGACTTCCACATTTGTATCCGTTCTTCCAATGTTTTGTTACGAGACTCTTCCTCTTTCCTTGCCTTTTCAAGAGCTATAGCCTCTCTCTTTTCACAACCTTCTGTCCATCTTTGACATCTGATCGTATATTTAGCCCATGTTCCTTCACCACAAACTTCATCCACAACCACATTAACGGTTCCAAATACTTCCAATGCTTGATGATTCAACAATATCTGGAAAATACGTTTCAATTCACGGACATGTTCACGTTTAATCTTATCTGATTTCCATGATAATTCATGGTTAGCTCCAAGCCATTCGTTTGTGCTCTTTTTAAGAAGACGCTGGGGAGTCCCCATATCGAAGAACTCAATATAACCCATCAGATTTTTAAAAGCTCCCCAAACATTCTGATAAGGTAATTCAGTTCTGGCTTTCTTGTATTTTTCAATAGCATCTTTAATGGATTCCAACCCACTGGTGACAAATGCCATATTACCAGTATTTGACATATTATATCCAACACTGAATACCTTTGAACCAGTTGGTATTGCGTCACGAACACAACATTGATGTTTGCTTGTAGAAGAGGAACGATATATGTCATTAATTAAATATGCCTTTTCTCCACGCTTGTTCCGCACGATTCTTCCAACCTCAAAATGACTTCCATAGGAGTAAATACTTTCATCTTCAAAATAGAAGTTACTACCATTTGCAAATTCTTTCATTTCGTTTGCCCATAAGTGAGCGACCATAGAGTTGTTCATATAAGTAAGTTTTTTAGTTATTTAATCGAATAGTATTAATGAAGACTTAGGGGGTGAATATTTATCCATAATTCATGTCACCTCCTGATAAAAAGAAAGCCGACAGAAACAATTTTCTATCAGCCAAACCAATTAATTTGTAAGATTTTATTACCGCTTGTTGCTAAGGGTTGTATGGTTCTCTTTGTTCATATTTTTCAATGCGTTCGGTTATCATATCGCAGAAGGCTTGCCCCTCTTTTTCGGAACCTCTGAAGTAACCGACCATCTTCAGGATATTCCCGTTAAACTCATGGACAAACTTATTGTAATAATGTTCCCCCATAACTTTCCCGTATTTTTCCATGAACAAATCCTTGTCCAGTGATTCATCCTTAAAACAACGGTTGTAATCCCATCTTACAACACGAAGCAATGTTTCAAAATTCAATCTTTCCATATCCAATATTTTATTTAAGCTCAAACCTAATATCTTCCGGCAACTGAGAGCGGTCTACGTTATTTACAAAATCATCAAACTCTTCCTGTGTGATTTTTCCTCCATAACCGTTCCAGTTGAAAGACAAAGTGTTCGTGTGAGAATAATATATAACATTATCGGTAGACAATCCATAATCAAATACACAGAGCATTATCTTCTTTTCTGCTTCTGCTTGTCTGATTTTCTTATCGTATCGCTCACAAATTTCAGCACGTTTTGCCGCCATCTTTGCTTTATGGGCTTCCACTCTGCGTTTCTCTATATTTTCTGAGGAATAATGCCCGGCTTTAATACGCTCTTCAATAAGAGATCGTTCCTCGTCCGTTAGTGTTAAAACAAATCTTTCTTCTTCCGGCTTATATGGATTAACCCACTTCTTACCACACAATTTTTCAAGTTCCGCAATAAGTTCTTCTGATTCTCTTTTCCATCTATCCACGATCCCCAGATTGAAAAGCATATACCTGAAATACAACTTATCCTCAGAGGCTTTATATAATTCTACGCATTCTTGTTCTGATATACGCAAATACTCCATTGCCACAGACATACCGCTTCTTCTAACGTGATATATGCCATTTTCCACCGGATACATAGGAGCACCATAATGGTTACAAAGATGCAACGATATGAATTTTGCCAATTCCGGAAAATGTTTTGCAACTTCATCATGGCAGCAGCCTCCTAAGTAATCCTCATATTTTCCATGCTTGTTTTTCCAGTCAACGTCGGCTGTTATGCTCCAGTCGCATATGTTATTTTTGCAGTCATCATCCAAAGAGATTCTAACTGTTATTCTATAATCTTCTTCATTTTCTGTAAAGAATTTTGTACCTGAATAAAACAGTTTGTTTGTAGTTTCCATATTATTTTAGTTTAATCATTACACTTATGAAAAATAAAATCTGCACACTCTCCGGGAAGTGTTCCTGCGTCATTACAATGGTAAAACCCTTGTGTTTCCCAATCTACATCTACCGGATAACCTTCTGCTATTTCTAAGAAGCGTTTTATTTTCTCGCATTCTTTATCTTCCAGTCCGGTATAATCATCATTTATCAGAGCGCAAGCCCAATAAACCGGAAGCCTATATCTTATCACTTCTACACTCATAGTTTCACCAGTCTGCAATGACAATCTTCAAATACCGGAACCATACCCTGTCCCCTGAAATAAGCAGTAGCTAACTTAAAAGCGTACAAGGGATTCACTTTCTCGATTTCCTGCGATGATTTTTGGAAAGATAACGGCTGACATACATAGAAATTTTCATTGCCAAGACTCCCAAAAAGCCAATCCATACTGCCTTCATTACAATTAGTGCCACCCAGTATTATTAAATCACATCCGGTCTTCCGGGTTCCAAGAATAAATATCTTATTCCTGTTTTCCGGTTGCATAAATATCTCCCTGTCAATCCTAAACCAGTCATTCTGGCAACTCTCCACATCCCGGCGAACAATTTCGTCAATTTCAAGTGCGTATTCTTCTTGTGTTTTCATAAAATATGTTATAAAAAATGATAAATGAATATTCCTCTTATTTTAATGACGGTTCCAGGCTTTAAACCTTGAACCCATTCTATTAGTGTTATTGGATCTTTTACAACATATCCCGGATATGAATCAATGCAAATACGATACGCGTATCTGCAAATCCCATATTTTATTACATAAATAAGATTATGCCCATTCATATCTTTGTTAACATTCATTTTATCTACCCCATTTTGTATAGCACGCATCCATTCCTCTTTTACATCTTCTATATTACCATTATATATAATTTCATCATCAACTTCCCCCTTTTCAAATATTTTACCAAGACAAGGGTCATTTAATAAATCCTTGATCTCACTCTTTCTGTCACATTCTCGTATTTCTTTCGTGTAATCTATAGATGTGTTATTATAGGAGATTTCCCCATCCATGTATCTCCCTGTATATTTCGACTTTTCTTCTAATTCAAATATTATTCCATTCATAAAGCATTTTTTAAATGTAGTTATATAACTTCTGAATAAAATCACTCATGGTATTGGCATGTTCTCTAAGATCATACCAGTCCATTTCTTCAATATCCCAAGGTCTATTCTCCTTTATATGTGGATAGAATACGTTTGTGTCCCCTATCTCCAAATTAATCAACTCATCTATTATCGATTCCGGTTTGCCAACAATGAAATACCAATGCGTCGAAATCTCTTCTTTATCAAATTCTTCCCATTCATTATTCCAAAACTCTTTTGATGTCATGGATGGGCACTCACTCATTAACTTCTCCCAAGCCTTCTTATCTTTGTTTCTAGACCAATAGACTTCTCTGTTTTGCTCTGTAATAGGAATTTTTATTATTTTCATATCTGTATAGGTTTTAAAAGAAACTCCAACAAAATGTTACGATAAATCCTCCCACTCCGTATTCAGCAAGTTGCTTAAACGATTCTATCCCATTGCAATAACAAAAAACATCATCATTGTCATCATCGTTGATGCTCAATGATAGTTTTATTGTCTTTCTTTGTTCATCTCCTGTCTCTTTCCGTACAATCTGACATTCTACGTATTCAGGCTCCTTCCCTGTTCTTTCTACAAATTCATGAAATCTTAAATCAATTTCATGTTTGACTTCTTCAATGTTGGATATTATCACCTCGTTTTCACAATTCGAGCAAATAGCATGCATGAAAGATCCATCAAAATAATCTATTATTTTTCCGGTATTCGGATTTACTATGGCTTCACAGGCAACATTTGTTCCGCCACATCTTGTACATATATATCCCATAATTATCTGTTTTTAAAATGTTCAATAATTTCATCTACCGTAGCCTTACGCCATGTGATACAGCCCGCGTCTCCCCTGAACCGGAGCTCTTCGCACTTTACCCCACCTGTCTCCTATGGCGTCCGTCACTATCAGCCATTGACCTGAATCAGTATTATTTGTAATTCTTTGGTGTTCTTTCTGATAATACACCCTCGTGATCTCCCCATCTCCTTATTCTTTCAGGTTATGTTCTTTCATTATTTCTTCTATCAATTCGTCTGTTTCCATATAATAACCCCCACAGGAATCAACCTCTTCCCATTCTTCTCCCTCTTCATCCTCCCTGGATTCATCTTTGTATTTCTTGACAAATTTCACTTTCTTTTCAAGCACATACCACTTTACATCTCCCCACATCCACATACCTATGGATTTCACTTCATCATCTATAATCTTGGCACAATCTTCTTTCCAGTTCTCTTTTTCATTATATATTTTTTCATATCTATCTTTTGTGACATACGCTATCCCCTCCACATAATCTCCTTGACTATGACCCCTTGTTGACCACTCTTTTACTAATACGTCTTTTTCGTATTCGTTTATGATTTTTAACAGATCTTCGTCATCTAAGCATTCTATTAATTCCGTCTTATAATCCAAATCCTCCAAATCTTCTGGAAGAAATTCTTCTTGCACGTATGAAAAGCTCTCATGCCTCAATTCCCACAAATGAGTACTTCCATTGTATATAAATGAAACATTATTTGCTTTTCCTTCTTTTAGGTATTTTATAATATCTTCCTGCTTTACATGCTCCACCACAATAGCTTCAAGCACATCTCTTAATCTATGATTATTATTGTAGAAGAAAGTTTTCCAATTGCATTCATCATGTAATCTACTGGTATCGGAATATTCAAAAAAAATACAATCCGCACATATCCCAATTAATTATAGGACTTTCACCGCTATAATCGTCATAATAGATCTTAATGCGATAATTGCCTACTTCTTTTGTTGTAATAATTCTGTCTTCCATGTCTTTATGTTTTAAATAGTTCCTAACTTTTTATCAATAAATTCATCTATTGCATCATAGTATGAGCCATCAAAATCACAATTTCCATATTTCTCTGTAAACTCTTTAGCCCACTCTCGAATGATGTTAAATGCCTGTTCCCTGCTATATTCTTTTGGCCCTGTTATTTCATCCACGGCTACCACCGACATCTCTTGTAGATTTCGTAAGTAATTCAAACCTATGCTATATGGTAGCTTACCTACTTCTATACATACATGATGACCTTGTTTAAAGGCATCCTGCAAGTCTTCAAGACTCTCTATCAATGACTCAGACTCATCATCTACTCTCACCTTGTATAACTCAAAATCTTCATTTTCTGCCGACACCCATATCTTGTAGGCTTTTTCGTTGGACAATCTTTTCCAAACAAATCCGTCACTGAATATTATCAAGTTGTCTGTTACAATCGTGTTTTTCATAACCATTTTACTCATTGACTCCACATATTTCCATATCAATCACCTTACTCTCATGATAAACCGGAATGGAAAAATTATAACCCATGTCGTTTACCAGTTCTTCTACTTCTGAATATGTCATATCAGAAGGGCATTCTATGTCGATTTTGACGGTTACATATACACTTTCTGTTTTCATACACATTTAAATTACAAAGTAAATACTATGTATCTGACACCATAACTGTTATGTTTGTATGATACCGAGAAACCCTCAGAACGAGCAAAATCAATTGCCACCTGTTCATGTGCCATACGAATCGTGTTACCGTTAGGCGATACATCGGTTTCTCGAATATGCTTGTCGCAAATAAAACTTGCATATCCATACGCCTTAATTAGACGAGAGATTTTACTAATAAATTCGTCCTTACTAAATGGTGCTTCTTGCGCTATTTCCATACGCAATTTTTCTGCTGCTGTCATAATATTAATCTGTTATTTTATAATAATAATCAAGTTCCTCTCCCTTAAAGTTGTTCATGGCATACTCGTCAGCTTCCCGCCACAACCGGTCATACAATGCAGCCAGTTCACGATTGCTTTCATAATGCTGCCAGATTTTATGATTCAATACCATCGTCAATTCTGTAAAGAACTTATAATCGTCTTTCCATTCATTAAACGCTCTTTTGTAGGTATCTTTGACACCTGCTATACCATACTTGTCGGCTATGCTGAAATCTTCCCAAAAGGTAGTTATCAGGTCATAGCCTATTTCTTTCATAAATTCTTTGAATGTCATATCCTAATCATTATCGTTGTAAAAGAACTCTTCAAAATCTTGTTCCCAATCACAACATGGATGTTTTTGTATTGATTCAAAGAAATCAAAAACCTCTTCACATAATTCATATTCTTCATTCTTTTTCTCTACAGGAGTCACACATACGCTATATGTGCAATACCCCGCCATTCCTTCTGCTATCTGACATCTGTATGGCAACGGATACGTATCACTCTTCCCTGTTATAGCTTTGTTCATCTTATGTATGGTAGGCCTCGTATCTACGCCATGTTTTTGTTTTATTGTTCCTTCAAACATGATGGCTTCGCATAATCCATACTGAAGAGTCAGACTTCCACTTGTATTAGTTATGCTGTCTGGATAAATCCAATTCCATAACAGTTTATTTAGTCCTTCTAAATTGATACGCCCTACATAATTATGTTCTACGCACCCATTATCACTTTCTTCTAAAGGTATTACGTCTCTACTTGAACATTTATCTATGAAGTATTTGCCCTTTTTCAAATCTGATATAGCTTCAGATGAATATGTCTTATCTGTTCCTATACCAAACTGGAAAGATATCAAGACTATAAAACTTAGGTTTTCTATCTTTGTTTTCATGTTATTTTGTTTTTGTCCAACACCAAAAATTCACAGCATATTTCCCAGTAGTTATAAATATCTTACCTCCTCCTATCTCCGCAAGTATGTTCTTTCCAAATATCCTTGTAAGAAGTGGTATGTGCTTTGCATCTATAGGTAAATCCTGGGTTTCTTTTATAGGTCTATATGGCACAAACGCTTTGTTCTCATATGCCATCTCAACATACAATCCATCCGGTGATTCAAACACGTCTTTCCCTTTCTGCCTCATCCCAGACCGTATTATCTGTTCTTTCCAAGATTGAATATATGATTTTCTAAGGGTCTCATTTATCTTATTAATGACCTCTTCCTTAAATTCGTAATACTCATATATATGACCTTTGTAGTCAGCTATCATTTCTTCAATCTTACTTTCGGATGCCCATAACCCATAATACACATAACAATCCGATAATCTATCTACTGAAGAAACACCGATCAACATCATTTTGGAAAATGGATTTCCCTCTTTTTCCAATTCTTCTCTTGCTCTGTCTGTCACCGCATCCCACCATTGCCCTTCACACTTCTCTATCTCTCCGTTGTCAAGTACGATATCGAACTTTCTACCCCCGAAAGCTTCTCTTCTCTCATTTCTCTTTGCAAGGAAATCATAGAATATACCTCCTATCCTTCCAATAATGGTATCATCTCCGTACTTTGTGCTAATTTTATCAGGCATTTCGTCGAAGACAAGAAACTTCGATTCTCCCGACTCCACTAAGTATAATAGCTTCATGATTTATCTCTTTAGATGTAAGTTATGCTGCCAACATTAATCTGCATTATATCATTTTCCAGCGTAATGAAATTATTTTGTTTTATGGGTCCAAACATCAATCCATATACACTTACTGTATTAAACAGCCTAACAGTGTGAAAATCTTCATTTGGCTCTACCCTGTTTTTATCCCAATATCCCAAATCGTTGATAGTTGCCGGGAATCCTCCTACGTCGTTATACTTATAGTAATCGTTTTGATTGAAAACGATTCCCTTTATTAACAGGTTCCCGATGCTTTTCATGTTGAATCCGGACAACGCGATCTGCTCTGAGATATAACTAATCAAACAGTTATGATACGTGTTTGGCTTATCTCCTCTCTCGTTAATAATTTTCTTCCATTTCTTCGTTAATGGAACCCTAATATCCATATATGTACCAAATACGACTATGTTAGGACATTCTCCTTCAAACTTCGTTAAATCTTCTACTCTCATAATTAACAAACATTTGTATTGTTTTCGTCGTTCACTATCTGACTAATGTACGGTCCTGGCCACAGACAGCCAGGCCGACCTCATGGCAGGGCAGGCGCCGTCTTACTCTGGCTGTTTCACCCACTCTCTGTACCCTACATTAAAACCAATAGGATCGTACCTTTTGATCATAGTGCCATAATTCTCTCTACCGCAATACCTGTTCTTTCCTCCAATGATCCATGCCTCATCGTCTCTATCTGGAGATATTGAGTTAAGAAACTTCTCATAATCTTTTCTACTCTTTCCCATCTTTGTCTTGATTTAAACAATAGTTAATAAAATAAGCAACCTGTTCATTTTCCCCTGTATTATCATAATCACCTAAAGTCATATCATCATAATCCAGCAGAACTATACGAAAATCGTTTTTTTTGACATACACTTCCGTTAAATACATAGGAATCCCAGCAATTTCTATTATCACCGGAAACTGATCATCGAAGTCAAACGCATTATTATCTTCTCCCCATTTTTTAAATTTTAGCTTTATACTTCCACCGTTCTCCACTAATGCCTCTTTGATGTACTTTAATCTTTTTGCATTCAGATCAATCTCTGCTTTTTCTATTTCTTTGTACAATTCATTCAGATCCATATTCCACTATATTTATGTTGTCAAATTTTTCTTTTATAACATCCAAGGCTCCACACTCGTTTGTTACCATAGCATACTTTCCTGGCTTCATTCTCCACAGATTAAAATACCTTGTCACATTTATAATGTTGTTAAATAATGATATTTCGTATCTTGTGTTCCCATTTTCATCATGTCCCGCTTTTTTAAAATAACATAGGGTCGGCTTGTATTTGAAATAATTAAAAAGCCTATACCATCCCTTTCCGTTACATGTTTCACGATTCCATATTCCAGCAAGCTTCCTATATCCCCTTACCGGTATTTTCTCTATTTCTTTTGGTACGATCTCAATATACTTTCCTTCTCCGATTGGTATGGTCATATTACCTGCCTCTTCAGTGCAAAAGTATTCTATTTCAGATGCCATTCCTTTATACACATAGAACCGGTATAGGTTCCCGTCAGGGTCTACCCGATCCATGTAATATAATATCACTTTATCTACTTTTATATTTTTCATTCCTTTATTCTACTTATCTTTAAATTGTTATTCTTACAGTATTCCTTCAACCAACTATCCGTTAGATAACGATTAACTCTATCGTATTTCTTTTTCGGACCCTTGCTCCAGAATTTCCATTCGTTTGTGATATTGTACCCATATTTATCAAACCAATAGATATAATACACTACGTTACCGTATAAATCTACTCTTTTTCTTTCCTGTATGACTACCTCGTAAGGCATCTTCTTGTCTCTTTTCTCCATCTTTGTCCTCCTTTCTTGAATAAAAAAAACGGCACCTATCTTCGCAGACCAGTGCTGGTAACTAACTCGCATGGAAAACTACTTAACCTCAACTAATTCTACAGAGCTGTAGAATTTAGTGAAGCTACCAACAAATTCTCTTATATTTTTATATTCTTCTGGTCGTTTTTTGTTACCGTCTTTTATATAATTTACCCACAGTCTATCTTCTACGCTCTTAATCGCATTTTCTATAGTAAATTCGTCGCTGACACACATTAAGCACGAAGATCCGGTTTTCTTATGTGGTTTATACACCCTTGAAAAAGACCATATTTTTATCCTGTCGTATATATATCCGTTGTTTGGATAAACGAATCCTATCCGGCTGTCACCTTCTTTGGCATAAAACACACCTGGCTCCTTCCCGCCCTTTCTATATACTACGAATCCTTTTTCTTTTAGGATCTTAACCACTTTGTCTAATTTATTTTCTACGTTCATTTTCATATAAAAATTTAAAAACGACCTTCATTATATCCCCGAAGTTCTCCACCTTAACCCACTCGTGAGCTACTGCTCTAAATACGGATGTTTCGTATGTCGGAATATCGTCTTCTTCAACCACCTTACAAGAAGCCAGAACTCCTTCTGTCGGCTTTAGTCCGCGGTCATGCAGCTCGCAGAGACCGTCTGGCCGGCGGAATGCGCACCACTCGTCCTTTACTATTGGCTGGATCATTTCTATTGGTTTTTCTCTCGCAAACCTAAATCCTACCATCCATGTTGTCTCTTTTAGCCTGTCAGCGTATCCGGCATCTATGATAGCCTCTATGTCTTTTGGCGTACCAATACAAGGAACTTTACACATGTTTTTACATTTATCACATGTACAAGGTTGCTCCCATCTGTTATGATCTATGCCTACCAACTTCTTTATCCGTTCTACTTCTTCTTTCATATTATACTATCTCTGTTAGTTTTTCATAATACAACTTCATTTCCGGTGAAGCATATTCCATGAATGCTTCGAATAAGTAGGGTACCTCTATTATCATATTCACATTACAACCTTCTGCCTGTGAAAGAGATTCAAGATCATTGCTGTATGAACACGTTACATGAGCTCCTACATTAAACACATGTAAATCTAATCTTACATATTCCATACATAAATCTAACGCTTTAAACAAGTTTTCTACCTCAATCTCCTGAAATAGGTCTATAAACATCCTTAAATCCATTATTTTACTACCCTTTCTATGTGTTTAATTAATACTACTGCCATCCCCTTACCTGTTTTTATCGCACATTCTGATCCTTTTATCCATTCTACACACCCTACATACTTTTCTGTAGAATGAAATCCGGGATTGTATTTTCCAGATGTACTGAACTCTACCGTATCCCCTACCTTCAGATCATCAAAAGCAATAGACCATGTGGTCCAAATTCTATCATGTCTCCCAGGCTGAATGGCTCCGATTACGCCTTTTTTACGACCGTTTTTTATCGCTCTTAGTATTATCTTTCTATCACCTTCGATAAGGCTGCAAAAGCGCCCGTAAAAGGTTAAATCAACCTGTTTTTCTCCTATTTCTTCTCTTATTTTTGTTATTCTGTTCATTTTCTGATTTTGTTTTATTTTTTTCTTTGTTTTTTCTATCTTCTATAGAAGATGATAATAACATTATCTTTTCTATGTTACTTTTTGACTGTAAAAAAGAATCGCATTTCATTACTACTACCACCTTCTTAAGTTCCCCATTATCGTATAGCGATACACGCATCATGTTTTGCACCTCGTCCACTATCAGACCTGGAGTAGTCTTAGCTATTTTGCGTAGCTTATTATACTCCGGTCTTTCCATTTCCTCTGTTTATTACTCTATAGTATTTATCCTTATCCCCTTCTTTCAACTTCTCCAGATAGAAAATTCCATCATGTAAATGAGACAAACAAAACCTGTATCCGTATTTCTGTACTCTTCTTACATGATCCCGCAGTCTTATCTCTTCACTTTTGTCTTGTACTTTGATTTTAATACTGTCTCCTTCTTTGATTGTGTATAAAATAGTTTGAATCTCTTCTTTTTTCATCTTATAAAATATTTTAACGGCAGCACCTATACTCACGCACCACTACTGCCTTATGTTTAACAATTAAATACTTAACTCTTCAATGGTCAAGCCTTTTTCTTTTGCCCACTTTAGCATCGCGCATAATTCTGTTTCTGACTTATATTTCGGATCACGCCACGCCCATCCGAATTTATCCAGGACATGATGATATAATTCGTCGGCCTTTGCCGTGTAAATGTCTTTGAATAAATGCTCCGAACCTTCCGGTATAAGCATCTCTGTTGTTGCAAAATCGGAATACGATAAACATCCGTAAGCATATTCTGTTATTTCACTCCATGCTTCTCCGGCTTTAAATCCAAATTCTTTTACAAAAGCCAAAGTTAGATACATATTTAATAATATTGTTACATCATATCCGGAATCCGACTTTCTTTCTATTATTTCCTTTTCAAATTCCTTTAAATCTTCAGGTCCTAAAAAGATGTATCCTGATACCGACCGGTAATTAGTCTCCGCATACTTCTTGCATTTATCATCATTGACAATCTTACTAATGTTAGATAACATCTTTTGCCTCCATTCATCACAAAACTCTACCTCTACGTTCATCCAATCAGTACCATAATTATATTCTTTCGGATATCCGACCGATGTTACCTTTATACTATTCACGCCATATCCGTAAAGGCGTTCACTTACCTCATTCGCCCATTCCTGTACAAAAGGAATAAACTTATTGCAATAAGAATCAAAATCAAAATCTAATTCCTCCTCATATTCCGGCATCTCTTCATAATCCTGTTCAAAGAAATGACGAGGATCTGCTATTGTTTCGTAGAAACTTACGTTAATGAAACAAAACTCGTTGGTTGTCGTTTTTAATATCATAACTTTTTGTATTTACGTACATTTTTCTTGCCATAGAATCTACACATGGCACGAATCTGACTATAAAATACTTTTGTCCTCCTGGCCTCAAAGTATTTAAACATTTCTTCATTCTTTGTTTCCCAAACGTAATCCGTTTGGGAACTCATGCGATCTTTCTCCTTGCGTGAATAATGGTAATATGATACCACAACACGTTTCATACCATTCTTTACAGGTACGATATTTACGTCTATACTATTCTCTGTCATATTATTATTGTTTTATGCATTATACAAATACAAAGAGCGCATACCTTCACAGGCCGGCGCTCCTTTCAATAAAAATGAAAAAACTAATATTACATAAACATATTGTTTTCTACTCTTTATTACAATACTTTTGTTCCGCAATTATTATATCTTCCGTACTCTTTTTTCGTATCATTCAAGATTTCAAAAACCATCTTCTTGTGATCTTCGTTTGGTAACCTATCCTTAACAGCCGATATTACGCCCGCTATAGACGTAAAGCCTGAATCTGTTATTGAACACAGCAACACGCCTCTGTCGGCTCCGGTGCTTATTGCTGACGCCTTTATAATATCATTCTTATATATTCTCATAACTTTTTTGTTTTATTGTTTGTGAGATGCCCAGAATCGAACCAGGACCGGCACATACGCACCGGCACGCCGCGTCATCCCCTCTATGATGCAGAAATAGGCATGCCTATCCTCACGAACCGACATGCCAAAACCCAAAACTTAATTTGATGAATAAAATAGATTAACAAAAATACTATTCTAACTCTTTTATAATATCTTTCACAATATTCAGCCGCACCTCCTTCGTTTCTGGACTAAGACAACCAAACCACCCATAAAACGTTCTTGTTTCCTCTGGTTCTGTGGCCATACTTATCTTCTCCTCCAATTCCGGGAAATATATTCTCACCATTTCGTCTGAACGAAACTCATAGATATTTTTATGTGTTTTGAAATACATAAACACTACATTTCTTAACGCAACACATATGTATTCCCCATCCTCTAACCTATCAATCATCTCATATACCTTTTTCCATATGAATAATCGCTCTTCTTTTGTAAACATATCTTTCTTTATTTTTGTGGTATTATTTGACTGTACGCAGACTTTTCCATGTACACAATACTATGCTCCTGTCCAAGTATTTTCTTTGCTGCTTCTTTCTTTATCGCGCAATATCTCCCTGTACGATACGGATTCTTTTGATCTGATCCATCCTCAACTTCGATAATAAAACAACCTCCGTCATCTATTATCTTTTTGCAATTGTCACATATTTCTCCCGTGCATATATGATGCGGCGCCTGCCCTTTGATGTTATTCCCTAATAAAGCAATCCCCATCTCTTCACCGCATACTATGCATAGTTCTATGGATGGATTCAACCCATGCTCTGGATGCAATACAATACCGTCTTTCATTTTCTATCCTCCTTTATTAATTCTATTATAAACTTTTTATCTTGTTCCCACAATGGCAGCCCTTCTTTTACTGTGTATGCCACTGTTTCACTCTCTCCTATTAATCGCACGGCAATCTCTCTTGCTTTCAAGTCATCCTCCTCATGCGATTTATTTATTAAATCATAGGCACATGATTCCACCTTTTGCCTTTCGATTATTATCGAACCCATTAACTCGCTTATATACGATCCTAAAAACGATAAGACATTAATAGCTTTCCCAATATCATTTGAAATAGCATTTGCTAAATACATCTTATCCATATACTCCGGCAAAGCCTCGTATGCCGTTTCTATGTTTTTATACTGATTTTCGTTTACCTCCCTTTTAATCAGTTCTTCAAATTCTTCTTTTAACATGTTCTTCCCTATTTTAATGTTGTGTGAGATCGCCGGAATCGAACCAGCCTACCGCACCATGAATCCCATAAAGCAAATGCTCCGATCTTCGCAGATGGGAGCATTCTGTCTAAAGCATAAGAAAATTAATGAAGAAATTTTTCTCACTTACGCCATAGCATCTAAAATAGCTATCAGCACTATTTCTATGACAAACATAATAGAAAATATCTTAAATGCCTTTTTCATATCGCTATCTCCTCCTTTTTATTTTTTTTAGTTCCACAATAAACTGTTTCGGCTCTGCTCCGACCTACGTTCCACCTACAACCGCAGGCCTTAGCCCAAGGCGCCGCCTACTCCCCCTCTATGGCAGCCTGTTCGTACCTACAAATCCAATCTCCATCTATACAACTCTCACTACGCGATAACAAACATGTATCTTTATAACAATCATAAAAAATACACCTATCACAACAGTAGTCCTTAACTTCTATATATCTAACTACCTTAGCATATACTATCCCATCACTACCTTCTATTCCTCTTACCCCGAAAACCGATCCTTCTACTTCTTTACTTAAATCCAAATCGGGTGCAAAATCGTATATATTCATATTGTTGATGTTTTAATTGTTGTTAGAATTATGGTTTCTGTCTACGAAATACTGTTTTCTACCTACAGAATACTGAATTTTGTAGGTAGAGATAGTTTTAATACAGACCTATGCTTGATTTTGTTGTTAGGGAGTGCCCTCCCTCTCCTACCCTCTCACTCCCCGCATAAAACCTACGTTCTACGCTGTCCCGGCCCTCTCAGCTACCCACCTACACGCCTATTCTGTGGCTCTCTGACGCACTTACGGGGACATTGCTATGATTATATGATGAGAACAAGTATTCCATAGAGAAATAGAGGGAAAAAGCCCACGCCCTACCGTCTGCTCCTCCTATCGAGATAGATATTCAAACCTATAATCAAAGCCAAAAACAAAAAGCAAAAGACCATTACAACATTATACTGATCCGCTCCGTACTCCAACATAGAACGAATACCAACCGACAGAAAATACAAGTCAGCTACTAATAAAAACCACCACATAAAATAAAAAAATACAATAAGTATATCCGAAAATACGGGGATTATAAAACCTAACTAATTGATAATCAAGCATACCTCATTTTTAAGAAAAATACAATAAGCCTAATTTTCAATCCATAGAGACGAAAAAGGCGGCATCCGACGCCCTATTTTGGGTCAGAAAACCGCCTCGAGTTTCGTTTTAGACCAATTTTAACGACAGGATATAGACAAAATACCGGCGTTATATCCGAATACTCCTATTTTTGTTTCGTTTTAGACCAATATAGCTCTCATCCGCCGTTCACTCTCAGAATATCCTACCCGTAAATAGAAAGAGTAGGATACAAAAATAGGACTGCTCCGACATTCGAAACAACCCTACTCCTGTTTAAATACTGTTTATGTTTTCCTTCACGTAAGCTCGTGATGTATGGACTTTACGTTTGCATTTGTCCTTTCCTGTATCGGCATGATACGCTTCTTTGAGATCACGATACAACATAAATTCACGATACGCTCTTTTCCGCTTTTCTTTAGCTTCTTTCCTGGACAGACCGCGGACGTCTACCATATAAGATTTAAATTTCCTTTCCATTTTCTTTATGCTTTAATTATGATTAACTCCAGCGGTTAAGTGCTTCGATATAGAAACCTTCCGCCTCTTTGTACTCACTTTCGCTCAATGTTTCCACCGTCTCGATATAGTTACGCAATGTTATTTTTACGCAACTGTTTTTAGATTTATTGAACGCTTCAATTAAAGCGTTGATCATTGCTTTCTTTTCCATGCTATTACATTATTTATAATTTAGAGGTTGCTCCGGAATCGAACCGGACGCGCATTCCTATCCTATAGAGATTTTATGCTACAACCAACAGCCCGTAATTAGTACGTAGTTCTTGCGTACAGGCCCGTACTATGTTGTTATTATATTTTCCGTCTGCTACACAATTTAGCCACAAATAAAGGCGATTGTGTCCTTGCGTTTTGATACGGCACGTCCCTACATGGTAGGTTACATGCTTGTACCCTGTAATTTAATCTACAGCCTTGTTCTATTTTTCGTGTAAGCAAGTAAGACACGTTTCGATCTGGAGATAAACCTCGTACAACGGCATGTTTTCCAAACTGTAATCACATACCTAACATAAACCATACCTATTCGGAATAGTATATGCAGCAATACCGAACCTTTAATTGCCAACGGCAAGAATATCGGTATATTTATCCCCAATATGTAAAATAACTCTCTTTTTGTCAGCTTCAGTCTAAAGCATACGCGGGACGTGCACCCACTGACAATGGCGTACAGGCGCGTTAAGGTACGCGACAAACCTTTGGAGAGCTTAACGGCGCTCTCCGTGCCTTGTTACTGCTGGTTGCTTTCATGTGCGAGGTATTCACTTACACACTTTGCCACAGTGCGAATAGAATAAGATTTGATCTTAACAGCCACATAAGTAGCTTTATACTCGTCGTTTTCTTTTATCAACCATTTAGTGCTTTTTTTGGTCTCCAATGATTCGGCAGTAGTAAAACCAAATGATTTATATTCGCTACCGTAAACCACATTATCAGCGCACCAATCAGCCGTTTTAGCCTCAACGCCTTTCTCTTTGTCTGCATTGGTATCCTTATACACTTTAGAGTATAAAGCAAATTTAACAAATGTATCGTCAACTTTCGGTAACATTTGGCTACACACAGCTACCAGGCGTTTTTTATCCTTGGCGAGGGCTGCCACCTTTACAGCGTATTCTGCCGGTATTTCCAAAGCCTTGCAAATAGCCTTTAGATCAGCTCCATTAGCAAATAGAGCGTTGTACAGTTTAACAGCACCTACCAAATTTGCAGCATTTTCTTTGATAACGGCATTCTGTAGTTTGTTTACATTTTTTTTCGTAATCATATCCCAATATATTTTAATTGTTAAACAAATGATATTCAAATTAATGACCCACAACGCAGGCAATTACAGATACATATATAGTTAGCCCAACGGGTACACTATATAGGTTCACTATGTTAACTCGTAATCTCTCTCGATCACGACGCAAATATACGACATTTATCAATACTACAAATATATATGCTATCTTTTTTTTGTTAATTTGTATTAATTTCGATTATATTATCTGATTATCAGCAAGTTATAAAACGAACGAGAGCAGTGTTATACGCGTACATTAATATGTAGGATATATGCTTATTTAAGTGGCTTATAATCAATATGTTATAATAACACATTGATTATCAATAATTTAAATAAGTGGTTGATAATCAGAGAGTTTATATATTTGAGATAAAAACGCGTTTCCGGTTTTCCAGCGAAGGGGGTGTGGGGAAGAAAACGCGTTTCGGGGGCGGGAGGTTCGTGATAGGTACCCCCTCTCTCCCATCACATAAACATTTTTTCATATCCCTCATCACATAAACCTTTTTTAGCTTCTCTCCTATCACATAAACATTTTTAATCTCTCTACCGTAACATAAACATTTTCACCTTTCTTCCTCATCACATAAAAAAAAGCAGGGAAGCCTATTTAGGACCTCCCTGCTTACTACAACCAACAATATTTTAAAATTACCTCACTTACTTTCCCATATTAATTTATCTCGTACTTTTCCTTTCTTTACTTCTTCACACTTTCCTGCCACCCATCCAACGAGGTAGCAGAAAGGTTCTGATTTCATTACTTTTTCTCCTAAGAAATCAAATGCATTGAGAGACACATGGGCTGCTTCGTGTGAGACTGTGTTAAAATCAATAACGTTCTTATTAATAAACCATATCAAGAATCCTGTGCAAGGATCTAATTTGCATCCTCCATACGGTACGGTTATGGTTGCGCCCATACTATTATCTATGTAACTAAAATCGTTATTGAAACACTCTACTAAACCAGAAACATCTTTACCTACATATATCCACAGATTAAAGGGATAGACTTGTGGGGAAAATTGATACAGTTCGCACTTCATTGTGATATAAGTTTATGTTTTTCTATAAATTCCCTGAATCTGATATCCGTGACATCAAGCACAAACCCAGCAGCACCAGCATGTCCTCCACCACCGAATCTTTTACTTACCTCACAGCAATCCGCGCTGTCTTCCACGCATTCATAAAGAGAGAACCGGACTTTACCGCCTGGAATGATACAAAATGGCATCAGGGCTTTAATTTTCCTACCGTCTAACCAGTCCGGTGTAAGAGAATCAAATACCTTAGAACTAAATTCGGTGGTATTCATCGCCACTACCTTCACCTCATCGACGTAAGCTTCAAACGAATACGCACTTACCTCTTGTTCGTTTTTACCAGCCATGTAATTAATTATAGCACGTCCTTCTTTAGCGAGATCATAAAAAATAAGATCAATTTCATTGTCCTTCATATCTTCTTTAAAATGGTCATACAAATACGACAATGCAATCAATACATTGAGTCTTATTTTTGATCTCAAGGCATACTGGATAGCTACTACCGTATCCCAGCCTAATTCGGATTCTTTATTCCACACATCGTAGTCTGACAGGCACCGGACGATCGCCGGCACCTTCCCCATCAGCAGGTCGGCGGCAAGTGCGCACGCACCGGTACCGACTCTCCTAAGCCCTGGAACAGTGAACCCCCATGTCTTACTATCTTCGATAATTCCCTTGTGGTGATCTATCCACATCAGGCTCTTCCCTTCATCAAGCCACTTTTTGAAAACAGTTTTAGAATCGGCTCCGAAAGACACGTCAAGAACGTAAACAACATCTAAGTCACGCACTTTGTTGATAACTTTCTTGACATCATCTTCATACGAATACGGGATATAAATAACATCCCTGTCTTTACTGTTTTCGTACATAGTTACTATGGCTGCCGATACAACGCCATCTAAATCTGATTTATGATAAACTATCGCTGTTTTCTTTACTTTCATGATACAAACTTATATATTTTATACTACCGTCTTCTAATGTCTCTATTTTTATAACATCACTATATGAATTGAAATTCTGATCTTTATCAATCCTTATATTCAGCACATCATCTACGGTTGCAGTTTTTCCATCATCGGTTTCAATCTTATAAAAATCTTTTAAAGTGATTTTTATATTAAGACCAACACCATATGGATTTTCAAGGATATATATATAGCCATTATTTAAAATAACTATTCCTTCACTTGTATGTTCTTTGGACAATACATATTCTAAATCAAGATCTTTATCCAAAAATGTAGTAATATCCATATAGTCAATACCGGAATTATAGGCACATACCTTATCCGAATCAGAGAACTGACCTGGCAGACCACTGGCGTCCCCGACCATCAACGAACATCCCTTAAGTTGACTGAAATTCATACCGCGCATTACCGTGTCTTTACACTTCATAAGAATATCATCAATCATGCCCGTGTTAGGCTTCCTCATCGGATTTTGTTCGTCATTTGAATAACACAACCTTTTTTCATATAAGACGCCTCTTATGCCTCTCTTTACCGCCAGATCATGTACGGACCTCAGTACGTATTCTATCTTAGCTTCAATATCAGTTCCAGAAACAAACCCGGCTTCTACTCCTCCTTGATTGCTTACGATAGCAAACACCTTAACACCGTTCTCCTGCATGAGATCAAGAGCCTTATTCACCACATCCATCTTAATCCTCATATCTGTCAAGTCTGTAGCGAACGTATTCCCAGAAGCGGTTTCTATAAGCGTTCCATCAAAATCAAACAATAATATTCGTTTGGATTTTATATCAATATCTTGTACCATATCATTCTCCTTTTTCAAACTTACTTTTCTTAATCTCTCTAGGAACCAGACAAAACACTCCATCTTCGTCCTTAACCTTCACAATATCATAAACCGCATACTGATTATCACCGATATCCCAACCTAACGAAGACAGTACATCACGGAGGTAAATACGTCTATATTTCTCACCTTGTTTATTTAATAAAAACGATCTCTCGTCTTCTACCTTAGAAGGAGCTATATACAAATTAGAATCCAACACCCCTTTAAACTCAGCTCCTTCTTCCATACCAATCAGAACCGCATCTTCGATACCCATCCATTTCAGATTGTCCACCGATATGGTCATAATCCGATCTTTGCTAATAGAAAGCTTTCTGATTTTAGCTTCTTTTGTCTTAGAGCCGACATAGGTCTTACTGCTTAAAAAGTTTATCTTCATGATATAATGTCTTTAAATTGTATCGCAAATATACATAATAATATAAACAATACAATTTAAAAACAATTAAAATATGATATTATAATACAGGTAATTTTTTGAAGTGATCTGGAACCAATTCAGATATGATTCCACGGAAAGCAAGGCGCGAACCGAAGTACGAACTCGCGCTCAACGCGCTGCGAGACGCATACGCATACGCCACGCCACTACTCGTATCCGAGCCGGAATAGGAGCGCGCCAAAACAATGGAGTTGCTCGATGTCTGACTATAGTAATCTGAATAATGCGTGGAATCGCTACCGCCAACATTTGTAGGCACCACATCGAAAAACGGACCGTTTTCCGCTGCGATATTCGTTATCCAGCCATTGGAAGTCCCGGCGTTCACATTGCGAGTCGATCCGTCCGGATCGGTGATTTTCCAAACTCGGTTGTTGATTTCTACACCTTCAACCCATTCATAGATACCACCAAAAACCCCTTCCAAACCTAAGCCGCAAACGTACTTTGAACTTTCGTTTTTGGTATCCGCACAGCCGGTTGCGTTGCTGCTTCCCGTTGTTGTAGCCGGATTATTATTTGCGCCACCTAATCCTAATACAGATTGAATATTACGTGTTTTGTACTTAGCATACAACATCATAGCAATCACGCAATGTTGTTGAAAATCTATCATCTGAAACCCGGTACCACGCGCTTTTGCATAACTTTTAAAATCATTGAATGATTTTGAAGTTGTAGGAGTAACACCGCTCCAGCTATATAGTCTATTTAAAGACACATATCCTTTATATGCTCCAACAAGAGACTGCGGAACATGGATGTAAGTGCCATCAATATCATGATCAGCAAAATGATAAAGAAATCTATTATCATCCACCTTATACCACTTATACCAAAATTCAAGGAGAACGACCATCACATCACCTTCTTGTCCGGTAAGGACAGCCGGACTACCATCAAAATAGAAGTTACTGTCGTTATCTTTTAATCTACATACAAAAACCTCTCCTCCTCCCATAGCACTCTTGCAAAGAACTCTATAAAAGCCACTGGTAAGAAGCCTATATAAAAAATCGAAGTCTTCGCTTATTGTTATATTAGCCGGATCTGATACTGATTTATCAAAAACCATGAAATTATCAGTAGGAAGATTACCCCCCCCCATTATTTTATTAAAAAATCTTCTTCTCATGATTGTCTTATATTTTAGGTCAAATATAGCTTTTAATTTATAAACATGAATAATATGATTTTCGTGTAATAAACCTATATTTGTCAAGATATTAATTAACTACAAAATTATTTATGTCATGGCAGAAATGAAAATAGGTTTTGTAACCTTCAATCCGGGATCAGGTGATGGTGATCAGGCAGTTACCGTATCAGGTGAAAAATACGAAGGTCGTGTACAGCGCACGCAACAAGTAGAATTTGGTGCTGAATCAGGCGGCGTTAAGAAAAGTGCTACCATTAACCAATCTCCGGTAGCTGAGTTTGTAAAAATAGATCCTACTGCATCCGTGGGGAAAGAAGGTGGTACTGTAACGATCAACGGTACAAGTAACTCAACTAAATTAACGTTCTCCTTAACTCCGGACGGAGATCATCCTCTGACGTTGGAATTGCCAGCCAATTATCAGGCGGCAGGCAAGGCTACCAACAACGGCGCTACTATCGCCGACGACCCTGGTGCGACGGGATCATTTGCTTTCAGTATCGTATTTTCCGGTATTGCAGAGAACACTGATGTAAACGATCTGGTAAACACTCTTAAGGTAACGGCCGAAGGTGGTCAGACGGCTAATACAGTTATTACCCAGACAGCAGGTGATCCGTTCTTGGAAATAGACAAGAATGTAATTAACTTGGATGCAAATGGTACTCCTCAGACTATCAATGTTAATTCTAACATCAGGTGGACTATCACGCAAGCTGTTTCTAGGTTGGTAAGGAAAGTAATGAAATAACAATTACTTATAGAAAAATAAAAGGGACGTCTATTTGGCGTCCCTTTTTTCTATGCATTGTATGTAGTATTTATCTTTTTGCCTACTGACAAAAATCTTTTTGAAAATCATCTGCCTTCTGATATGGACTCTTTTCCCGTCATCTAATTCTCTCCATATTTCATTAAAGATCAAATCTATTAATTCCATGACCTTCTTGTCAGAGACAAGATTCTTCCTACCGGGGCTAACCCATCCATCATCAGTCATCTTACCGGCTATTCTATTAGCTATCCTGCTTAATTCACGTGGGGTGCTCATTTTAATACGTTTTTAAATACTCTACCTTTTTCACACTGAAGTATGCAGTCTCTCATGGGATGATCTTGTTCGTGATCGTCACACATAGGAAATTCATTTCCATAAGGGAAAGCAATGTGCGGGCACTGCGCCCTGAACGCATCCCGGGCCGACTTCCTTACAGCCTCAGCTCCGGCACGCACGCCCTTCTCTCTTTCCTTGGCCGGGTCAGCATACACGTTTGAAATAGCTCTTTTCTTCCAAGTAAGCATATTGTAGTAAAACTTATCCACCAGTTTCCTACCCACTACATCAAACTTCTGTCTATGAATTAAAGGTGCGACCTTAACGACGTTCTTCCTATTTTTACTGACATCGACATAAATCAGCCCGGCATAAGACGGAACTTCACTTACGTCAATCATATTAGGCGGACAGGCGTAGTAGAAATAGTTTGGAGGATAGCTTATGACACCACCTACCTTAATAATGCCGTCTTTAAGAACCTTATGTTTTTTATCCTTTTTGAAGTCGTTAAAGAAATCTTGTTTAGACATCTTGACCTCTACTTCATAAGCGTACAATGATCTTGTTATGGCCAGGAAGTCAGATTCCCAATCATATATATGAAGATTGTTAATAACATACATCGGATTACTTAGCAGATCCCTATTAAGGATCTTAAGCATTTGTTGCTCTGGGTAGTTCATTGTCTTACTTTTTTAGAGGCTTGTGGCGGAATCGAACCGCCCTACGAGGTTTTGCGGACCCCTGACTAAACCACTCATCCAACAAGCCATGTAGCCCAACCGGGAGTCGAACCCGGAACTAAAGTTTAGGAAACTTTTGTTATATCCGTTTAACTACCAGGCTATTTAATGTTTGCTATGTTCACACACCGCAAACACTGAGATAATTAACATTTCCACAAAAACTTATCGTTATCCAAGGAGGATTCGAACCTCCGCTAACAGAACCAAAATCTGTTGTGCTACCACTACACCATTGGACAGTGGTCCCGGAGGGATTTGAACCCACGATCTTGCGGTTATGAGCCGCCTGCTTTCACCACTAAGCTACAGGACCTTAAAAATATGCAGGAGCCTTCACAGACGCCTGCATATAACAGCTAAATATTAACCAATAATTATCCTAAAAACTCTCTCAACGCAAAGTTAAGTACTAACCCATAATATGGCAAACATTAAAATATAAAAAGGATTAAAATACCTACTTCTTTTTTTTCTTCTTCTTTTTAGTGTCTTTTACTCGTTCAGCTTCGTTTTCTGGCTCCACAATATCACCGGCTTCTTCCTGAATCACATCCGTCTCAGGAACAACATCAGACTTCTCCGACTCAGCCACATCCTTATCTGCCTCCTCATCTTTATCCAATTCCGGCTCAGCGACATCGTTTTTGTCTTTACCGATTATACCTATCTGGTAGCCTCTTAATTCTACTTGCATTAATTTCAGCTTCGATTCTAACTCTTGTATTGTTTTGGACCCAACCGAAACCTCGTTTTCCAAATCTCCGATTCTGATCCTGGCTTCAATCAATGCATTTGATTTCTTTTTTAATTCAAATGATATACTGTTTTTCTTTTCTTCCAAGTTACTGATTTTGTAATTAGCCTCATCAAGATCGGACTTAGCTTTGTCAAGATCAGCCTTGGCCGCATCAAGTTCTTCCGTTTTCTTCTTGACGCTTTTTATCAGCTTTTTCTGATTTTCCTTCAAGGCGTCAATCTTTTCCTTAGACTCAGAAAGATCTTTGCCAATAGATAAAATCTCTTTATCCTTTGAAGCGATATCTGACTTAAGTTCGGAAAGCCTTTCCTTGTAAAAATCAGCCTTATCCTGCATTTCCTCAATTTCTTTTGCAAGATTTTCGGATTTAATAGCTTTCTCCCTGTACATTGACAGCTTGCTGTCTGTGATGAATGTAAAACCTAACATGCTCATTTTCAAAATATTTAAACATTACTTAACTCCAGAACTACCAAGACCTTTTTCTCCACGTTCATTTCCGTCTTCTACCTCAATATCTGTCACCTCTTCCAATACCATTTTGTATTGTGGAACGATTTCCATCTGAGCTATTCGATCGTTTTTGCGGATTACGGTCGGTTTTTTATTGATTTTAGTAAGATTAACCATATACTCTCCTTTGTAGATAAATTCGCATTTGCCAGGAGCGTTAGTAACTACCACTCCCTCGTCAAAAGAGAATCCAGATCTTCCTTCCACATTCACACACCAACCTTCTGGTATATTCAACTTGAATCCTGTTCCGATTCTAACAGAATAACCTTGATATAAGGTAATTGATTCAAAATCGGAAGGAACATCTATTTCTACTCCCATGTCATTCATCATCTTCACTACTCTATATGCACGAATATCACAACAGGCATCACCATCATGTTTGTATTCAGGTGCCACGACATCAGGATACAGCTTCTTAATACCTACCTGAACAGTCTTCTGATACCCTGGAGTCAAATACGATTCAGGTATTTTATTAACGACCTTATCCTCTTTTTTATGTTTGTTGTTCTTTTCAGAAACAGTATCCTTCTTATTATCTTCTTTTTCATAAAGAAGTCTTTCAATATCTTCTAACTTATCCATAATCATATTTTTATAGTACAATAAACAATACCTTCTTTTTTTATGTCCTTCGTTGATTCATAGCACTCACGAAAAGTACTTATGTCTGCATCATTAGGATCATCGACCCACTCATCTCCTTGCTTATATTTTTCTCTGGTTTCTGAGTAGATCATACATAATTTATCCCCATGCTTCGCCATAATCCTTTCTTCTGTCACTTTCCTACGAAGTTTAATAAGGGGAAATCTTGTAACTATTTCTACTGTCATTCTACGCTATCTTTAAAAGCCCAAGAGATGTTATTCTCCTGGGCTGATGTTTATATTAAAATGGAAGGTCATCTTCTTCCATAGGAGGAAAGTTCGGCATCTGTGCTTGCGGCTGCGTCTGATGCTGAGGCTTGGTGCTCCTTGTAGTAGGTGCCTGGGCAGGTGCAGCAGGCTGAGCCGGTGCCTGATACTGTGCTGGCTGTTGAGCAGGTTGTTGGTAATTCTGATACGGAATAGCACTCGGAACAGACTGGGGTTGTTGAACCTGTTGAGGAGCGGCCGGCTGCTGGGTATAAGTCTGAGGGGCTGTAGGTTCTTGCTGAGTATTTCCTCCTAAACCTAATTTAGCCATTATACCTGCTCTTATATCTTTAATAGAAGCATTGAACCTGTTTGAATATTCAGTAATCTTCTGATAAGTAAAGTTGTTTTGAGCTGAATAATCGAGGCTTTTCTTGCCATCAAATCCTGTAACTTCAACAGGGTCAGGCCAACCATTTACGCCTTTTTTATAAAAACGTTCAACAAGCTGATCTTCTTCTCCGTCTACTCCGGCATATGCGATAATAAGTTCCGAAGATCCAAACTCGTCATCTTTCTTCTTCTTAAAGACATTGAAATAAATCTCACGACTAAAATCGATGTTTTCGTAGTATTTTACGAAGCTCTTAACAAAGCCCTTGATATTTCCTTTTTGATTTACAAGAGGTATGGAAATACAATAGTTTTCATTAAGCTCGTAATCTTTCAACACGATAAGGAAATTAGTAACAGTATTTCCATTAGAAAAAGTACTTGACTTTAACCCGATATAGTTGATATACCCAACTATTCCATTATAATACTCTTTCCAGTATCCTGCCGGCTGACCGCTATTAGGATTTATGTGCTGAACGAAACCTTCTTTCGGTTCGTTACTTTTTTCATACAAGTTACCATCCGAATTAATATACAGATAATAAGTTGTACCAAAACTTCTGTTTTCTCTAAAAGCCATATTATTATTATTTTTATAGATTATACAATGTTTGATTTAAGACGTATGTTGATTCGTATTTAGGATTGAACATCTTTATCATCTTATACTGATCAGACCAATCCATAATAACATCTCCTTTTATAAGAGATTTTACGGATGAAAGTATATTTTCCTTACCGATAGAAAAATTAAAACACGGACCTTCAAGCGCATTTAAAGGCATTGATTCCATTATTCTTTTTCTATTTCCAAAATCCTCAGACATTACCGTTATACCGTTTTCTTCATCTACCTTGACATTAACAACATTATCCACTAAAGTCATAGAATTAAGAACAGATATAAACAAATCCCTGTCAAACTTAACCCTCGACGATTTTTCGAATTTATTACATACGTATTCGTAGTTAGGATACTGTTGTTCTACGTTCATATCCGATATAATCACATTATCAAAGCATAAGAACGTCCTAACGCCATCTGTGGAAATACTGATCTCCGTATCCTTATCAGATAGAAAGCGATACAAGATAGAAGCCGCAACCTCACTTAGCATAATCGACCTTTCTTCTACCGCATTAGCATACTCTTTCCTGTTTATAAACAGACGGAACATATCAGTAGAAACAATGTCAATATAATCCTTCTTCACATTAAGAAGAATCGAGCATATAGCCGGTCTAAATTCATCCGATCCAACAAACGCAAAAGATCTTTTCATAGACTGAATGAAAGATGAGCTCATAACACGAATACCATCACCTACAGGATAAAAGAAATCAGGGAAAGCCTTATCCTCAATCCAAGTAGAAGAAAAAGATCCTCTATCGTATTTAAAAACGATACTGTAATCGTTTTTAATCTCTATCTCTATATCCTGGTTATGATTTTTAAAGAATGAAATAAGAGTCCCGGCATCTACTAAAAGAGAAAAATTCTGGTCACAAGAAATATCGGTATTCACATCGAAAATATCATCCGTATATGTTATACGTTCGTTCATGGCTTGTATCCGGATATGATCAAAATATAAAGTAATTTTTATATTCGATGTGACACAATCCTTTAGAACCTTATCAAACATCTTTGAAATGTTTGAAAGTTTCTCATTCATTAGTATGCCAGGAACTCTTACTTTCATTTTTTAAAACTTACGATTATGATTATCTAACACTGCAAATGTATTATTTTAAAATCTAATTTTGAATTAATTGGATTTAAAATGATTTAAAATAGATTAAATGGTTCTTCTTGCTGCTTCTGCTATAAGCATCGCATCAACTATACCGTCATGGGCTGTCTTACATCTTTCGTTTTTAACGAACGTATCGTTTGGCCACAGCCTTTTAGCGCAAGCCAATGACGTTTTCTTAGTATTTACCTTACTGGCTTCCATGACCTTATCAGAATGCGTCCAAACCAATTTCTGCCATGTTTTAGGGGCTATGAAATTAACGGAGCAACTTATGTCCGGAAATGCCATGCAGAGGGACAGGAACAGCCCATGCAGTTCGCCTTTGTTCTCCATAAGAGAGGCTGTAGAGGACGTGCTGACCCCGTACAGTGCGTGGACGTCCTCTATGACAAACACTACCCTATCAGGATTGTTTTCTACGATCGTATCCCGGCAAAAAACATATTCTTTAGTCAAGTCTACTGGTCCTGAAGCTGATATTCTTGGAGTTGAGATTCTCGATATTAGTTTGCTGTCTTGATCGATGCAGGCTATGGCTCCATCTTTTCCTGGGTCTGCTGCTATATATAATACCATAATGTATCAATTTAGATTCATGTCGATTTTACCAATGCTATCGTCATCTTCAAAGCCTCCATTGTCTGTAAGTTCGTAATCGATAGCCACAGCACCATTACTAAGAATGTAAAATCCTTTAAACTTCTTTCCTATTTCAATAGGATACACTACATTTACATCTCTTCCAATATCCTCAAACGGCATAGCAATATCTTCTGTTTCAGCTTCTTTTTGTTTTGCTAATACACCAACAGGTATATTTTTACCTTTTATAGAGGCGTATGTAACCATATACAGAATATCGTTATTGACAAACGCCCTATCACTACTCACCTTATCCAAGCTGACATATATAATATGTTTTATAAAACTATTGATATCTCCACATATGTTAATAGCTTCTACTTCTTTAGGAATAACGACTTCCACTTCTTCTGGTTTTATATTTTTCTTTTTCATTGCATTAACCTTTTTGTATTTTGTTTTACTTCTTCAACAAGATCCTGATCTTTCATCATTTCCTGCTTAAGTTTCTCATTATCCTTAATTCTTTTCACCCTATCGGCAAGAATCTTCTTATATTTCTTATCCGATATTTTAATAAACCAAGGACAGTTCCTTGATGGAATCCTTTTACATGGATAGTCAGTGAGACCGTTCGGTCCAAACTGCTCGCATCGGTTACATTTCTCTTCGCCCGTCATTGTAATTATATTTTAGGAAAACATTCTTCAAGTTCTCTATAAGAGCACTCTACTACAACAGAATCTCCTTTAGGGAGAAATACTAAAATAGAATCGATAGAAAAAACACTATCTACTTTTCTTACAAGTTGGCCATGTTTGTAAGAAGACATGACCAACCTAATTCCATACGCATCTGAATAAGACCCTTTCCTACATGGAAGTATGTTTTCAACAATATAATCAAAACCTCCGATATTAACTTCATCTCCGGCATTGATTTCCATTAGAGGAACCATCTTAACTCTACGATCTATGCTTATTTTCATTTCGCAACCTCAAATTTGATTTGCTCCTTCGGTTCATAATTCCATACTTCAAAATCATCAGGAGTGAAATCATAGAATCCTTTCCCTTCCATACGAGACGAGATAGTAACCTGCGGAACCGGCCCGAAGAGAGATCGACGGAGGAGCTCGTTTGCCTGCTCTTCGTGACGGTCATATACATGCATATCTTGAATGAAGTGCGTAAAAATAGCCGGCTTCAGGCCTGCGTCGTGAGCGAACATCATCATAAGTGCAGCATATTGGGCTACGTTCCATAGACCGGCAACAATAGCATCCTGGCTACGTTGATAAAGAGTCATATACAGCTCATCTCCTTTAACAGATAAATTGATCTGAAACGCACATTCTTGAAGAGGTTTTAGTCCATTGGTTTCAGGATCGAACATGGATGCTACTATTCTTCTTGACGAACGATCATTCTTGAGTGACCAAAGAATGAAGTCTGTTTGGTTAAGAAAACCGTAAAGACCATCATGGATATCTGTCATACCATCTGGAGCTTTTCCGGTACCCATATAAACATGTCTGTTCACCATATCTCCATAACATCCTTCGATCTTTCCATTATCATCAGCCCACTGATCCCATATATGGAGACCAAGTTCTTTGATGTCTACCGATCTTTTTTGCCAAATCCACAAGATTTCTTTTATGGAGTTTTTAAGATTAGTAGGTCTAAGCGAACCAAGAGGAAATTCCCGGCGAAGATTGTACTGGTTGCATACTTGCAGGATACGCTTCACCTTGACGCCTGTCCCGTCACCGTAGACCGGACGCTTCACTTCTTCCCACGGCTGGCTCATTATAAGAGCCAAATTGTCTTGAAATATTTTATCTACTCTTGCCATATTCTTATTAGGTACTTATATACTATAGTATCACCATCTCAAGGTTATGCCAACAAACAAGAATCATTAAAAATTCTAAGAAGAATGGTTATAAAGACGATTAATTTCTTCTTGTTCTAAACACGGACCACCTACAACTTTCTCTGTCGCTTTTCTTTGTCTAACAAAATCTTCAGCTTCGGAAAAAGTTGTAGCATAAATATATCCACCATACTTTTCTCCATTTATATCAAATTCTGTCACAAACTTCTTTTGTTTTTCTTCTTTTGTTTTCATAACTATAATTTTTAAAAGCGAATAATTGATTGATTTATAAAAAAATAAAGCGGTGATAAACTAAGTTATCTTAACCAACCACCATCCAGTCATCAGCCAACATATCTGATTGCGAAGCTAACCATCCGTTTACGATATTATCGTTAGCATCTTTCATGCACAGATAAGCGCAAAATTTAATCATGTTGGTTTCAGTTACGTCATAATAATCGTTTACGTATTTTTTAAACGAATCTGGCAATGACTTTACTTTATTAACTATCATATCAGTAGACAACCAATCTTCCGGGCGCTGGAATACGAACATACCTTTTCCATTCCATCCGGCACGTGCAATCAACGCACCTTTTTTTACTTCTTCTAAAGCTTCTCCAAATTTCATAACTATATTTTTTTATAAATTAAACTCTGCAAAATCTATTTCAGATCCGGTTGACAAATTAATCATTGACTTTTCAAGCTCTTCCATTGGAATAGGTTCAACAATTCCTTCGTTTGAAAGCGTTTTATTATAGAAATCAATAACCACCGGATCACTTGTCTTTACCGTTTTAGGGATAGGTTGACGAAGATACATTCCGTCCAAACTTTTCACTCTGGAAAGAGCCGTATATAACTGTCCTGTTTCAAAAGAGTTCGATACGTCCATCATGGCAGAATCTAACGTAAGACCTTGGCAGCGATGAACAGTTATCGAATAACCGGCTTTTATCGGATACTGAACAATAGAACCAATAACTTCAGATTCTACCTTATATCCATTTCTGACGTATTTTACTTTATCGAACGAGCATGGTGTGATAATAACCTTAACATGCTCCTCATCTTTAGGACGGTCAAGAACGACTTCAATCTCCCCATTTTTAATAGAAGACACAACGCCAAGAGAACCATTGACGTACTCTCCTCCGTTTCTTGTTATCATAACCCTTGACCCTTCTTTTATAAGAAGGGTCTTTTCCACAGGTGCTTCTTTAGGGTAATCTCCTTTTATAATAGCTTCAAATTTTCTTAAAGATCCAGGTACGGAATTTATCCTCATTTCATTAATGGCCGTAGCCTTGGCATTAGTCGTAACAATCTCAACATATCCGGCGCCATTTTCAGGCTGAATACATCTGCTGTTTAGCGTAGTAAACACATCATCGTCCATATGACCATCGCGTACCTTATTAAGAACACTAATAAACTTCTCATCTTTCTGACGATATATTTTTTCAAAAGACACCATTTCCATACCAGAAGCCATAAGAGACTTCGAACTAAAGAAATAAGATGTATCGTATATTTCTCTAAAAAAATCCTCTTTAATCACAGGAGGAAGCTGAAACAGGTCGCCTACCATAATAAGTTTAACGCCGCCAAACGGATCCTTGTCTCCTCTTGCATAACGAAGTATATCAGCCACGTTGTCAAGAAGATCAGGGCGAACCATAGAAATCTCGTCTATGATAAGATATTTTATATTCTGTAAAATCTTTTCGGATTCTCCTCTGAACTTGTTTTCACAATTGTCCATAAACTTGCCATTTCTTATCTCTGGAATGTAAGGCTGCATTCCAATTCTGAAAAAAGAATGAATGGTTTGACCCCCTGCATTAACAGCAGCAATACCTGTAGGAGCAACAATAACCGCATTTTTTAATGCCGGTACGATACGCTTGATGAAAAAACTTTTTCCTGTTCCAGCCCTACCGGTTATAAACAGCGGTTTAGGTGACTTACAAATAGACTTAATAGCCTTCCCCTGGGCGACATTACCTTCGGACATAACTGAACGAAGAACGCATTCCATTAGTTTTTTGTTGTAATTTGATGCCATTTTATTTCTGAATTTGTTTACAAAACAAAAGTATGAAAATAAAATAAAACATAAAATATAAAATGAATTAATTAGGATTAAAAAGAAATAATAAGCTGGATAAGTAGTTTTGAATCAGATAGTAATATGGTTTTGTATAGATATGGTTATGGCATAGTAGTGGCTAACGGGTGTTTCCGTTGATGTTCTACGAGATTATCGTTTTTCGGCTCTGTCGGCGACCACTAAGAACAGACACTCTCTCAAGTACCAAACATTACAATGATGAATACTGAGATGAAGGATAAAGATAGGTATCATTATAGAATGATAGTTCTTCAAATGGTATATCCTTGAATACAGATTCACCATCTAATTCTTTATCATTACCTACTGTTGTATTGTAATTAGGTAATGATTGGATAGATATATCCATATTCTCTATCTTTTCCTTAAACTGTTCTGCCTTAACATACGTATAGATGTCTTCGCTTACCGAACCAACCGCTTTAGCCATCTCGCCGGCGAACTCAGCATACATATCCCGTACCTCATTAAAACCTGACTTTTTGTCAGGAGTGGTATTGTTATAGGATTTCATTCTCCTACTTACCCTACCACAGACCCCGGCAACGGACGTCCCCACCTCAGCACAGCAGGCTTCCGCATCAGCCATGCCTGCCTTTACCGTGGCTACCTTCTCCTTACTCCATCCACTAACCTTGTCGTATGATTGTTTAAGACGGTTTAAGAACATGTCCATTCTTCGCTTCTTATCTTCTGCTATGATAGCGCGATAGTACTTTCTTATAATCTGGTTTTGTGTACTTCGCTCATATCCTTCCCAGAAGTCTTTGTGCGCTTCTTTAGCCATAACAGAAGCCAATGACCTTGCTTCTTCTTCTTTTGTCTTTTTACGATCTATGCCAAGGATTTCGCCATATTCTGAAACAACTTCTTCTGCATTCAAGAAACGTAGGATATGAGTGTTGTCTTTTAAGAAGAAATTGAAATCGTCTTTCTTACTCACTTTTTCTTTTTCTCCTTTCTCTATATCCTTCTCTCCAAAATACCATCTGTTTGTTGCTCCTTTTTTATACAAGGTCCAGGTATTTGCTATTTGCCAGAAAACTGCTCCGTGCCTATATACCGGAATCAGCTTACCTATTGGGTAGTTATGTTCGTTTGCTTCAATGTAAGCACGAGGATTATCTACGTATGTTATAAATTGTATGTTTTCGAACCTTTTTACGAGCTTGTCTTGTATCGCCACACTGACAATCTCTTTCGCTTTTGTTAGTCCTACATTCAAGTACAAGGCAATTGTTTTATTACTTATCGTCGAATCAATTAATCCATAATACGAGTGGCTTCCGTCTACGACCTCAGTCTGAGAGTTTGTCTCTCCACTGTTCAGTACAGATTCATTGTTTCTGACTAAATTAACAAACATCGCCTCTCTTATCCTGTCAAGGACTTTTTCATGGTTTGTTATTTCATTTTTCTTTATCTTAATTAAAATCCTATTCTTTGGAATATTTATTTTCCCGCATCCGAGAGTAAGTTGTACGCCATTAACACGATATCTTCTTGCTACAAACGTACTATCCGTCATACGGAACAGTTCGTCAAACATCGGATGTCCTGTCATGTTCTTGAACTTCGAATATCCGATTCCAAGTTTATGAAGAAGATCTTTCTGGTTTTTGAATCTTATTCTCGAATCCCGGCGGGAGATTTTTATCATACAGTATAAAGCATACAATTCCATGAACAACGAATCATCTGACCACTGTTCCAAAAGTCTAAGACTTATATTTACGCTTCTATTTAACTGTATCCTCATCTGTAACAAAAAAAAATCGGATGGATTTTTGGGGATATCCATCCGATTCATGTCTTTTTTCGTTCGGAAAATCCCAAAACCCCGTTACAGACTTGAGAAGCAAACAATGAAAGACGATTAATATTTTTTTTATCATTCATTATTTATTTCCTAAATCTGTAACGTACAGCAAATATAGAAACAAATAATGAATATCAAATAACAAGATCTTATTTTTTTAATGCTACAGTGCAAATATCGGGACAAATCCTGAACCAATCATCATAAAATACGTTAATTTTATATTTATAAATTCTTAATCCTTATCTTTGTATCAAAACGATAATCTCATGAAAGAAAGTGATAATAAAGATGTTAGTAATAGGGCTTATAGGCTTTTAGTACCTTATTCCAATACGGTAGATATGGCTAAGAAGATACTTCTGTTTTATAACGGATACCTAATGGCTTCCGGCAATGAGAAGAATGTAATAGATGCAAGGCACTTAAATCTTCTTGCCTATTATTTTGTGTTTGGATATTCGTATGAGACCAAGAAGAAGTTTTCTCATTGTTTCAGTACCGATCTTCAATATGTATCGGTTTTGGATACGGAGATGAAGAAGCGTGGTATTTTGATTGACCGTGAAGGGAATTACAGGACAAGGTGTTTGTGCCCGGATATAGAGAACATGCGCCGTCTTTTTGTATTGGAGGGTTCAAGAGATCAATGTGCGTTGGTTTCTTTATTTTACAGAAAGAAAACTTTTGAATCCGATGCCGAAGAATGATTTCCCTATATCATTTGAGTCACATATTATAGATGATGTGATGGATAAGACCGGGGGCGTTTACGACCGAAACCAAATACGTGACGTTTTCAGAGCCAGTATTTCTTATGCCAATAACTTATGTACGTACACAGATAACGTGTCTGTATCGTTCCCGTATGTGGGTGATATGGTTTGTAACCTTCATGAGATGGAGAGGCGCAAACACAATCTTGAGCGTCTTAAATCCAAGGTAGAAAAATTATCTAAGTATCAGGAAAAAGAACTTCAGTGCCTTGATATTAAGATAAGGATGATAAAGGATGCTTATGACTCAGGTGAGATAAAAGGTGGGGATATGTTGATAAAACACAACAAATTATCTATCTTTAAATCTCGTAAGGGTCATAGTTTTAGTGAAATACAAAATATTCAAGAACAGGAATTTAACAGATAAGTTATGAAAAAAATTTTGCAAGCGGAAGTTATATACGATGCTTTTATGGATACGATATTAAAAAAACTTCCAAGAAAAAAAGAAGATTATCCCGATTGGTACAAGGAACGTCTTGAAAAGTGTGAGGGATGTAAATTCAATACCAAGAACGTCCCTAACTCTATGCTTCCTCTTTCTTTATACGTAAGCAAGAAAATAGGTAAAAATCGTTGTTCGGTATGTACGTGCTTCATCAAGCAGAAGGCCTGGAGCAAGACAGAGGAGTGTGCGCTTGGGGAGGGGCTTCCCCGTCCTTCGTGGATGGATCGTCAGTATTCTATTGATTTTTATGATGAGAAGTCAAGATGGAACAGGTTAGAACTTATTACAATGGATTCTGATGAATTTAATGTTATTTCTACAGATGACAAGCAATACAATATTGACCTCTCTAAAGACGGTAAATCATTTGAAATCATTTTCGAACCGGTAGAAAAAGGGAACAGTATAAGGTTTTCATTTGTTCTTGAGTCGAAGCATGATATGAAGATAACAGCATCAGAGACATCTTGTGGTTGTACGTCTTCTAATTTGAATATCATAGACTCCCGTCACTTTAAGTTCAATATAGAGATACATACAGCAGGATTTGGAATAGGAAGATTCGTAAAGCACATGACTATTCACTATCAAAAAGATGGGTCTAAAAAAGAGGAAAAAATTCCGTTTAATTTTGAAGGTACTATAATTCAAAAAAGTTAAGTTATGGGCGGATGTGGTAAAGCAAGGCATTTACAATGCGAGGATAAAAGGAAGTCCTTATTTTCTATGTTGCAGGCATCTTGTGACGATCTCCCTGATTATTCTGCCGGGGACATTCTCTATGCCGTACTTAGATCTTTTGCAAAGAAAAGAGGATTGTCTGTTTCTTTTTTAAGGACGCTGACAGACAGCGAGCTTTTTGAAGTGGCTGATTATAATTTATCAATAGAGTTGATGGACGTTATTATTCATGATAAAAAGGTTCTTGACAATGAAGAAGATTGATTTTGATTCAGATATAAAGCATCTTATTTCTTATTACAACCATCTACTGTCTGCACAAGATAAGGTGGGAGAGGAGATGGAAGAGCTAACTAAGGATATTATTAGGAAAAAGGATGAGGAAGACAACATAGAGTTGGAAGACTTTATTGATTTAGAAGAAAAATCGTTTATGACCAACTTGTATCAACAAGAGATAATGAAAGTATCTTCTTCTGTCAAGACCGTCTACAGGTTGTCTATTAACGCCGGTCATAATCTTAATATAGATGATGACAGCAAGAAGGTTCTTGACAGGATAGTAAACGACGGAGAATCGGATTTTATTATGTACGTTGACAATAATACTGATTCTGTTATGTTCAAGGAAGAATCTGTTGAGGAAGGAATAAAAAACATGTGCAAGTATCGTGTTGATCCATCTTCTCTTGAAGACAGATTTAATATGCTTAAGTCTCAGTATGAGGCTTTTTTAAAAATAGTTAACAATGAAAGCAAGAAAGCCGACTAACGATGATGTCTCTTACGTAGATCGAAAACTTCTTGTGCTAAGGGATCAGATAGATAAGGCTGAACGTTATCTATCTGAAAATCCTTGGGATAAAATAGAAGATTCCGATAAGAGGGAGAAAGAATTTAGGTTTCAAAAGAGCTTGTCTGATAGCTTAATGCAATGGACTGAATCTTATATTAAGATGTGTGGGATAATGGATGTCTATAATCAGCTTGAGGCTGCCAAAAATAAGAAAAGCCTAAAAGGAGGACAAACAGTATCAGGTATTCAGTCTTTTGTGAAGAATGAAGCTAAGAACAAGTTCAATAAGTAGTTTTGTCATGAATTTTGATAGCAAAGAACTTTATATAAATATGGGTAACGATATTCCGTTATGGAATGACCTTTATTCTTATGAAGAGCAAGACGATGATGTCAAGCAATTCTGGGAGAATGAGGCTATGAAACTCCTTAACGGTGTTACCATAAATGGTGTATTTATCCATCCTTGGCTATATTGGCATATCAATTTCTGGAAGATGATGATTGACGTAGGAGATGATCGTATTCCTGGAAATTCTCAGCTTCGTGATAATGAATGGATGTTTGCCGAATTTCTAAAGCAGGCTGAAGAAGAGAATAAAGGAATATTCATGTTCGGGTGCCGTCGTTTTGGAAAAGCCCTTCTTGACTCCGAGATACTTTATCTTGAGGACCGGGAAAAGATGATAGGAAATATCGTTGTAGGGGATAAGATATATGACGATAAAGGGAATTTGGTAGAAGTCGTAGGTGTCTATCCTCAAGGGAAAGTAACTACATACAGAGTCGTATTCGAAGACGGTCGTAACGTTATTTGCTGCGGTAATCATCAATGGCGTGTCAATCATGGAGGAAAATGGCATGTTAGGAGTCTTAGAGCCATAGCCGGATTGGATTATAAGAGTATGTCTATTCCAGTAGGTGAGGCCCTTAACTACCCTACGGCAAAGCTGCCGGTTCCGCCGTCGGCCTACGCCTCGATGCTGGCGGCTTATCTCGGTGGCTATGGTGGGGATATGTTTTTCGATAAATACATTTGTAAGAAATTTTTAAGATCGTCCATAGATCAAAAAAAAGATTTTATAGAAAACTTCATTCGTTCTTTCAGAAACGTAGTAACCGGAGAAGAAGAGCTTATGTTGTCTCATATTGACATGGATGTCATAAATTTTGTACAACGTATGTTTTGGGCTTCAGGTTGGTATGCTAAATTGGAGGGGAACAAACTTATACTATCAAGGAATCGTAAGGAATTAAAAATAAGATCCATATCGATATACGGAAAGGAGCATGCCACTTGTATAACCGTTGATAATGACTCTCATTTATTTTTGACCACCAATTACATCGTTACTCATAATACGGCCATAATGAGCTCTCTTCTGGCTCGTAATGCAACAATGACGTACAATTTGACGCATAATGTTATTGGAGCAAGTAAAGAAGACCTTGCCAATATGGGAGAGTATCTTGAGTTTGGACTTGATAATCTTCCTCCTTATCTTACTATAAACAGGACCGGTAACGACTGGACTAAAGAAGTTGTTTTAGGTACAAGAAACATCAACAACCAACGTGATGTTCATGCCAGAATAAGAATTACCAACGTTGATGATGGAAAGACGCGAGGCTCATTGAAGACCGCAGGCGGAACTCCATATACGTCTATATATGATGAGGTAGGTAAATTTCCGGTGCTTGGAGCATGGCTTGCCGGTAGGCCGGCTCATATGATGCATGGTAGAATGAGGGGCGTTTGTTTGATGGCGGGATGTTGTTGTGCTGGTACAATAGTGTACAAATCAAACGGAGAACCGTGTAGGATAGAGGATTTAAAACAAGAAGATGGAATAATAGGATTCGATGTTGAAAACCATAAAATCATTAGTCAAAATATAGAATGGATAAAATCTCCTTCATTCAAATCATGTTTTAGAATTACTACAAAATCAAATCGTACATTGGAATGCAGCTTTGATCATCCTATAAAATGCGAATATCCAAATGGAAGGGATATTTTGTATGATGGGTATGTTTCTGCAAGTAATCTGATAAAAGGAGACGCTATATGGACTATTGATAACAATGGAAATAAATTATTGGATTATGTAGACAGTATAGATTTTATAGGAGAAAGAAAAGTCTATAATCTTACTGCATCAGATACTCACACTTATATAGCAAATGGTATTATAACTCATAACACTGGCGGTAATGTAGAAAAGTCTCAAGATGCCCAGAAAATCATGAACTCTCCGGACGAATATGGATTTATTATAATGAATTATGATATTCTAAATAAGAGAGTTATTAAACCAACATGGCGTATATGTAAATCTGGATGCTTTGTTCCGGCCCAGATGTCTCATGCGTATGAAAAGAAAGAAACGACTCTTGATAAGTATCTTGGAGTAGAGAATGCTCCCGGTCTTAAGAAGATAAAAATAAAAGTTTCAGACTTTGATAAAAATACTGGAATAATAAAATCACGTCTTGACGAACTTGTCAAAAAGGATAGAGCTTTATATGTCCAGGAACGAATGGCATTCCCTTTGTCTATAGATGATTGTTTCCTTAATACGAACGTAAATAGGTTCCCTGTAGAAGATGCGTTGAAGCACAAAAGCCGTCTTCTTGAAGAAGGTAGGCCTGGTAAAACAGTAGATATTTATCAAACAGACGGCATGAAGATGGGGTATCATTTTAGTGATAAGCAGCTTGCTGATTATCCGTTTCAAGGTGGAAATATAGATACTCCTGTTGTTATATACGAAGATCCACCAGAAGAAGGAGGTGTTTTTGATTTCACGTATGTGAGTGGGCAAGATCCATATAAATCAGACAAGGCTGATACTGATTCTGTTGGTACGTTTTATGTACTTAAAAGATATGTAAAAATCAATGATCCGTTCGCTTATTGTATAGTAGCATCATACGCATCACGTCCTCCATCTTCTGATGATTTTTGTCGTAATTGTGAAATACTTCAAGAAGCGTATGGAGCCAAGTGTCTTATGGAGAATGCCGACCGAATGTATGAACTGTATCTTACGAGACGAAATAAGCAGCTTATGTTGCTGGAAGATGGCGAACGTCTTGCCGGTAAGATTATCCGTGCTGGCGCCCGTCAGAACAACAAGCTTGGTTTGGCTCCTACGGTTCCTAATCAGCGCATGCTTTTCAATACCGTTATTCAATATTGCTGGGAGGATGTTGTTGTTGGGTATGATGATGATGGTAATGAAATAACACAGAAAGGTATTTACCGTATCCCTGATATAGAACTTCTTGATGAAATCATAGCCTTCGGCCCTGGGGTCAACACCGACCGTATCATAGCCTTCGGCCACGCTCTTCTTCTGGCTAAGTACTATGATGATATGGGTTACATGCCTGAAAGTACGACTCAGAAGGAGAATCAAAAGAAGAGAGAGCGCAAGAAGATAGAACAGGTCAAAGGATTTACGGTAAGAAGACATAACCCTTACAAAATGAGATAGGTAGAACAATTTACCTATCTTTGTAAAAAAAACATATAATGTAAAATAACATTAAAAATAATTGATTCTATTCTGTAATATAAATGGAATATGTATCTTAGAAATATGATTTATAGATAATATTTAATGTATTAAAAATCATGAGATTAGCATACAAGTTCAACATAGGAAACAATGAAAATATATCATCTCTGTGCAAGATTAGCAATAACTTGTACAATCAGGCATTATATATTTTCAGAGAAACACTTTCTAAAGAAGATAAGTGGTTGTCCTATTTTGAACTTGATTCTATCATGAAAAATACCAAGAATTTGGATGGAGATATTAATTACAAATTATTAAAGGCGCAATGTTCACAACAAATTCTTCGTATTCTTGATAAAAACATTAAAGGTTACTACAAATCGGTCCAAGATTACAAGAAAAATTATAATAAGTATAGGGAAAAACCAGGCCTTCCAAGTTATAGAAAAAGAGGATCTGAATTTAATTTGTATTACACGAATCAGAGCTGCAAAATAAAAGATGGAAAAATAATCCTATCAAAAGATATTTCAATAAGCATTCCTCAATATGAGAAGTATTCTGATTTGATAAAAGATTTCAAACAGATTAGAATAAAACCATTAGCATGTGGATATAAAATAGAAATCATTTATGAGGTAAAAGATACTGGAGTATCTAAATGTAGGGAAGAGAAAGTTGCTTCAATCGATTTAGGGATTGATAATCTTGCAACATTAGTAAGTGAGGATTTTACTGTTTTGTTTAGTGGTAAATTTGTTAAATCATACAATCAATTATTTAATAAAACACTTGCTAAATTAAATAGTATCAAGGATTTACAAAAGATAAAAGGAATAACAAAGCGAATAAAGAAATTATATTATGATAGGGAACAGTACATAGAAGATGTCTTTCATAAAATCAGTAGAAAGATAGTTGATTTACTTATCGATTCTAAGATAACAAAATTAGTTGTAGGCTATAACAAGGGATGGAAACAGAATGTGAATATGGGAAAAAGGAATAACCAGAAATTCACACAAATCCCTTTTGCGAGATTGATAAGTTACTTAGAATATAAATGTGAATTAGCTGGTATTGAAATAGTTATTCATGAAGAGTCATATACTTCAAAATGTGATTCATTGGCATTTGAGAAGATAGGAAAACATGATAGCTATTTAGGAAGAAGAAAGAAACGAGGATTATTTCAATCTTCTATAGGGAAACTCATTAATGCAGATGTCAATGGGGCATTAAACATTATGAGAAAAGTAGTCGGTGATTCCTGTGAATCTATTCAAAGGATAATCGATAGAGGGTTATTGTTTAACCCGGTAAGGATTACGAATGTATTTTACGAAATGAGTATATTTGGAAACTTATAAAGAAACATAATAGATTTTATTGAATTTAATATTTTTCATAACATAGCTCATGGAGTATTTTAACAGAGATCAGGCTTTTCCGGCCAGAGGAGTATTTTCAGGGTTGCCGGTGCAGGCGATACCTACTAAGAGAAAAACCAAGGAGTGGTTTAAAGCCACTATGGATTCTCTTGAATTGATTGGTTTGAAGCAGCTTGATGAGAACCAGAAGTTCAAGGATTTTTATAGGATGATGGAAGGTAAGTTGTCCTTTATGGAGCTGAAAGATGTAATTCCTTATCTTAAGGATGTTCAGTCTATAAGGGACAACGTAAATATTCCATCATTCTTACGTCATTATGATATAATAGGTACGATCGTAAACGCTTTTGTAGGATGGTTGGGTAACCTTTCTGACAAGTATAATGTAGTTGGATTAGATGAATCTGAAGTGAATCAGTATTCTGCCACGAAGGAGAATCTTCTTCATAATTACATTAAAGAGGAATTGGACAGAAGGGTTAGGCAAGAGTTATTGAATAGAGGATTGGATCCGGATTATAATAATTTTGCCAGCGAAGAAGAAAAGCAGGCTTATGCTCAACAGATACAAGAGGTGAAAGCATCTATGACCCCTCCTGAGATAGAGAACTTCATGAATACAAAATGGAAGACTGCCGAGGTCATATGGGGTTCTCATACGCTTGAGGCGGACAGGGGGCGTTTTTACATGGATGAGATAGACACTGAGAATTTCATCGACTATCTTCTTACCGGTCGTTGCTTTAGAAATTATCATGTAGGATACGACTATTATAAGCCGGAGAGGTGGTCTCCGTTGAATACGTTTTACTCTAAGACATTAGATAGCAAGTATCCGCAGTACGGTGATTATATTGGTCGTGTTCATTATTATACTGCCAATGATATTATAGTAAGGTGGGGGCATCTTCTTACGGCGAAAGATAAGCAGAAGCTTATAGGAGGTGCTGATAATTTCAATGGTACTTATCATAATGGTGATAATGGAAGCTATGTAAGTTTATCCAAATCGGCGAGTGTAGGGATGTTATATCAGAATAAGGTAATACCTTGGAAAGGATATAATGATTATGCCTCTATAAAAGCTTATGAGGATTATTACGGTATTCCAGCCGGTACATATACCGGATACGATAGTAATGGTAACGAATATCACAGAACCAGATTCATGCCAAATTTAGAGCATGGTAATTACTATAACCGTGCCCAGAGTTTGAGCGACGAGCATGTTCGTAGTGATTTGTATCAGGTAACTGAATCATATTGGGTATCCCCGGCTCAGGTGTATGTAATTACCTACCAAACTGAGACCGGATTAGTAACTACCGAGATGGTAACTGATGAGCTTCTTCAGGACTTTTTACAGGAAAATGGTATTAAGAAAATTACCAGGACCATGAGTAAGGGAATGGAGAACCCGGAGATTAATACCTATTTCGTAGATTACGTTCCACAGGTAAGGTACGGGGTTAAGATCAGTGGCGGGGCTCTCGCTCAGGACAACCTGTATCTGGATGGAGAACCTATCGATCATCAGATAAAAGGGGATAGCAACATCTATGACTTTGTTCTACCCGTTGCCGGATATATCGGTACTTCTATGGCCAACAGGATTCAGCCATATCAAATATTTTATAATTTCTCCATAAACCAGATAAACAATATTCTTGAAAAGGAGATTGGTAAATTCTTCTTAGGGGATATTAATTTGGTTCCAAGTGAATATAAGGATTTGGGTGAAGATGTGGCTGATATATGGGCAAACCTTCTTGATGTGGCTAAGTCTGTTGGTGCTCTGACATTAGATACCTCATCTCAAAATACGAAAGGCGGCGTTCCTTTCAACCAGTTTGCCGTCTATGATTTGTCGCAGACAGAGCAGCTTAAAACAAGAATGGAGCTTGCTGAATGGTCGAGGATGAAGTGTTTTGAAATGGTTGGTATCACACCTCAAGTAATTAACGGTCCCAATAGATATGAGACTGCCACCGGGGTTCAGCAGGGCGTTACGGCATCTATGTTACAAACACAGATATACTTTGATAACTTCGGTTATTTCAAGAAACGGGCTCTCGATCTTCATCTGGCCGTTGCTCAACAATGCCAGGAAGAAGGAAAGGATATTTCTGTAATGTACACAAAAAGTGACCTTACCAGAGCGTTTTTATCTATAGGAACCGACGGTCTTAGTTTAAGGCATCTTGGTGTTCAGGCTTTATCCAACTCAAAGAAGAGGGATGAACTTGAAAAGTTCAAGACCTTTATGTTGCAGCTAAATACAGCCGGAGGAGACATTTACGATCTTGCATCTATCTTTACATCAGATTCTATGGTGGAACTTATACAGAATGCAAGGAATACTCGCGCATACAACGAGCGTCAGATGCAGCAGCAACAACAGAATCAGATGCAGCTTAACCAGCAACAGATACAAGCTGAAGCTGCTGAGAAGGATAAGCAACGTCAGCATGAACTTGCTTTGGAAGACAAGAAAGGTCAATACCGGATACTTCAAGAGAAGATCCAGGCGGCAGGCAGGGCGGCAGACGCCAAGAGCGACGCCACCTCCCTCAACTTCCTGGCTTCTGTTTCAGATCAGACCGTAAGGCAAGCTGATATAGAAAGCAAGGAAAGGATAGAGGATAAGAAGCTCGAAAACGATTCCAAACTTCATGATGATGAAATGAGAATAAAAATGGAAGAGTTAAAATTAAAATCCAAAGAACTTGCCCAACGAGCGAGGGAAGACGCCACCAAAAGGTATGTAGCCGGAATCAATAAGAATTAAGGATTAAATATCCCCAAATTTCATTAGAAAATCTCTAATAAAATTTGGGGATATTTAATTTTTAGTGAAGATTAAACACTTATAAGTTTTTTGTCTGAAATATAGGTATTTAAATATTTTTGCAGTATGGGAAAATTAGAAAAAAATGGAATAGTAGAATTGGACGATATTTTTAGTATCGGTCCGGTCGATGATGTTTATAATAGGGAAGAAGATATTCTGCCTATTAATGGTAATGAACCGGCTAAAAAAGATGAGAAGCCTGTAGAAGAAGGTTCTCAAATTAAAGAAGAGCTGGTTGTTGATCCTACTCCTGATCCTAAAGAGGATAAAAAAGGAGAAGAGAATGTAGTTGACGTTAATCAGGATCAGGTAGAGACCCCGGTTGTCAATTACAGAAAAGTATTGGATGCCCTTTCTTCAAGGGGAATCATTCCCGATTTGAAAGATGTGGTATTTAGCGGTGAAAACGGCGAAGAGATTACTATCAATGATCTTGATTTTAGTAAAGAAGATTCGTTGTGTGATATACTATCTACAGTCCTTGAAAGCCAGAAAGAGGACATTGTTAAGGATAAGATAGATGTTACCTCTGTTTCTGATATTACTAAGAAGCTTATCCAGGCTGATAAGGCCGGCGCGAATATCGTTGATATTCTTAAGCAATATGATACGAATGTCGCTCCTATAGAAAAGCTTGACATTGAAAACAAAGCAGATCAGATAAAGATCGTTCGCCATTATGTTGATCTTCTTGGGTTGCCTAAAGATGAAGCTGATGAGTTTTTCAAAGGCATTATCAATAAAGGTGAAGAGTATGTTGAAGCAAAGGCTATAAAGTATAAGGCTGAGCTTGATAAGAGAATGGATGATATTATCCAGCAACGTACTAAAGAGGCTGCCGACAAGAAGGCGAAGGATGCAGAAGATTTTAGAAGGTATAAGAAAGACCTTAAGTCTTCTATCCAGGCAAAGTATCAGCTAAATGACACTATGGTATCTAAAGCTCTTGATTTTGCTCTAAAACCTTCTGAATCGAATCCCGGAATTACCAAAGCATTTAATAGGGTAAGGGAGATGATGATGAATCCGGAAGAAGCGCCAGATTTGATTATGTTTCTTATGAACCCAGGAGAGTTCATAAAACAGAAGTCGAATCAAGCTGTAGTTGATGAGAAAAAGAAAATTTATAAGCTCATCAGCCATACAAATAAAGACAAGAGGGTGGCTCCGGTAGATGATAAAGGTGATCAAGTTCAAGGTGTGAAGTTCGATGAAATCAGTATAGATTAAAAATTAAAACATTTTTTCGTTCATGGCTAATGTACTTTTAACAAAAAATTTCCCGGCCACCATGAATGGTGACACGGTGATTGGATATACCGACGCTAAAGTCGTTAAGCAAAGTATCGTAGAACACGATCTTAGCTCTTTAGAAGATTGGTACTACGAAGATCCTGATAAGAACCATCTGGGTATGCTTGAGTTGTTTTCTAACATTACAAACTATCCTCTGCCTATGTATATGGGTATGATCAAACAGGATGCTACTATTACCGTAAATGGTATCAATGGTTCATTCCGTTATGATCTTCCGGTATCAGAAACGTATGAGGTGGTTACAGTAGAAGACACGTCTTTGAAATATGCAAAACCTGGTATTGATGAAAGCTTCTTCGAAATTGTGTTGAATGCACAATTTAAACAAGGAGATGTTATTACTTACGATGTGATTAACGGTTGCCAGGCCCTTATCTCTACAGAGCGTCCTCCGAAACAAGAAGGTGAGAACTGGAGATACTGGTGTAAGTTGTGGGGCCGTTCTCGTGCTAAATACTTCCCGAAAGACATGCTTCGTGCCGGTATTAAATACTGGAAGGTAACAAACGTTCTTGGTGAGTTCTCTACTCAGTTCTCTGGCGTAGGAGGTGCTTCTAAGGCCGGTTCTATGACTTGTGAATTTACGCTTGGTGGACACCGTGGTGTTGAAGGTGAAACGACTATGTACGCTGGTATTAAGTCTTTGGCTTATGCGGACGAACGTACACAGAATTTCATCGACAAAGCTTACCAGAAAGTTCGTCAGCTTTCTGAAATCAGAGGAGGTGATGCAAGTTATGCTATCATCGGTTCTCGTCTTGGTGACGGAAGCATTGATATGCGTACAGCTCGTGTAGCCAATACAGTATCTTTGTTCTGTTTGGCTGAATTGGCTAAGATGGAAGCATACGAACTTATGTTCATGCGCGGAGGTAGAGTCAAGGGTCATAATGGTGTTTTGATGAAAAACGAAGGTTTGTACCATCAACTTCGCCGTGGTTTCGTTATCTCATATGCACGTCCGGGCGGTATCAAGCGTGAACACTTCCTGGCTGCTGCCGACTATATTTTCCGTGGTCGTAGCGATATGCCGATTGAAAATCGTGTAATGAAATTCAAGGTAGGTGCTATGGCTTACAAGAACATCGTTGAAATCTTTCGTGATGAGTTCTTCTCTCAATTAGGTGCTTTGGCTCCGCTTATGGGTACAGAACGTATCATCAATAACCCGGTAACAGGATCAAACGATGCTCTTGAATTAGGAACTGTAAAGATCAAGGGTGTTACTATTCCGGGTATTGGTAAGGTCATTGTAGAACACGAACCTTCTTTGGATTACGTTGATATGGTAGATAGAAGCCAGTTGGTAGACGGCATGACTCCTATCACATCATATTCATGTATTATGGAAGACTTGACCGCTCCTGAATATTCCAATGCATTCGCCGGCATTCCTGCTTCATCTGAAGCTCGTATTGGTAATATCAACAGCAACGTATTCTACGTTAAGCCTGATATCGGTTCTATGTGGTGGGGTTACGAACAAGGTAGATGGTCATCCAGAGTATCGGCTCAAGAAATTGTATCCAGCCATCCTCGTATGTCAGAACAATTCTGGTGCCACTCTGTATCGGCTTGTTGGGTAAAAGATACCAGCCGGTTCGTAACAATTGAATTGTTACCAAGCTCTTTGTAATCATAACTTTTAATATTAACTTGCGGTCGGCTTTAAAACCGGCCGCAAATTTTGTTTTCATAGGATATATAAAAAGATGGGAAAAAAGATTTTTGAAGAAAGCCATGAGTCTAAGAAACTGCTGGCTACCGTAGGAGGAATGAAGATATATTCCGACTCTATTTATGTTATAACAGGTAAGATGGATGAAGAAGCTCCTTCCGGATATCAGGAAAGAGGTATTTCCAAGACTCCTTTCCCTGGGAACAAGACAGTATCTTGTTGTGGATGGGATAAGGATCTTAGGGTGTATGATACCGGTTTCTTCATCAATTCAGCATGTTATAAAGGTTACTCATTTGAAGACAAGAAGAATGAAATGGATATGCGTATTAAGAATATTCGGTATCCGTTTGAAGAAACTGTCAATGAGGACCTGGACCAAAAGAATTTCGATTTCTGGGATTCTTACAGAATTGACTTGTATGATGGTCGTTTGTTCTACACTAATGACGTTCGTGATTTATTTGAGTTGTATATAGCTATTTTGTCCAAGTCTCTTACTCCTAAAGAGGAAGATGGTAATCCGATGTATGTCGAATCTTATTATTGTGTAGAAGACAAGACTACGGCTGTAGATATCAGGAAACAACGTCAGATTGATAAGGCTGATATTTTATATGAGTTCATGAACAAGCTGAAAGGGTCAGAGGCTGAAAGGAAAAGCATCTACGATCTGCTTTTGTATCTTGACATCATATACAGCGTAGAGCTTGATCAGAGCATGGTTCAATACATATTCACTAATTGGATTGACGCCAAGAATACGAACGTTGACATGTATAAAGAAGCAAGCTCAAGGTTCTTATCTGACGACGAATCTTCTGAGGGAATGCAGGTGATTAAATTACATCGTATGATCAGGGAAATGATTGAGGGCCTGGCTGTCACCGTCAACACCGACGGACTGTATCTGAATGGCGAGCTCCTGGGCGCCGACGCCATCTCTGCATCTATGGCTCTTGCTTCCAATAAGTCGATGTTAGAAACTAAGTCGCGTGTCTTGGAAGAGTATAACGCTTTAAAGAACAAGCATAAAAAAATAGAAGGAGCTAAGTCTGACAAGAAGAAAAAGGAAGACGAAAAAGGTTTTGATATTGATCAGTACGCTGATAAAAAAGAATAATTTATGAAGATTGTTGATTGTTATCTTCGGGCCTTACAGAAGGCTGAAGAAAACATGACCAACGGTGGTATAAAACTTGACAAGGCACGTTTTGTTCAGCTTTTTAATGACGAACAAAACCGCCTTGTTCGTTATATCCTTGATAAGAAAAACGAAGAGGATATACGTTATATCCAAAAGTTAGTTGTGTATTCAAAAGAACTTGACGAGAAAGGAGATAAAGATAATCCGGAAAGCACTTTGTTTTCATTGCCTTCTGATTTCTTTTCTTTTTCAAACATATCAGGCGTATTTACCAAAGGTGAATGCACGGTCACTGATTTTACCATGTGGGAGGCTAAGAACGAAAACCCGCATGAGCTTCTTGCCGACTTTTTTAACAAACCTGATTTTGATTTTAGGGAAACGTTCTACACTATAGGCGAAGATTCGGTAAGGGTGTACAAGTCTGGTTTTGACGTAGACACCGTTTATCTTACGTATTACCGCTATCCTAAGGAAGTTGACATCGAAGGATATGTTAAATCCGATGGTTCTAATTCAACCGATATAGATCCTGAATTAGATGACAAATTAATTGGTATTATCCTTAACATGATTGAAAAGCAATTTGCTTTGAATGAAAGCGAATACGGACGTTATCAAATAGACTCAAACAACGTCCAATCTCCTTTATAGCAGAATAAAGGCGCGTCCTAAATTAAAGACTATCAAAAAGCATTAAGAATTAATTAATTCCTAATGCTTTTTGTTGCTTATATGACTATCACTATTTTTGAGACAGATAACAGAATATTAATTTTTAAAATATTATAAGGCTATGGCTATCCATAAACCGTATGACAGACACATTATCTGTCCTCCGCACGCTAAGTTGGCGGACGTAGATTCTTTGTTGCTTCAAGAAGGTCAGATCGCTATCTATGATTTGGATGGTGAGCAGACTAAAGATGGTTTGAAAGCGTTGAAAGACTTGAAAGGATATCGTAAGGACGAGCAACGTTTCCAGATCAGAATCGGACGTAATGAGATGGTGAACGACCGTGTATCTGATGATAAATCATTCTCTACACCTACGTTTGCTATTGATGAAATTATAGAAGTGTATGCTTCTGCTCCGAAGAGCAAAGAAATTAAAGTAGATGAAGTTATTTTCGGTTATAACGGAATTGACGATAATACCGCTATTACAGCAAGAAAAGGCGATCGTATCCCTATTCATATTAAGCTGACAGGACGTTTGTTCGAGCTTCGTGGTTATCCGATGGGTGAGGTGAATATCGATGATTACATCATTTTCGAAAACTGTCCTGGTCGTGAGGATATGTGTTCAGAATGTGATCCTTGCGAAGATGTTGATATTTTGGCTGCTATCTTGAAAACAATCGAACGTATCAAGAATCAGCCGATTGCAGGTGGTGGAAAGGTAGGTGATTTTGTAGAAATCCATCCTATCCATTCTTGTGACGAGTTGGAAAAAACTCCGGTGGAAACCGACATGAATTTCTATTGTATGGAAATGTGTGATACTGGTGATGCTTATGCCCTGGCTCAGCTTAAGGCTGCTTATCCTGGTTTGGATATCAAGAGAGTCGGACGTCATCTTTCTACTTCCAAATATCAGGTGATGAAAGAAGGCGGCAAGCCTGCTGATTATACTCAAAAGCTGTCTTCTATTATGAAAGGCTGCGAAGAGTGTCCTGATGGATATACTAAGGTAGATGGCGGTTTGATTTATGCCGTAACGTTAGAGGATGATGGCGTTGATCAGTCTACTGTAGTAGAAAGCATTAAGAATGCCGTTAGTAGCACTGCTGAGAAAACAGCAGCCCAAGATGGCGGAGTAGGTATGTACACTGTGGCCGTAAGCAAGAAACTGACGAAGGCTGATATCGATGCATTTGTAGAAACTAATCCGACAGCCACAGTAACGTTCGTTGCTAAAACAGCAGATATGTGTAGCAATCCTACTGTTACTACCGTTAGCTGGGAAGCATGTGGTTCTTGTAAGATTTCGAAAGAAGCTTATGAAATCACGTTGCCGGATGATGAATGTGGTGGTAGTGCAAAAGCAGAATTACAGGCAGCATTCCCGTATCTGACAATCGAAGATTACGGTACACCTGGTGGATGTCAGCACAAGTTTAAAACCGTTGTAGTTACTAACATGGTTTGCGACGAATGCGATAAAATCTTCAAAGACTTCTTTGTATCGAAAGCGCCCGAATCTTATCGTGGACGTAATTGGAAACGTTTGGGTGCCGTAGCAGGAGATCAGTCCATTATCGCCGATCCGCTTCCTAAGAACTGCAAATGCGGTATCTTGTTCCGTGGTATTGACTACATGATTTCTCCGTCTGACTGTTTGATTGACCGTCTGACATTCCAAGAAGGATCTGTTCGTATTGCTGTAAATGGTGGTTATCCGGATGAACAGCGCGAGGCTGTCAGCACGTACTTCAACCCGATCCATACAGAATATAAACAGCACTGGGCTCCGCGTACTCACCTTGGCGCTGAATTGCTGGATAAAGAACGCGAACAACGTATGTTCTTCGACTTCCGTAAGACTCACCAAGAACTTATGGAACGGATGTTTACCAACGAAGAAACCCGCTTAGACCTGTTGGCTCCGTATGCTGATTATTCAGTAACGTTGAAGCCGGCGCGTTATTCTAACGGCTTCGGTAGGGTAATTGATGATCATATTACAGTACACTTCCATGTACCGTACGGTGCTCACGAAGGTATTCAAGACCTTATGGACTTGTTGGCTGCTTCGGCAAATATCAAGCCCTGCAAAATTTGATTTTCCTTTTTTCTATATATCCCAAGGGGGAGGAGGCTGGTCCTCCACCCCCTTTTTTGTAATAAAATAATTTGAAATAGATAAATTTCATATGAATGGCGTGGATTTTTTATCCGGTGCCTTTGGTAGGGGCATCGATAAAATAACTAACATAGTTGGAAAATGGGGTTCCTCCCAACCGGTAGATGACAGCAAATCTGGTATAAAAATAGGGGACAAAATCTACCAAGTGGTTGTGTCCTTAAATGGCTGTTATTGGTATCTTGACGAAGAAGGCAAGAAGCATCCTGTTTCTGGTATTCCGGCCACAACCGAATGGGAGTGGATTAACATAGCTGAGAAAGTTATCAAAGATTTCAAAACATGTTACCGTACACCTGGTGGAAAGGTTGAAGTATGGAGTTGGTATCTTCTTAATGATCAGATGGATGTTCTTAAAGAAACTCATAGAATTACCGACAGTACCGACATGGATAATCCGGTAGGTAAGGTTCTTACTAAAATACCGGATGAATGGGTTATGATCGACTGCGATCTTCCTGATATGACAGAACGAGACATTACGTTCGTCAACAGATGTTATAAAACTCCTGATGGTAAGGTTGAAATAGAAGGATTAGAAGCCATAGATGATAAGATAAATATCAGGGAGTCTATTTATACCGTTATTCAGTCAACTGACGATAATTTCCCTTCCGGCCATGTTTTTAAGCTAATTCCGGAAAATTGGGTTAGAATGGTTTGTGACTTTCCTGATATGACAGAACGAGACGTAACTTACGTTCTTGAATGTTACACTACTAAAAAAGGAAAAGTGCAAGTAGAAGGTTTGGTAGCCATAGACAACATCCTTGGAGCCAGGGAAGAGGTTTATACCGTTCTTCAGTCAACCGATCCTGATATTAAGGTAGGAACCGTGATGGATTCCATTCCCGAAGATTGGGTGAGGATGGTCTGCGATTTTCCTGACATGACGGACAGGGAAATTGTTGAAGTGGACGAATGTTATAAGACTGATGGTGGCAAGGTCAATATAAAAGGCTATCAAGCTATTGATGCCGTTCTTGGTGTAAGGGGACAGTATTATTATATTGTTAAGACAACGGACGCCGCCTATCCTCAGTGGACGAGAATAGATAAGATACCTAACGAATGGACGAAAACCGAATGCGACTTCCCCGATCTTACGGAAAGACATATTATGTCCGTAGATGAATGTTATACTACTCCTGGTGGTAAAATACATCTTGGTGGATACAGGTCGGTAGATAGCATAATAGGAGTCCGGGACGAGTATCTTATTGTTATGGAAACAACCGATCCTGATATACAAAGAGGTGCCACATTCAACAAAATACAAGAAGGATGGCAGCGTGTTGTTTGTGATTTCCCTGATGCTACTACATCCGACACAGAAATAGTAGAAAACTGTTATAAGACGGAAAAGGGCAAGGTACAGATCCGGACATACATAACAATGGACGGATATGGAAATACAAGGGAATTGAGACATATGGTTCTTAAAACAACCGATCCTGATTACAATATCGGATCCAATATCGATCAGATACCGGTAGGGTGGTTAAGTATCGAGTGTGATTTTGCGTCTGCTACACAACGTCATATAAGACAGGTTAAAAACTGCTACGCCTCTGATGCCGGAAGCATTTACGTTGAGGGAGAAATCGTTTACGACAATGACCTTGACGTGGACAAGATGGCGCTGACGGTCATGGAAAGCACTGACCCGGCGATAGCCGTAGGGACGGAGCTGACTGCCATTCCCTCTGGCTACGTGAGAACAGTTTGTAGATGCAATTGTTGTAACCACTAAATCTTATTGTCATGAGCTGTAACGAATATTTTTTAGTAACACTGGAGTCTAAACCGACTCCAGTCCGTCATAAATACACGAATTTAACAGACGAATGGTATGGTCCTGATGGCGTCAAGTACGAGGATCCTGATACGATAACTAAGATCGAAGAACAAGCTACAGATAAGAATCGTATAGGGGATAACACCTTATATCAGAAACTTATTGAAATACATTCTCAAGGAGAGTCAATAAAATCAGACATCGGAGACATAGGTCAGGTATTAGATTACATAAATGGGGAGGAAGTGTAATGGGAACCATATCAGATAAGTTAATGAGGATCATAAATACCAAGGAGGATATAAGGCAAGCCCTTATATCCAAAGGGTATGATGTACCTACTTCCATACCTTTTAAAGAGTATGCGAAAATGATATTAGACCTGCCATGCAATGCAGACTCCTTCCCGGATATAGAAGGTATCGTAGCCAGATATTCTGCTTCCGGTCTCACCAATGAACAGATGGCTGCCAATCCCGTATGGGCTGATAAGACGGGAAATGGACGAGATTTACAGTTGAAAAACTTCTCTTGGAAGAGAATGTCAGGGGTTGGAGGATATGTTCAGGATTTTAATGATTTTAGAAATAATGCTACTGTAGATAAAATAAGAATTGATGAACAAAATAGCAATTCTATTAAAGTAACTATTTTAAATACAGAAATAAATAATGCTATTTATATACCAAAGGACATTTACCAATTTAATAAATCTTATTCCATAAAAATATCAAGTGAAGGATACAATGAAGGTGATCTATTTTTGTTATTTTATGTTCCTTCTACATCAACGGCTACAACAGTAAAAGTACCGTTAAATCCTAATGGCATCACTGAAATTCCTGCAATAAAAGAAGATGATTTTTTAGCTGTTTATATTAATGTTAGCGGCAAAGTAGGTTCGTTTACCGTTGAGCAACTACCTCTCTACCCCGGTGCACTCGTCTTTGACGGAGTAGACGATTATGGTGTTTGTGAGAATTTTCCTATTTTGACTAAGGAAAAGGGATATACGGTTGTAGCGTTGAGACAGTGGATTACAAGGGGTGAAATAGCCCAAGGATTAGTATCTAATGTAAAGAATTGGCTCAAGGATGGTGCCTTCTTGTTAGAATATAGAAATATACAAGCCGATCATCTTAATAAGCCTATATCTTTTGGAGCAATAGGGAGTGAAATGGATTTACCACACATCCTTACTTATCAGACATCTAAAAGTTGTAATGGTGTTTCGATTACAACTGGTAATTTTGAGGGAACAGATGTGCTACATGTTGGGAAATTAGCTCCAACTAATGTAGGAACTTGTATTAACGCTGCTATCTGGGAACTTGTATTTCTCGATCACGATGCCACCGAAGAAGAACTGACCAAGATCAAAGACTACTTCGTCAAAACCTATCCCTGGCTCTTCCCCTACCAGGCATGGACAGTGGTAGGCAAAACCAACGAGGACGAAGATCGTGCTACTATTGCCAATATTACGGGCAATGGTAATGATCTTGTGCTGTCGAATTTTGGGTTTGCAGAAGGGAGTGGGTATGGGTTGTATGCTGAGAATTATGCTGGTGGTAGATGGGTTCAATCTACTGATAGAGCGGATTTAACTTGGACGAGTTATTCTGTAAATATAACTTCAGTTAAAGTTGCGTCTACACAGTTATATTATCAATCCTATCCTGAACAACCTTCTTTTACAGTTCCTTCTTATAAGATAAAAGTTTACGGACTGAAAGATGGTCAAACTCTATCCTATAAACAAGTAACTTCTGAAGGACAACAGATATACAAAATATCAGAAGATGGAATTTATACATTACCGTCTTTTCCATTTAAAGCAAATGGAGATTGGTATGGATTTACATTAGATAAAATACAAGAATCCTGTGACATTACTATAGAGCAAATCCCCGAATACGAAGGATATCTGGTTACTGATGGGGTGGATGATAAGATAACTTCGTCAGCTTTTGAAATGGGTAAGGATTTTACGGTTGTTGGGGAATGGAGGTTTATAATTGATGAAAGAAAGGTTGCAGGCTTAATAAAGCCTCCATCTTTCTATTTGTTTAATGAAAATAATGGATTGAAGTTATTTATAAATAACACAGAAAAAAGTTCATCTTTAAACACTAAATCTTTAAAGGCTATTTGTTCAGATGGACGTGTATATTTTGATGATTGGTCGGAAATGCTACTTAGTGAAGAACAACCTATCACAAGTAGTAGTAAGGATTTGTCAATCGGTTTTAACAGTACAGCATATACTCAAATGGCTTTTAAGAATTTAGGCATCTACAACAACCAGCTCCTCTCCAAAGACGACTGTATAAAAGCATATAACTATTTACAAACTTTAAAAGCAAAATAATATGAAGAAGTACAAAGTTTTATTCTGTGATCTGGATGATACGTTAATTGAGACATTAAGTGGCAAAACATTTCCTAAAGGAATTTGGGATATGAAAATCAAATTTGATGTTTTGGATGCAATTAAGCAGTTTTCTCCTGAGTATGTTTTAATTGTAAGTAATCAAGGGGGAATTGAAGCTGGTTTTGTGGATCATCAAAGATTTCAATCTAAAATAGAATATGTATCACAATGCGTAAAAGAATATTGCGGAGTAAAATGCTATTCGGAATATTGTACCACGAATGATAAAAATGATTTGTATAGAAAACCAAACGTAGGAATGCTTAATCATCTTTGTGAAAACTATGTTGGCGATGATTTTGATTACATAAAATCTATTACACTTATGATAGGTGACGCAAGTGGACTTGAAGGACAGTTTTCTGATAGTGATAAAAGAACCGCAGAAAATTTCGGGATTGACTATCTTGATGTAAATGAATTTGTTAATTTGTATAATAAAAAGAAATAAAAATAGATGAAATACGCGATTGTAGATTTATTATGGGCAAAATCACATGGTATTGAAATACTGCCCGAAATGAGAACAAGTATAGATCAGAGTAAAGTTATTTTACATGAAGAAACGTTAGTACCTTTTGAAGATGAATCATTTTCAAGAATTTATGTATCTATGATAATCAGATCCTCTCCAAAGACGAATGTATCAAAGCATACAACTATTTACAAACTATAAAATCGAAATAATATGAAATTCATTATCATACCAAAAGAAGTATATAATTCCGTATCTGAAGAAAAGAGACGTGAATTAGGAATAGGCAGCCCAAGAGCGAGCGTAGATGGCTCTAAAGTTATTTTACATGTAGAACATTATGACCTTCTATTTAAGTCTTTAGACATGCAGGCTGATGACGAACCTCAATACCCGTATCCGGTATATGACAGCCCTTCTTCTGAGCTTGAATCTGTTCTTTCATCTAAAGAATGGGTGTCTGATGTTAATGACGAGCGTCTTTGATCTTGTTATGGTTGGGACAATTGCTATATTTGTGAAAAGTTAAATAATTAAAGCGTGTGGTAGCGTTATCTACCATATAATCATCATGTTTCAGATAATAATCGGATGCGTTTTGGCTAATATCCTTACGATAGCAATCATCGGTTTAGCCCTGTATTTAGTGTATCGTAAAAACGAAGACCGTTTAAAGGCTTTGGACTCTAAGATCGATCAGAAGGTTGAGGACGTAAAAAACAAGGTTGGGGCGGTGATGGATATCGTAGACCAGATCAAGAAATTGTTGGACAAAATCAATAAAAAATAAAAAATGGCAGAAGTAGGTTATAACAGTAAATTCGAAGGTCAGGAGGTTGATTCCAGACTTGAGAATGTGGTGCAGGCCGCTCCTGGGACGGGCTCAGAGTCGGGCAAAGGAGGCCTTATCCCGGCTCCCCCTGCCGGAAGTCAAGACGGTAGCAAGACTCTCCTTAGTAATATGACATGGGGAGATCATGTAACAAAACAGTACATAGATGATGCTGTTTCGGCAGCAGGGTGGAAGAAACAGATTGTTAGTAAGCTCCCCTCTGTTGAAGAAGCGAAGGATAATGTCATGTATCTTGTAAAAGACGATGTGGCATCTACAGAAACCAAAAACGTGTATAACGAATATATTTTGGTTACTGAAGAAAGTGGTGGTAAGGTGCTTGAATCTCTTGGTATGGTAAGTACCGGCGTAGAAATGACGTTTTTAGATATTGATAAAATTACTGAAAGTCAAGGAACAGTAAGTGATGATATCTATAATAGCGTTGTTTCGGCTTATGAGAATAAGATTATTGTAGGAATGATTAGTGGCTATATTGTACCTATAGTAATATCTAAAGAACAAGATACTTATAGTATTGCACTTGCTTATTGTTTTAATGATGAAAGCGCGTTGAGTTTCGTCAATGCGATCATTGTATTAAATAAGGATAAAACTTTTACATATAGTTCTATTAATGGTATTGTTTCAAAAGCCAGCATTTCTTTTCTGAATTTTATGACAGGAACTCCTTCTGTTGTTACGACATTGGCTAATCTTCCTAAAAAAGCTCATAATATCATAGCCAACGTAGCTTCTGCTACGAGCCTGTCTATGTCCGTATCTGATGAGGATGTTGGGAGGGAATGGCAGGTGCGGGTCAACAACACTACCGGCACAGACATCACGCAGCCGCTTCCTACCTCTGGTCTGTTCCAGAGCATGTCAGGCGATAGCGTAGTAGTACCTAAAAATAGTTTTATAGAATTAAGTATCTGGTATATCAATGATAAGTTGGTTATCAGAGTAGGTGAACAAGCTTAACAGAAAGGATAGAGTATGCTTTATGTAAATAAGAATATAAAAGGTTTTTACTGGGAAGGATACGAGTTGGACTCCTCTTCTTACGAAGTAGGGTATTCTTACCAAGATTTCTTAGATGGTAAATGGGTTCAACTTGACTCCGATCAAGAAAAATTCCATCAAGATAATCCTGATGCGAGTGTAAAAGAAGTTATTGCCATGCAGCTTGACCCGGAGCCTCCTGGACCGACCGAAGAGGAGTTGCTTGCCAAGGCTAAGGATAAGAAAGTTTCTGAGGCCAGGGAATATGCTTATTCTGATGCTGTCCGCTCTTATAGTTTGGATGGTAAACAGATATGGTATAACAGCAGCATGAGGCAGAAGGTTAAAAACGATATTGATGTAGCAAAAGGAAGCGGGATATATACCGTATCCGTAGCAGATTCAGAATACGAGCTTGATATTGCTAATACGGCAATGAATGAAATGCATGTATATGAATCTGAGTGCAACGATCGTACTGCTGCCATAGAAAAGGAAATAACTTCTAAAACCGACAGGAGTGAAGTTGAGTCTATGAAAGTAGATGAAGGCTATCCTGAGAAGTTGGTAAGAACAAAGGATCAGATCATAGAAAAAAATAAGATCCTTGAAGCCAATGATCCGGAGAAGGCTACAGCCATGTACATGAGGGCGATGATCAACACGCCGGCTATGCTTGAAAATACTGACCAAAATCTTGCTCTTAAGATAAAGGGATTGTACCCTATCTGGGATAAGGATGGAGTTTACGGCGACAAAGGTCTTCCTATGGGCACGGCTGTTGTAAAGGGGCAGCGTTTTCGTAGTAAAAATCAACCTTCAGATTTGGATTGGACTTTGTTTGAAGTAAGGCAAAATCACAATCTCCAAGCCGACTGGGTTCCTGGTCAAGGAGGTGGAGCCGAAAGTCTGTATATGGTTGTTCAGGAAAAACATTCAGGTACGATAGACGATCCTATTCCTTGGGTATATAATTCTATTTTAGAGAATGGAAAGTATTACATTGACAAAGAAATTAAGTATCTTTGCATAAGAGATTCAGGCATCCCTTTGGCTTACGAGAATCTTTCTGATCTTGTATCAGCCGGATACGTAAGGGTTGTTTAGGTCGTAATTTGTTGTTAATGTTATGGATGGCCCCTGTATATTTATTTATGCAGGGGTTTTTCTTTAATCCAAACTCCGCTTATTTTAATATTTGGTAAGGTTCTGATTATCTTTGTGAAAAAGGTTAAGTTATGGAAAGAAGTGATATTATAAAAGAATTGAGTCAGTATTTTAGTATTGTTGAATTAGTTGGTCCTAAAGAATACGGTAGAGACAAAGATCTTTGCTGGAGGTATTTAAGAACTGAATTGCTTCACACGATACTGGTTTTAAGGAAAGACATATTGAAAACGCCGATGACGGTTAATACCTGGAAGTCGTGTGGAAGGTTTGATGAGCGTGGGTTTAGGAACAATATTTCGGATATAGTAAAATCCAAGACCGTATCAGGGTCTTTGTATGTCAGTCCTCATATGCTTGGGGCAGCCATCGATTTCGATGCTAAAGGTATGACGGCGGAGGAGGCAAGGAATAAAATAATTCAGTCGCAGGATTTACTTCCTTGTCCTATTAGATTAGAATCAGGTACCAATTGGGTCCATATTGACGTATATGACTCTCTTGGAAGTAGCAAGAAAGTAACTATGTTCTAATATGGCTTACAGATTTGTAGGAAGGATGAATTTAGAAAGTTTCTGGGCTTTTCTCATTTCCGGATTATCAGCATTGTGGATGAATTTCCAGGAGATTCACCACCTTATATATTCTATATTGTTTATATTAGCTATAAATCTTTTGTTAGCTACTATAAAAAGTATCAAGCACTGCTATATCCGAAGAAAGAGAAAGAGACCTTTTAAGATATTGACATGCATAAGCGAAATGGGAGTTTTGAAAATTCTTCTTGAGTTCGCGGCCTGTTCTTTCGGGTTGTTTACCATATCCGGAATGGACCTTATTATGTCTATGGGAGGGCATAAATCCCCAGAGTTTATAGACATGCTTCTTCAGTGGATTACAATATTTGCCTTAATATTATACGGTGGAATGGCATTCAAGCGCCTCGGCGACCTTGCACCTGATTTGATGATAGTAAAAGGCGTTAAGTACTTCTTTAGTAAAGTAAGTTGGTGGCAAAAAGTTCCATTCGGAGAGGAGTTAAAAGAAGGTATAAAAAATGGTGAAATACAAGATCTTTTAGATAATAAAAAGGAGGGTAAGAAATGTGTTTGCAAAAAATGAGGGTAGGGCATGTGTTAGGAGTTATTCTACTGTGTTTTATATCTTTCTTGTTTGGTAAAACATGTAAGAAGAAAGAAATAATACACGATATAGAAATAGATACGGTAATAGATACCATTATCCAACCTGTTCCTGTTCCTCAGTATATAGTTGACGTAGGGGAGGTAGAAATACCTTTCCCTATGGATGCTATAGTTAAAAAAGACACGATAAAAGACACTGTTTATATCAATATCCCAATTCAAAGAAAAACATACAGCACAGATGATTATCGGGCTGTTATAAGCGGATACAGACCTAATTTGGATACGATGATCATCTACCACAAAAAAGAAATAATATACGAAAAGAGCCGGCGCTGGGGCATAGGGCTGACGGCAGGGTATGGAGTTGGGCGCGAGGGCTTCTCTCCCTACTTAGGCGCTGGAATCTATTATCGGATATGGTAATAATAACGTCCTATTTTATTTAATACACAACATTTTAAACTTTTATCACCCCATTTACTTATCTTTGTGGAAAAAGGTAAGTTATGAATTATATCGATATTTTACCACAGATAAGAAATAACATTTTCTATGTCAGGATAGTAATGACCGACTACGATGTGGAAAATCAGATGGTTATTAGAATAGTAGCCAGAAGAAATGATGGCCTGTACAAGACGGAAGTAGTACAGTATCCAAATGAAGGAACTGATTATAACGGGGAAATCATTGTTCCTATGTTTGGTATGGCTAAGTCGTTGGTAGCCCAAATAGTAGGAGTCAAGATAAATGGTACCGAGGTACGTGTTAATAGCACTGAGGTAGAGGGAGCTGATATAACAGCCAGATACGATGATTCCCTTACCAGAATGGGATGGGAGGAGAGTATGAACAACATCCATCTTGATTTTGAGGTTATAAGCACCAACAACCCTAAAACGCTTCGCATAGCCGATCAGTCGGAATGGGGGATACTGGCAGACAGACCGGCTATTATAGAGATTGTGCCACCTGAAGACGAGAATAAGTATGTTTATTATCTTGGTAAGAATCAGCTGAATGTATTCAACAGTAAGACTCTTGGCATAAATCCGGGTCGCGGAAATGATTTTGAAAACCTGAAAGATGGTATATACGATATTACCATAAAAGGCAGTCCTTCCTCTTATTCATTTAACAGAAAGTATTTAAAAACAGATCTGATCCGTCTTAACATAGATAAGATATGGGCCAGGTCAACTGTGTTATGCGATCATGAGGATGATGACGTTATTGACAAAATAAAAGAAATAGAGTTTCTGCTGGCTGCGGCTGAAGCTAATATGAGATTAGGGAATTTTGAAAACGTAAAACAATTATACGAAAAAGCATCTAAATTGATTTACGTTCTCAATAATTGTGAAAATTGTGGTTGCAAAATATAATAAATTAAATATCAATAAATTATGGGATGTGGATGCGGAAGAAGCAACATTGCTTCTGTTAATAAAAGTCGGGCTATAAAGCCTCAGTCGAATACGACACCTAAAGCTGATTCTAATGCGGCTTGTATTCAGAAATATGATGAACTTGCTGTATTGGACAAGAAAATCATAGACCTTCATCGCAAGTTCAGGTTTGTAGGAGGTGTAAGTAAAAGGTATGCTGATATTCAAAAACTGGTAAGAGGCTGGATCGTTAATTTGAAGAACGAGTGCCCGGATCCGGATGATCTTGCTACTTATTCTGAATACATAAATAAAGAATACGCCAGGTATTTTACGTCAAGGTGATATGGCAGCTACCGGAAGTACACAGCAAATTCTTTTCCCTTCATCTTACTTATGTGAGTGTGCTGATCGTTTTATAGCATGTAAGGCTGATCAGTATCTACAATATCATAAGTATAAGGTAGGTATCAAGCCTGATATGGATACGGTTTTTAAAATAGATCGTATGAGAAGAATCGTCTGTGAAGGGGAATGTGGGTTGTGTCCGGACGAGATTCATAAATTCAAAGAAGAACTTAATAAGATCTTGTCATGAAAAAGATGTATTACAACAAAGAATACAGAAAAGCTTTCAAGAAATCGGATTGTCCGGAAGATCTTGGTTCTGAAGAAACGTTTATCGTTCATGAAGCTGAATTTTGTTCGGATATAAGCCAAGATGATGCAGATAGGAAAGCGGAAGAGTTTGCGGAGAAAGAAGGTCCGTTGTATGCTAATAAAGTAGGTGGATGTTGCAAGGTTTATTATAACACAAGACAGGAAGGGGATTTCTTTAAAAATGATTGCCCTGATGGTCAAAAGCAAGAACAGCCTATACATTACGTGGTAGAGGCCGGTCGTGTATGGTCTAAGTTCAGTACCGAAATAGCTAACTACGAAGCTGCGAGGATCCTTGAGCAAGAGGGGCAGGCTGCCGCTAACGAATCTGGAGTATGTAAAACCGTTTATTACAACGAAGATCAACATGGTTGGTTTAGTAAACGTTGTAAGGAAGGATGGAAGGCTCCTGAGAAATACAGGAGGATATACGCCGGTACCGTAACGTCTTTCATTAGCGTTGATGATGCCAATGAAAAGGCTAAGAAGATACTGGAAGAAGAGGGCATGAAATGGGTTAATGAAAATACCAAATGCGAGCCTGTTGTTGATGAATGCAAATTTGATTTTTGAAAATGAGCAACGTAAAATTTAATCCGACAGAAGGTGAGAATGATAAACTGGTGTCGGTGTTTTCTGAAATAAATGAAGGTCTTGATACGACTTTGAATTACACTATTTCCGATGAAGGGAATAAGGCTAAGAAGAACATCGTCGTTAATCAAGTTGGTAAAAGGGAAAAGTTTTTATCGAAGAAAGGGGAGGAATCTGAGCCTTTTGTTTTGTCTGATGGTAATACTTTCAACGTTCTTAAAGAAGGTGCTTCGGGATCGGCATCCGCTTGGGCTGAGGATCAGATTCCTCCAGAAGCCACGGAATCAGTTGGCGACAAAAGCCTTCTCCCTTCTTGGGATTTTTACCTTATAGACATGACTCAAAATACCGGAGACAAAGTGCGTCCGGTCGGAAAGCTTCGTAAGAACAATCTCCTTAGATTTGAAAACGGAGATTTTGCTCCTACGGTGGGCATAACTGAGGAAATGAGAGCCGAATGCGATGTGGAACTGTATTTGGATAACGGTCATAAAAATAAGTATTGTGATGCCGGAGCATTTGACGCCAAGGCTTTTTATGAAGAGTATGGTATTGGTCAAAAACTTTATAATGTATCAGGATCAGAGGTAAGGATTTTAAGACCTTGGGAGACTACTTCAAAGAATTATAGCATATTCTTAGGATGTAGCAAGAGCCTGTATGTAGCTGATAAGGTAGTTGGAAAAAGTGGGAAAATATGGTCTGGGGTGTACGACGCAGACACAGTTCCTATGCTGGACGGACTTGATCTGCGCCAGACGTGCCCTGTGCTGCCTCCCACGGCCTTATCTCCTGGATCGGTATGTACAGTAGACTCCAAGGCAAGATCTTTCTTTTTCTTGTATGAAGGAGAAACAAATTGTAAATCCGGAGCCGGAGTTGGTAACGTCTGCACGATGTTTCTAAATGGAAGAACTTATCCGAGAGTCAATGACGTAAATCAAATCAATATAGCTAAGTATTCGAGGGCTAATAACGTAGATCCTGAATCTTCTTATCCTTTTTCTGAAGGTGGGTTTTTGACCTTGAATGCTTATATTATATACCTTGAAATGCTGTATGGTACTAAATACTTGGTTAATACAGATACTTTCGGCTCAGGAATATCAAGTAATAGCGGAGTAGGTAATGATGTCAATTATCGCAAATATGGAGGAGTGAAATACCGTAAAAAAGGAGAAGAGTCGTGGTTGTATGGAGTATGGGCTACAAATGCTTCTATTATACATTATGAACCTGCTAAAAAAACTAATTTTTCTGACCTCATAAATTCAGACTATCCTAAAGAACAGTGCATGGAAAGCCAGATGGCGGCTTCTTTTGCATTTGAGACAGGAGTAGAGGAAGGATTAGAGTTTGATTTTTATGGAGGAAAATACTGGTATAAGAACGTCCAGGGAGCCAAGAGTATGGCTGAAGGTCATATGAATGTTATTGTGTTTAAGGAAATGACTGGTACCATATCAGCCTTAAACGAAAATGACGAACCGGCAGAATTTGATTTGGAAGTTATTTTAAGGATGTCTTTATACGATGGTATGAATCTGTCTGGAGACGTCTTTAGGTATTGTGGAGGAGGATACGAACAGGTAGGGACTTGTTTAAATGATCCTAATGTCACTCGAATAGGTAATACTATTGATATTTATATAGAGCCAGATCAAAAGAAATGGACATATGAGAAAAGGTCTACTATAAATAATGGTGAGGTTTTTAATTTTGAATCTAAATATAAAAAGATAGCAACTACCCAAAATTTAGGAGATAGTTATGCTTTACACCGTATTCCTTATACCGGATGGAAGGATAAAAAAGGGGGAAGTATCGGAACAGGAGAATGTTTTTATACATGGGACAATTGCTACTGGGCTTCGTCTGTCGGTATAAAGTCCAGAGTGGCTGCTCGTTTCGGCGGTTCTGCGTTCCATGGCCTTTGTTCGCCTCGTACTCTGCTTGCGTTTTACGCCACTTCTAATACGCATCGCCACAATTGCGGCCTTGCCCAGTTGTTATTAGACGTCAGTCAACCGCAGGTTTGATGGGTGCAACCCATTGATGGCGCAGCCATCATAAGCGCAGCGCTAAGGCGCAGCCTTTTATACTATATCACGGCGCAGCCGTATCTTGTTAATATAATATTTTATAGCTACAAAACAAAAATTTAAAATATTTAATACAAATTGTTTTGTAGCTATAAAATATTATACATACATTTGCAATGTCATTAGACAACAGAGATAGTTAACATTATAAACAATAAAAATCTATTCAATGAAATCCGTTAGTCTGCTAACAAGTCTTACATTGGGATCTGACCTCTGAAATAGCAAATAACGGTTGAGAAAGAGGTTAAAAAGAATTGGCTGCTCGTTTCGGCGGTAATGCGAACAATGGCAATTGCTCGCCTCGTAATCTGAATGCGAATAACGCCACTTCTAATACGAATCGCAACAATTGCGGCCTTGCCCTGTGTGGGCTAAAAAAATTGGGTATATTCTTTTTAATCTTTCCCAGGAGTGGAGAATCAATAAAAGACAAGCGTATGAGGTTATATGATAAAAATATGATAGAGATGCGCGACGGTCGTAAGCCCGTCATTAGCCCACAACTGAAATCAGTTTCAAACTATATAGATATAAGTTTGGATGATATTAGAGAAGCATGCGAAGCAGCATTTAAAAACCATTCTAAAAAGAATGATGTTGTTAATTTCAATTCTGATTTTGATGGTAATTCATTAAAATTGTATGAATGGTATTTAGATGGTACTTATGTCAGCAAAATCAAATATCGCAAACTTGTAAAAGAAAACAAGAATGGTAAGGTTCGTGAAATAAACAGCCCGGATCTTACCACCAGAATCTATCAGCATCTTGTTTTAGTAAAGTTAGGTCCTTTGTATTATGAGAAGGATAATATGAATGGTCTTAATTGTAAGCCGGGATTTGGCATAACAGCATCGTCTAAATCAAGGTCTCTTATTAAAAAGATGAAGCATGTTTATTATGATAGACTTGATTTGAAGTATTGTTTGGTTATAGATCAACGTAAATGTTATAACCATGTAAAAGACAAAGTGTTTATAAAAGTACTTAAGAACTTTATTTCAAATAAAAAGTTTATAGATTTTGTAATAGACGTAAGTTTTGTATCTGGAGAGCTACCTATAGGAACCCCTACAAGTCCTTTCATTCATCATCTCCTTATGAAAGATTTTGATGATCTTGCAAAAAGAATAGCTCCTTTTTCATTGAGATATGCCGACGATAATTTCCTTGCTTTCTATACTAAGGAGGATGCTAATACTGCCAAATGGAGAATTAAGAATTATTGGTGGTATGAGCTTAAGATAAGATCTAAAAGGCATACTTGTATTATAACAGACATGGATAGACCTCTTGATTTTTGCGGGTATGTTTTCCACCGTAATAACAAAGGCGTATCTGAACACAATAAAGGTTATGTGACAATAAGGAAGAGGGTAGCCAAAGATGCGAAGAAGTGTATTACAAATGAAAGCTGGTCTTCTTACTTCGGTCTTTTAAAACACTGTGACAGTTATTCATTAATGTCAAAAATAGAAAATATCATGAAATTACGAGATTTAACAAGTACGATTCGCATTGATAAGAAAATGGATGCGGACAACATTGATGTTAAAAACCTTGAAGGTATTGTATTTGATATCGTGAACTATGAAATACGAAGCAATAACAAGAATGAACCAAACTGGATAAAGTGCTTGATAGGTATTCCTGAAACCAATAAAGAAGGGATTCCTACCGGCAGGAAACTCGCAAGGGAATTTCATGGTAATTATCAAGGTATAGTAAATTTTATTTCAAAATGCGAACTTACTTATGGCAAAGATGCTATTCTCCCTATTACCGATGTAGAGATAGAAAACAGATGCGGATACGTTTTTAAAGGCAGCACTAACCGCTTGGAATACATTGATTGACTTCTTATTGTGATGGTGTGAATGAAAATTATTATCTTGCACCAAAAAAAAGAAAGTCATGAATTGTAACACTTGTAAAGATGACAGACCTGATATTCTGAGATCTAATATCTGTATCGGGTCTGATCCGTGTAATGACTGTACGGACAATTGCGAAATTCTTCCAAAAGAATGCGATTGCCCGTATGGTCATTTAAGCGATCATTGCATTCATTATACAGGATGCAAGACATTCATATCCAAATTAACTCCAGGTATGCCTTATAATGAGGTTATGCATAATATAGAGCTGGTTTTTGAAAACATAGATAAGTTTTTGGATAGGATGGTTGAAGAAAATACGCTTTTAAAACAAAGGGTTGAAAAACTTGAAAAACAACTTCAAAATGGAAAAGAGTGCACAAATTGGTAAGGACTTAAGTGGTAAACACGTATATGTTCCACATGTGGACGAGACGCCGGTGCCATGCCCGGACGGATATACATGCACGAACTGCGTGTACTGCGCTGACGGCATCAACGCTGGCTACTTCAGTCTGGCTCAGAAATCTGATCTTACGGCTTTAATCAATGCAATGATATGCCGTATGGAATACCAGGATAGGGAAATAGAATTTTTAAAACAAAAAATAAATATTTTGAGTAACAATGGCAACAATAGGTAACGGTTGTTTTGGCGGTCATGGTGGGTGCGAACGCCCGCATCATTGCAATATTCCTTCTTCTAACATATTTTATGATGGAGAAACTATAGAAGAAGCTGGTTTGTATCATGGTATGCCTTTAGACAGAGCTTTAGCTAATTTAGCTAAATACGTTTCAAGGGCTATTAACGTAAGTGGATCTGTCAATACAGAAGTGTTTGACGGTACTTCTCATGTGGTTCTAAAGAAAGATCCGGCAGAGATTTTGCTTGTGTCTTATTGCGGGGGTGTTGTACCTTCTGATATGTATAAAGTCCAGGGTCGTACTGTTAGGTTCTGCCGGGATATGTGTCAACAGGATGAACTTGCTGAAGTGAGGGTCGTGTACCGAGAAGAGGCAAATAGTTCTTATGGGTTCCATTGTTAATTTAGGAGGATGAGAAATGGCAGAAAAATGCAAAGGATTTATATGTGGGGGTAATCTCGTTGATGGCTCTGTGCCTTCTGATAAGTTAGATAAAGAAACCATTATCGAGCTTATTAAAGAGATTCTGAAAGAGGAAATGCATGAATCTTGGCTTAAGGAAATAATAGAAACCATACTTAAGGAATCTATTGATTCAGATTGGCTTCGTGAGTTCTTTAAAGAAGTTCTTAAAAAATACGCTAAAGAGGAATGGTTTAAGGATATTATCTGCGGCTTAGGATGTGTTGGCGTACAAGAGATATTTGATGTTATTCCTACTGACATAACATTTGAAGCCACAGGCGGTACGGCTACGGTACAGGTTGTGGTAGATGATGGCGTTGAATGGGAACTGACACTTTAATGAAGGAGGGTTATTATGAGCAAAGAAAGAATATATAAGATGGATGATGGTTCTTGGCTTACCTCAGATAAGAAGGAAGGTGTCGGTCGTGATAAAATGAATTTCGATGCTCCATCTTGGAAAGGAAGGGAAGATAGGATCACTATCCGAATTGTGAAGAAGTCCGATACCGAAAGCATGAAAGCCATTACTTTCAAGCAAAAAGGTATTAAGATCACAGAAGTGTCGGTTAGTAGGCTGGAGTTCCCTATATCTGGTGGAGATAAGCAGATCCTTATTACTACCAACGCCGCTTCTATCAATGCCCTTATTACAGGAGATAGTGGTATAAAGGGTGTTATAAAGGCATTTACCACCGCTTCTGGTCTAAATATTGATGTCAATGATATTAGGCTTGATTATGGTTTCCCTGGTGATCCGGGTCTTGAAGACACGTTCCAGGTTTCGATGATTGTTTCCATGCCTGGCAATGAGGATGGGAATGAAGTTAATGAGAACATAACTATAAATGGTGTACTGATTCCTATTTATCAGCCTGGAAAGGTCGTTCCTTACATTAAATTGGATAAGGAATTTGAACAAATTGAGGGTGATGAAACAAGCACGCAGTTAAGTATAGAAAGTAATATAAAAGATTATGTTATTGAAATAGTTGAATGCGAGTCTGTGGATAAGGAGGAAATCTACCTGGACAAGGATGTTGTTGATCTTGATTCAGATGGATCACCGGAGGTAATCAACGTAAGTACAACTCCCGAAAATTTAAGATGGAGGATTAGCGAATGAAAGTAGGTAATTGTTGGGCGAACATAGATAAGAAAGAAGGCAGTCTTAACAGTAAGGTTAATATTTACTTTGATGAAAATGATACTGGTGCCAACAGAAGTGTCAAGATAAGGGTGTCTTCCAGGGATGGTAGCGTATCTGAAGAATGTACGGTAGTTCATAAAAAAAAAGAACAGGTAGTTTATAGAAATAAAAGGCAGTCGGCTCTTTTCACAAAAGAAGGATGTAATCCTGAGACAGAGAAAGGGGAAGAACTTGAGTACGTTGTTGAGGCCGGAAAATACACGTCTATCATATCTCAGTCTGATGCTGATGACAAGGCTATGAGAGACATTGAGCAAAATGGTCAGAACTGGGTTAATGAGCATGGTCGTTGTATAACCATATTATGGTACAATGTCAAGAAATCAAAGTCGTTTAGAAAGAACGACTGCGATCCTGATACCGAAGAAGGAAGTTTGGTTACGATGACGATCGAAGCCGGGCAGTTCTCTTCTTCCATAAGCCAAGAGGATGCTGACCGTAAGGCTGAAGCCGAGTTGAATGCCAAAGGTCAAGACTATGCTAATTCTCATGGCACTTGCAATACCATAAAATGGTACAACGACAGGAAATCCAAAATGTTCCAAAAGACAGATTGTGAGGTAACTGAAGTTGGATCTATGGTAGAGTACGTTGTAGAAGCCGGCCGTTTCTCTTCTTCTGTTTCTAAGGAAGATGCTAATCAGAAGGCTTTGGAAGCCTTGGAAGCTGAAGGTCCAGGGTATGCTAATGAGCATGGCACCTGTGAAACCAATTTATGGTATAACGTAGAGAAGTCGAAAGTATTTTATAAGAATGACTGCGAAGATGGGTTTATCGGAGCACCTTACACTTACACGGTAGAAGCCGGTAAATACACATCAGACGTAAGTCAAGAAGATGCTGATCAGAAAGCTCTTGATGATATAGAGAAAAATGGTCAGGATCAGGCAAACCTGAATGGAGAATGCGTTACTGATCCAAATTATTTCGTCGGAAAGGCTTCGGCTCGTGTTCAGAAAAATGATTGCGATGCTGAATCTCAGACCGGAAGCTTTGTCGATTTAACTGAAAAGGATCTTGCTGGATACCCGGATGCTTTTGTATCAAGGGAAAGCCAGGAGGCGGCTAACGCGCTCGCTCAGGCTGCTATGGAAGAACAGAAACAGGATCTTGCAAATAAGAAAGGCACTTGCATAGATAAAAACCAATTTGTTGGTGTATATAGCAAGGTATTCACAAAAGACAATTGCGACGGAGAAGGCGTAGGTTCGCAGGTAACAGTGGACCAAGATGATGTAATCGGTGGTCCTTTTACTTCATACGAAAGCCAGGAGGCGGCTAACGCGCTCGCTCAGGCTGCCGTCGAGCAGCAGGGCCAGGCCATAGCCAACCGGGACGGACATTGCACGTGGACTGGTAAATACAGTGAAGAATTTACCAAAAACGATTGTAATGAAGGTCAGGTAGGGTCTAAGATTACCGTAACCGAACAAGATGTAGTGGGCGCCCCATTTACATCCACCGTGAGTCAAGATGATGCTAATAACAAGGCTAAAGCTGCTGTCAAAGAACAAGGACAGGCTATTGCTAACAGTAAGGGTAATTGTGAGAATATGACGGTCTATACCGGTCATTACAGCAAGAGATTCGTTCCTGAATGTGAAGCTTGCCATAAGGGTGTAGAAATGGAGGTTACGGCCGAAATGGTTAATGGTAGTCCTGTTACGTCTACAGAAAGCCAGGATGCGGCAGACGCAGAAGCTCGTAGGATCGTAGAAGAAGGAGGCCAGGCCTATGTTAATAAAAACGGCAACTGTACGCCACTTAGCACCGATCCTGTATGGGAAGACGTTGTTCCGGAAGAACTTAGATGTAATGAAGGTAAGTCTCAGAAAAAGCAACATGATACCAACGAATGTTCTGAAACCCACAATCAAGAACGTTGGGTAGATGGTGGGAACAAAGTTTGTAGCTGGACCGGTCATTACTCAGAAACGTTCCAAAAGAACGACTGTGAAATACCGGATTCAGGAACAGAAGTAGAGGTAAGTGAAGCTGATGTTGAAGGCAATCCTTTTACTTCTTTCGTAAGTCAAGAGGATGCTGATAATAAGGCTAAGGAAGCCGTTAAAGCTCAAGGGCAGGCTATTGCTAACCAAAAAGGTAAATGTAGGTTCGTAGGCGTATATAGCAAGCAGTTTACAAAAGACAATTGCGGATCATGTCAGCATGGCGTTCCGATGAGCGTAACACAAGACATGGTGGGTGGACCGTTCTATTCTAATGAAAGCCAGGAAGAGGCAGATAGGTTGGCTCAGGAAGCTGTAGAAGCCCAAGGTCAGGCTTACGCTAACAAGAACGGGACATGCGAAATGGACAACACCGATCCTGTATGGGTAGATTCTGAACCGCTTGAAACCAAATGTGAAGGAGGTAAATCTTATAAGAAGCAAGTCAATACCAACGAATGTTATGGTGGAGCAGATGAACGCTGGGTAGAAGGTGGAGATAAGGTATGTACCTGGACCGGAACATATAGCAAGCAATTTACAAAACAGTGTGCTGATGGAGGTGTTGGATCTAAGGTTACTATAGACCAAGATGATGTAACCGGCGGTCCTTTTACGTCTACCGTAAGTCAAGAGGACGCAAATAGTAAGGCTCAGGCTGCCGTTGAGGTCCAGGGTCAGGCTCTTGCTGACGCACAGGGCACTTGTATTTGGACCGGTAAGGCAAGTAAGGTTTTCACCAGAAACAATTGTGGAAGCTGCCAGCATGGTTCTTCTGTTACCGTAACCCAAGATGAAGTGGGTGGTCCATTTACGTCCAATATCAGTCAAGCTGATGCTAATAAGAAGGCTCAAGATGCTGTAAATTCCCAAGGTCAGGCAGTAGCTAATAAGAATGCTGATTGCTTGCCTGATAGCACAACACCTTCTTGGTCGGATACCGGAAGCACCCGTTGTGACGGGTGTACGTCTCAGAAGCAACAACGTGACACCAATCCATGCTCTTCTTCTTATAACGACACAAGATGGGTTAATGGAGGTGGAGAGTCTTGTACTGACTGGTCTTACTATGGAACAGGAGACTGCGTAGGTCATACTCAGTACAATGCTTATCGTGATAGTTGCTCTGGTAGCATAGATCGTCAATATTCTGTAAGTTGTAGAAATTGCTGTAATTGCGGATCTTACGGTTCTTGGCAAGAAAATGGATGTAATGGAACCAAAACTAAGTTTATTCGTTACGATGATTGCGGAAATTCTGATACTAAAGAAGAGTATGTTATTGGAAGTTGCGGATATGCACCATATGAATTTCAGTTCCATGATGGAAGAACGAGCAAGTCAAGGTCTGTAACTGGAGAATCTCAGGATATTGAAGAAGTTATCATAAGTACTAAGAATGATTCATATATAGGATATTCTGTTAAATCGAAACCTTCTTGGTGTTCTGTTGATTACAGAGACCAGACATCTGAAAGCATGAAGGCTGTGGTGACATTATCTGCCAATACAACATCTTCTTCCAGATCTGGTGACATTGTTTTTGTTCAAAATGAATCTGGAAAGACTGTTACTCTTAGCATCACACAAGATGTTGCAGTTACTTACGAATTTAGTACCAACCAAAGCACTTGGAATGCCGATGCAAATGGAGGTGCAAATAATTCATATTTATGTATCCAATTAAAGAGTAAGAAGAATGGAAGCAAGATAGGATACACTGTATCTTCTAAACCGAGTTGGGTTACAGAAGTTACAGAAAAACCATCAGGGGTATCCTGTCCTGTTTTGTCAGGTTATGATTATTCATTTGTAATAATCTCATCCGCAAACAGCTCTTCATCTTCCAGAAGTGGCACTGTGACATTGAAGCAAAATGAGTCTGGGAAGACTGTTAACATAACAGTCAACCAAGAAGGCAAGGCAGAGGCTAAGCCTGTTCCGGCGCATATTACATTGAAAAACGGTTCTTGGGCTACATATAGGAGGGATAATGTTTCTTATAACCCTGGCGCCGGTAAGTGTATTGCCGGATTCGAATGGACTGGTGATGAAAATGGAAATATCCGAATCTACACCTGTGATATTAAGGTGGTGGATGCTAATTATCGTGAGATATCTGGAGCTACTATAAGCATCGGAACAACAACCCAGAGAAGACAATCCGGAAGCTCTTGTTCGTATTTCGGGGCCGTTAATGGAGGAATATTAGCCGGATATGTTCATTCTGGAGATGAGAATGGATATACTACATGGTATATACGAACTATAAACGTGTCTTACGAAGGCAAAGTGTATAATACCTCTACTGTTAGGCAGTACGAAAAACAAAATATCTCTAAGAAAGGTGGTGTTTTCAATGTATATAATGAATCTCCTGCTTCTTATAACTTTATAGTAGATGGAGCTGAGTGTGGAGATGAAAATGGTACTTTGAAATACGCTTATTCTCAAATGGATCTTAATCCAGCATAATTAGCAAGGGGAGGGAATTTAGTTCTCTCCCCTTGAATATTTTAGATTATAATATTGTGTTTTAAGTATTGTCTATTAGAATAAAAATGATTAATATTGCACATCATTCAATTTTAAATTTTTAGTATCATGGCTTGTAAAAAGAAAGCTCGTCAGGGTGGGGAAGTTGATAAAAAGGACAAACCTAAAATGCGTCAAGGCGGTAGTGTTGGCGGTAAGATGAAAAGAAAGAAGACGAGCACTAAAAAGTGATTGAAAACCAGGGGAAGGTGCTGATCGCCTTCCCCATTTTAATAACATAACAACAACATATTATGAGCAACAAGTTTATTAGCAAAGGACAGAGGAATGTCTGTGTGACGTTTGTGAAGTATTATCCTGTGTTGATGCAGGTTATTATGTTAGCCAGCATTTTTGATGAGTTTTATCCTTTTAGTATCACTAATTGGCCGTATCCGATATTAGGTCATTCTCTATCATGGGACCTATTTCTCTTGGCTTTTTCAAGAATGTTCAGGTTTTGTATATGGCATAGGTTATTGATCTATAGCATGATTTTTAATATCTGTGTAGAATGGGTTACGGTTAATATTGAGATGCCTATTGAACACAATATCGTAGTGTGGTCTGTTATGGCTGTTACTCTTTTGATAATCATTGCCTCTATTGTTTTAAGATTTAAAACAGGATGTTTTGAAAATGAAAGAAATTCTGACAGAGACGCTGCGTAAAAGCGGTGCGGCGGTATGCGATAAGATAAAGGAGATGTTTTTAAGCGGGGAATGCGATCATCTTACAGCCAACGATCTTGAGACATGGACGCAGCTTGCTAATCCGGCTAAGTACTATACCGGAGAAGAGGCTGTTTCTTATCTTAATGTAACTTCTAAAAGATTTTATGAATATCGGAAGGCGAAGTTAGTTCCTGATCCGGTTAAGATAAAGGGATTCCCTAAACCTTTATATACGAAAGTTATGTTGGATGAGGCTATAAAAACCATATCCGGCATGAGTGAAAGAGATATTTATATGAGGATCTTGAATGCTAAATCAAGAGAATCAAGAGCAAAAGAAAGGAGGGGAGCATGATCACTAATGGTGAATTTGTATCAAGAGTCGTAAACGGTATTCATGCCCTTGACAAAGATTCGCATGTTAGTCGGAGATGGATATTGAATATCGGTAGAACTAAAGCCGAATCTTATACAGCACAGAGGTGGGATGACGGGATGTTACTTGGTGACCACCGGCTCCTAACTTACGTTACTTGCCTGGAGATGATTGAAGTTGATAAAATAGTTTGCTGCGATGCCGAATTTGCGTTATGTAATACACTTATGCGTTCAAAGCATAAGCTTCCAGGACTTCTTTATTCTGCCCTTAGACCGGCTATTACTAAGGTGACTAACGTAGATAACACTATATTTTTTAAGTTCGCTGAAATAAAGTCGTATCGCAATGAACAAAAAAGACCGTATGCTAAATACGTTAAAGAACGTCGTCCTTTTTATTATGTAGAAAACGACTATATTTATATACCGGATTTCCATATAGAGCTTATTAACGTAGAGTTCTTTACAACAAGAAGAAAGAAGGCGCTGGAGTTAATGGCTTGCGATCCTACACCTAAAGGGTGCGAGTCTGAATGGGAATACGAATTTATCTGTCCTATCAAGCTAATTGAGTACGTGGTAGCAGAGACGATAAAGGAAGTAGCGTTCAGGCTACAGATTCCTGTTGATGAAAATCCGAATCTTGATTCCAATCAGAAAAGTCAAATTGTTCAGTGATTCTTTTTATTGGACACCCGGCCATAGTTATATAGTTTGGCCGGGTGTTTTTTTGTACTATTTCAATGCAAGAACAGGGTTTCCCCATTTTCTTTTCCATTTATCTCCGAGGTAATTTATCAAAGAATTGTAATCTTTGATAAAACCGTCATCAATAACAGAGGCTATGACGTTCTCTATAGCTATTATGTCATTGAGCTCATCTTTGCTGGCAGTATTCCTTATCCCATCTTCGTGTTTATTAAAAACAATGAAATTAATAGCTTTAGCAACTCTCTTTATATTGTCTTTCAAGTCATTCTTGTTTGGAACTATTTTGCTTATTGCGCTACACATCCTAACGTATGCATCGCCGGCTTCGTTCCGGTTTTCTATCAAACCATCTGTGAGCCAAATGACAACCTCTGCGTAAATTTCTGGATCCATCTCTAATGCAATCATAACAAACAGATATGGATTGACAAACCATTTTTGATCTACTCCTTTTCCTTTTTTGTAGGCAAGGTCTAATTTACCAAGATCCATTACACTGCTGATATTCAGGATATTATCTTTGAGTCCGAGATTTCTCCTACTCAATAAGTCCCTGTCATTCAACTTATTAAAAAGCTCGAAACATCTCTCCCTAAAAGAAGAAGTTAGCATTATTTCGTTAATCCATCTTTCTTTTAACCCTTTTTCTTTTCTTTTTTTGTTCATGGCCGATACGGCGTCTGTTATACATATGTAACCATCTTTAGACATAACAGACACGTTCATTCCTAACAAAACTCGATCTTTTGATTGTAAAACAACATTTGATTTCATAACTTTACTACGATTTTAATTTTGTAAAATATAAGTCTACCTGTCCGTGAGGATCGGTAGACTTTGCAAATATAGAATAGTATTTTGACGCAACAATATATTCTAATGTTAATTATCTGAAATGTATAATTTTAATTTTTGAATTATGAAAAGAACATCAATACAATCACCGTATTTTGCAGCTTACTACCATCGTCTTATGAAGAGAAAGAATGGTTTTAAGAAAGGCATGATAAGAGACAGAGGAGAGATTTTAAGACTGTTGTCTATTATATGGAAAACCGTATCAGAACATTATGTGGAAGCTGATGCTGGTGTTTACGTAGATAACGTGGGCTACTTATGCCATGTGCTTATACCGGGCCAGCGCTTTACCGTCAGGCGGGACCTGGACATCGTGAGCAGGCTCGGCACCAACGGCTACCTCTACAACCACCTGGCTATGGATTTCGCAGACTCTAAAAGATATTACCATTTTGTAATACAAGATAGCTTGAAAAAGAAGTTAAGGGTTAAAATGAATAAAGGACGAAGATACCGATTTATGTACAATGAAATACTTGCCAAAAGAAGGGTGTTTAAAGATTTCCAGATTAAGAGAGTTTTCGAAGATAAAGAATTAGGACATAGAAAGTCGTAGAAAAAAAAAGTAGCGATCACCCTTTGTGGATACAGGATAATCGCTACTTTTGCATATCCGTCTACTTTCTCAAGCGGACGGATATAATGCTAACAAAATATCTTTATACAAATAAAGCTCTATGGAGGCAAAGGTAAACAATTTTCAAAACAATGCGAAGGGTAGTAACATTATTTTGACGTCAGAATCCAACGAAATGGATTTATCTGTAAAATTATCTAAAATTTTTAGCTATAATGGCCATAATGTTTCTTTTATAAAAACTTCTTATGGTATATTGTTAAATGCCACGCAGATGGCAAAAGCATTCAATAAGAAACCTGCCGAGTATCTAAGGTTGCCGTCTGTAAATCAATTAATTAAGTCAATGGTGGGATTTTCCCACCTTTCTGAGAATCAGATAGTTACAACCATGTTTGGAAGTCCTGAAAATGGAGGAGGTACATGGATGTTTGAAGATCTCGCCATAGATTTTGCGAGATGGTTGGATACTGATTTTAGATTATGGTGTAACTCGAAGATAAAAGAATTTTTAACATCAAACTTGGTTTCTATTCCAAATTTTACTGATCCGGCAGAAGCAGCCGAAGAATGGGCTAAGCAGTATCGTAGAGCTCAGCAAGCGGAATCCATTGCTTTGGCTGAACATAAAAGGGCGGAGCAAGAAAGAATGGAAAAAGAAATAGCTGTAAATACGTTAGAAGAAAAGAAAGGGGATATAGAGTTTTCTGAGTCATTTAAAAAGGTGGATCATGAAAACATGTGGCTAATCAGAGATGTGGCGAAGAAGCTTGAGCAGAATGGAATCATCATCGCAGAAAAGAATCTTCGTTTGTTTCTTGAGGAAGTCAAGTTTATGTTCAGAAATGGGCAGGGTAGATGGGAGTTATACAGTGATATTGTCAAAAATAAGTTTGGTGTGTATAGATCATATTTTGTAGATAAGTATTCTGGGGAAAGAGTTAATCAGCAAACCATCTACATGACTGGTGCCGGATATGAAGTCACACTTAAGGGGATAAAGGAAAAGTGTAGGAGCCTTTTCTTGAAGTACGGCAAGTTTGAAGATCCTAACTTTTGAAAACACAAAATAGGGCGTTATACATATTATTTATATCTTTGTGGAGGTCAGGTTCGTTTCCTGTCCTCCATTTTTTTTAAGAGATGACAGTCGAAAATTATATCATAGAGTTAAAATCGTCTTTAAGATCATTTGACAAGCGTGATCTGATAGATGAGGTATCCATCTACAAATGGGTAGAAATTGCCCTGAAGAAGTTTGGAGGCGATATTACTATGCGCAAAGAAGCGGTAGTGGATGTCAAGCGAGGGCAGGCCCGTATGCCTGGTGATTACTTTGATCTTATTCTGGCTTTTAAATGTGATTTTAAAGGATATGAGGTGCCAGAAGGTGACAAGGTGATACCAGAACTTCAAAATACAATAGCCTGGAAAGAACGTACCGAAAGAAGTTATAGGTGGTGTTCTTGCGATGAATGTTGTAAAGACGAATGCGAGAAAGTGATAGTTGAAAAATTTTATATCAATGTTCATGATCGCGATCATGAAGTTCGTTGCTATTATGACCGGCCGGTAATGTTAGGTCTTGCTAAGCCTATGCTTCGTGATTCTTGTTTAAGTAAATGCCGGAATAAGGTAATAAAGGATAGTCCGTATGAGATAAATATCGTAAACGGATTCCTGTATGCTAATTTCGATGGTCCTATTTACATGCAGTACCGGTCTCTTCCTTTCGACGGAGAATCTAATATAATTATACCAGACACGCCTCAAGGTCTGGTATTGGATTATGTGGATAATTTTGTAAAGATGAGATTCTTTGAGGAACTGATGTATAATGGAGAGGCACAAGGAGCGGCCGATTTGTTCAAGTTGTATGCACAGCAAGATTTGGTTAAGCTGAAAAATGCTAAGACCGAACTTAAGATGATGGGAATGACATTGAAAGGTATGTATGAACCTCTTAGGCGGCGTCGTGCCGAGTTTGAGATTTATTCTAAGGCATATCCTGTAATTGACAACATGCTTAAATTGGTATGACAGAAGTAGTTCTATTTATATATTTGTCTGGCGTTATCGCATCCATGATTGTTTGGTCAATCAGGCAATTTAAAGGAGAGGCGAGTTTGGTAGAGACAATGTACTGCCCGGTAGTATTTTTGTTGAGCTGGATATACGTATTTGAAATATTTAAAATGAAATAATATGTTAGAGGTTAAAGCAAGCGAAATAGTAACCGCCGACAAAATGAGAGGCATAGGACCGGCAAACATCATCTTCACAGCCGGCCCTAATCCGGTAGCTGAAGATCGTAGAGGCGTAGCTAAGGTAACGGCTGGTGGAGAGAGTAAGAACGTTACAATCACACAAGCTGCCGGCGAGCAGGTTGTTGTAATTCCTGAGTTCGATTATCTTGTTCTTAGGTATGGATGGGAATCAGAAGACGGCTCCGATTTTGATACTGCAACCGGTTTCACCAATACAGGCATCTCAGATGTAGATAATAAATACGTTGGATGGAGTAAGCAGTGGGCTACTACCCAACAACAGGTAGGTGATTACCTTGTTTATGGTGGTGATAACATGCAGTCTGGCCTTGAAGGGGCGCTTATTAAGATGAAGACCTTGCTATCAGCGCCTGGAATGGACGAGTCGGAACCTAATATCAATGCTGATATCTATGGTAATTGGTATGGAAATAGAGGGCGAGGAAATGTTGTTGTGTCTTTTACAGCCTACCTTGGAGGAGAGATGGTTAAACAAGGATTTAATTTCATTAATGAAGGAGGTACGGAAGTTTACTCCGACAGCATCACTACTAACGTTTCGGCTCATGGTGAAACCAATTACCAAAATATAAAAGGTTTGTACACTAAGATGGGTACGATGGTTTATAATAAGGAAAAGCGTGATTGTGTTATTGTTATAGGTTAAGGTGATGGAAGGTCTTTGGGATAAATACAATAGGATTAAGGAGGTGTTTTACCGGGATTTTGTTTATGATTCCAGCTACACAGAGCAGGCCTCGTGCATCCCACTGTCGTCGGTGAAGAACGGGGCAGGCTGGGTCGGCGACGGAACTATCAACCTGGCTCATTATCTCCAGTTTATATACACGGAAATGGTTCTTGGCAGCAAGACAGAAGATGATGTGCGTAATTCCATATTGGTACTTACCCGTCTTGCCGATACTACTTATGATCTATTTTTTAATAACAACAAAGGTATTTATTTCAAATTCGAAAAAGGATTTTTCTTAAGAGACGATATCCATAGCGAAGACGCAAGCAAATTCGGTCTTACCAAGATAAGCTCCGGATATACTAATGGTATAGAGTTAAAAGATGAAGACCCTTGCTTCTCCCCATTCACTTCACAAGATCAGATCTGGAATCTGGCTCCTATATTAGCTTTCTTGTCAGAAAAAGGATTTGAAGAAGCCGGGCAAGTAGGATACGATATTTTTGAGTACGTTATTAGAAACAGACACAAGATATACAATCCTTATTATAGCGCCTTGCTTCATCATTGGACATTCCTTCCTGATATGGATACCGATAAGGTTAAGCCGTGGGATAGGGTCAGCGACCGTAACAAGAATCTTAAATACAAAGTTAAGGTTAAGAGAGGTGCAAACAATTGGTACTTCTCTGGAGGATTCAGATGGGCATTTAAGAAGTTTGGAGGCAAGTGTAGTACATTCTGGCATTGCCTATGGTATAAACCATTTATATTTTTAGCAGATAGGGTATATCATCCATATGTATGTAAATGGTTCGGTATTAAGGTTAAGAACAATTCTTACTATTGCCTTGGATCCACAAATGAAAAATCATGGTACGGTCCTAAGTTCAGAAAGAGGCTGGTTAGTAAATTTAATAAGTCTTTGGAAGGTGGAGAATTGTTTATGCCGCATCTTGTTTTTCTTAAAGAGTGTGAAGATGTTGATGAAAGTAAGTTAAGGTCTTATCTTGAAAAATGGGAATGGGATGGAGTTAATTCTCCTATTGAGTTTTTGATTTTGTGCAACTGGTATAAAATTATTTTTTTTGACAATGAAAATATTTTATAATTCAAAAATAGCTAAGTTGTTTACGTTCATTGACGGCTATAAAACAATTATGCTGTTTGGAGCCGTATTTACCGAACGTGATGCTATATCATTGAAGGCCGAATATCATGAAGAGGCGCATTGTAATCAGTATCATACAATGTTTTGTTTTGGTATGTTTATATCGTTGCTTACAATAGGATTGTGTCTCTTATTCGGTAATGCAGGGTGGTGGATGCTGTGGCTGTCTCTTATTCCGATATTTTTATACTATTCATGGTATTTAATTGAGTACCTGATTAGGTTGTGCATATATCGCAATCACGATAAGGCATATCACAATATCGTATTTGAAAGAGAGGCTTTCGACTTAGAAAAGTATTGGAATAAGCATGATGTTTTGAGGAAGGAGTCGAAAGGATTTAGCTTCTTGAAATATTACGGGAAGGAGTATTATCATGAGTAGGAGAAGATATTTTGAGGAACAGAGATCTGGTAATGGAGCTATTTATCATTGTGTTGAAATCGATACCGATCATGATAATCGTTTTGAGGTACTTGATTTAATGAGTAAAGATGAATCAGATACAATTAGCCCAGATAAGGTGAATAATGTCTTGAATCAGCTTAGGCAAGGATCATGTTTTAACATTCATACTCAGAGTACAGTTTCTTTTGAGGTTATAGAAAAGAGAAGTAATGCTATATTTATCAAATTTAATCCAACTCCTGCTCCAAGTGAACAACATGGCATTATATATAGGTTTCAGATAAACAATAAAAAATATGTTTTTATGTTTTCTAACAATTATGACGGCAAGAGTGACCTTATACAAAACGCAGATGAGGATGTTGATTGTATGACATACGCGCAGGATACCAGTCTTTATCATAATGATTCTTTCTTTGCATTTGTTTGATTATGTATGTTAAATATAATTATATGATTTACAGTAAGTTATTATATATAGGGGGGGGGGTAATCCTTAGTATGTTATGAGACGTCGTTTATTGCAAAAAAATAGGGAACTTGAAGACTTTATCATAAGGTTTTATCCGGCAGGAAATTATACATGGACGGTTCCATCTGGATGTAGGGAGGTTGATGTGTTTCTTGTCGGAGGCGGTGGAGGATGTTCATATAATTCAGGATTAGGAACTCCTGGAGGCGGTGGAGGTGGCTATACTAAAACATATAAGAAGGATACCGCTGGATATAGAGATGGCAACGCGATAACTATTACACCAGGACAAACTATTGAAATTATAGTTGGTGCAGGAGTTCGTGGCGCAAATGGGGGATATTCACAGTTTATGAGTTCGCTTTACCGGGCTGAAGGAGGCCATCTGTCTCAATGGAATGGAGACGGAAATGGTGGTTCGGGAGGTGTAGGGGTAGATAGATCTACTCATTCGGTCGGAGGCTCAGATGGTACAGGCAGTGGTGGAACATCGGGGCAAGGACATACGACGCGTGATTTTGGGGAATCTAATGGTAAAAGGAATGCAGCAGGTGGGGCAAGCTCCTATAATAAATCAGGCGGGGAGACATCTCAGCCGGGAACATCAGATTATACAGAAGGGAGTGGCGAAGGCAGTAATGAAAGTAGTTCTTTGGCTTCTGGCTGGAGTGCCGGACTTGGTGGTGGCGGCTACGGTGGTGGAGCTGGGGGAAATGCATCGGGAAAATCGACGAAAGGTGGTGATGGTACTGTTTTGATTAGGGGTAGAAGATATAAATCGTAAGTAAATGTTATGAGACGAAGATTTGAAAATGTTAATATGGTGATGGGTAATTGTTTCTCTCCTGTAATGGAAGGGAGTCAATTTCAATGGGATAATATTGTAGGGTGATTATATACAACTTTACACCACAAATATAGGAAATTGTTTTTTTATATATAAATAATAATTCCTATATTTGTGTCATGAGATTAGTTGAACAACATATAATCAAACAAAGTTCAATATATTACAATGAGCTTCAAGACCTATTGCATAAGTGTAAAAACTTATACAATAAAGGGTTGTATGTTGTTAGACAACACTACTTTCAATACAAGAATGATAATACTGTAAAGTATAAATACCTCAACTATTATTCTCTCGAAAGAGTGTTGAAAACAGAAAATGATGTTGACTATCGTGCTTTACCAGCACCGGTTGCTCAACAGGTGTTGATGATGGTTGATAGGAACTTTAAATCTTTCTTCAATCTCTTTAATAAAAAGAATAGAGGTGAGTATTCCGAATTTGTTAGAATGCCTAAGTATCTTAACAAAGACGGTTTGTTTCCTGCTGTTTTTACGACCGCATCTTTTTCTCAAAAATGGATAAAACAAGGTATTGTTAAGTTACCTAAACAGTTTTCCTTTACCACAAGAACCAATAAACAAAATATTCAACAACTTAGATTCGTTCCTAAGAATGGATATATTGTTCTTGAAATAGTTTACAATAAGAAGGAAAAAGATCTTATGTCCGATAATGGGAACTATCTTGGTATCGACATAGGATTAGATAATTTAGCATCTTGTGTTTCAAACAACGGTTCTTGTTTTATCATCAATGGTAGACCACTAAAGTCTATCAACCAATATTATAATAAAAGATTAGCATTCTTAAAATCTAAATTAAAAGATAATAAACATACTTCAAAACAAATTAGGTCATTAACTAACAAAAGGAATAATAAGATCAAAGATTATCTTCACAAGGCAAGTAGGATATTGGTTAATCACGTAGTTTCCAATGGTATTAATACGATCATAATCGGTCATAACAAATGCTGGAAACAAGAGATCAATATCGGAAAACGAAATAATCAGAACTTTGTATCTATTCCTTTTAATGTATTTATCTCAATGATATCTTATAAAGCAACATTAGAAGGTATTAATGTTAAGATTGTTGAAGAATCTTATACTTCAAAATGTAGCTTTTTGGATAATGAACGGATTTGTAAACATAAATCTTACAAAGGAAGAAGGACCAAACGAGGATTGTTTAAAACCTCGTTTGGTAGGACTATTAATGCTGATATCAATGGTGCTTTTAACATCATTAGAAAATCAGAAAAAGAATCCTTTGATGTAACGATGTTACCAGAAGGTAGAGGGTTTTGGTGGAACCCGGTACGTATTTCTGTATAAATATATACTATTTTACATTTCTGGTGTAAAGTGGTATATAATCACCTAATTATATTGATATTCAAATAAGAAATTTCAATGATAATCCTATCCCCGATTTTTATGTAGGCGTGGTCGATAAAGTAGGAGACTGAAAATGTATTTCTTTTCTTCACCTACTTTAGAAATCCATTATTAAATCTCTTTTGCTATCTTTGTGACAAACAGTTATAAAATGGCATTAGAAGATAACAGAAACATAGCGATTCCTCAAACAGGTATGAATCGCGATCTGCATCCGTCGAGTCTTACGGATCAGCATTATACGTTTGCCTTGAATGCCAACATCGAATCCGAGGATGGTAATGTTGGAATGAGATCTAACGAGCACAGTAATCTTAAATGCATTGATTTCGATGGGTTTAAAGTTATTGGTTATAAGAATGATCTTACTTCGGGCAATATCTATTTTTTTATAACAAATCCTGAAACAGGCGTATCTAAAATAACTTATTTCAAGCCTGAATCCGATACAAGTATCTTGTCTGATTCTGATATAGAATCTATGGTAGAAGGATCGGAGTCGTTGTGTTCTGGCATGAAAACCCTGCTTGAAGACAACGAGCAAGATCCGTGCCTTAAGTTCTCTATCTACCATCCTATAAAAACCATAGAAATAAAGACAGAGAAATGTGGGAAATGTATTTACTGGACTGACGATTATAATCCTCCCAGGTATGTTATTGTAGACAAGGCTCTGACTCCTGATGATGAAGGTGATATATGGTATCATTATCATGGGTATAAGATATGCGATAAAGAATACGATAGGAAAAAGTTCATGCAGGAAAATGGTTGTTTTCTGGCATGTGAGAAACTTAGGGTGTTTCCACTACTGGACCAGCCATGTGTAGAGCCGGTACAGATAGAGTACGGGGGCAGCCTGCGTGCGGGCGTGTATCAGTTTGCTGTGGCCTTGTGCGATGAATTTGGTAACGAGAAAACTAACTATACTTCATTAACTAACCCTGTTCATGTATTTGATGAGCAATATATCAGGATAAATGATGGTAAATGGGGAGAAAGAACTAATCTTGGTATAAGACTTAAGGTGTCTAATCTGGATAGGCAAGTCAGCCATTACAAGGTGGCTGTTATTCAGAATACTGTAGGATACAATGGTGAAACACAACCTGTAGTTGATTATTTTATAGAAGGTATTCATCCTATTACAGAGAAGACCATATACTATTATTCTGATCTTAATAATAAGAGGACAACATTTGAACATATTTCTTTAAAAAGAGCCATATATAATACATCAAGAGGAATAGTATCGGTTGGAAACCGTCTTCTTCAATATGGTCTTACGGCAGAAAAAGAATGGAATTTACAGCCTGTAGTTTCCCTCATGGGTCATTTCTTGAAATGGCAGGCGTCTGTAGCCCACGAAGATTTATATAAGGATGGTAATGCTTGTTCGTTGTATGTGGGATATATGAGGAATGAAGTGTATCCGTTTTCTATCTCGTTTAAGACATCTACTGGTTATAAAACTCCAGCATTCGTTCTTATCCCCCCACCTTCTGATAAGGCAAGAGAAGAAATGAACAAAGACAGTATCCCATACCAGTCTATAAATGCATATGCTCCGGATTGTTCAGGAGTGGAAAGAAAATATGTATGGCAGTATAGCAATACGGCAGGAGATGGGGTATTGATTGACGACGATGCGGTTGTTATAGATGAAGAACAG
>UMJV01075064.1_pt1 | contig 30413 bp, 25 predicted proteins | sample 1966141 | NCBI WGS metagenome assembly UMJV01 (sample SAMEA4836158, study PRJEB28245) | human gut metagenome | biome: gut microbiome; material: fecal sample | place: Denmark | collected 2008
AGCGAGGTTTTTTGGCTTATTCATACGGTTCTTTAAACGTTATGAAACGTTTCGCGATGATTATGATTTGCTTTACGAATATTTACGTCAATACGGAATTTATTTCAATGAGCAAACGGCTACGCTGGAAGAATTACAATATTTAGCTCAACACTTCTACGATCAAATCCGTCAACGCGGTACGGCTATGATCTTCAAAAGAAAAGGAGAAGTTTTACCGGATGGTACGGTTGTTCCTATTGACGGTGAATTAGTCCGGCTTCTTAGAAGTAGAAATTTTGATGAGCTCTTGTATGAGCTCATACCTCTCAACAAGATAGGATGGTGTATAGGGGAATCGTCACCTCTTTGGCGCGGAACGTCCGGTGCTGTATTGCTTAATAAAACACGAGAAAATACCAAGGACTTCCAGACGCTTGACGACTTCGTTACAAGCGAAAAAGGAAACGTTTCTTTGGAAATTGAAACGGTAGAAGATCGTAAGTGTCTTGGGATTACGATAAATAACGGTACAGCAGGATTGGGACGTATTGATGAATCAACGGACGTATCTGATAAAGTCTACGTTGTAGATTCTCGTATGGATTATGAAATTACATTTGCCTTTAGGATTCAAGAAGCAGAATTTCCAGCAACTTTGGAATTCGGTGTAGAGGGCTTTGGATATTCTAAAAATAAATTCACCGATTCGTTTATAACACCGGACGGTAGCGAGATTTCTGAGCGCTTCTTTTATCTCAATTTATTGAATTGCGTTCCGGGTGTTTGGTATTATGCAAGAGGAATCATTCATGCTTATTCTACGGTTAATGTAGATAACGTTAAGACAAATCTGGGAGTAGGAAATAATTTGTATTTCAATAACTCCTTTGTTAAGTATATTTTGCCCAAAATCCTTTTAAGTTCTAATGGTGAAGATGCAACGTCAAAAATTGATATTTGGGATTATAAAATACGACCGTTAGTTAGAGGTACGAATATATTGCCGCTAAAGGGTGATTCCAAGTCAAATTCGATGAGTTTAGGTTTCATTCAGAGTTCTCGTATATTCTATGTTTACGCACGCAATAACAACAATTCTTTATCGCAGGATGAGGTAGAGGATATAATAAATAAATATTTATTGTCGTTCAATATGGCGAATATCTTTACGTTCATTAATACACAGACTTCGGACACGAAAGCAGGTGGGCGGACGTACACCGATGGTGGCGGACGTAAAGTGATAGAGACCATACCGACTCATTTGGAATTAACGCGAGAAAATTCTTTCCGTCAAAAACTTTTGATAGTAACGACTCATCCTTGGGAGATTGCATAAACACTCAAAGTTTATTATTGTAAAACAAATTGTAAAAATTATGGAAAGGATTAAAGAAGTATTTCGTTTATCAGAAGTGATAACAGACAGTGGTCAATCTATAACTCCGATTTATAAACTACGTGAAAATGCGAATAAATTCGGTATATCAGAAAGCGATATGCGAAAATATTTAATGAATTATCCCAAAGAGTATCATGAATATATCGAACAGATATTACAAAAGATATATCATCCTACGAAAGAAAATTTGAGAAAAGATGAGATTTTGCACACGCGATTGACTCGATTCTCTTTACAAATTATTTCGCAAGATTCTTCATTTACTGATTTAAGAAAGCGCCTCAAAGAAAAAGGAATAACGGAACAACAATATTATGATTTGTTAGTAAAGAATACAACACCGCCTATCGTAGATGAAGTATTACGTCTTATTGTTAATCACGTTTATCATTCTCATGAGGAACGTCTGATTGCTCCGCTTCATCTCCAAGTTGATGAAACTGGTCATTATCCGTATCTAACTTTAGAAATTACAGAAAGTAGTCTAAAGGAGGTTCAAAGACGCAATTTTGATCTAATGGATGAATGTGAAATGCGTTTGCAGATTGAAAAACCCTCCGTTAATCAAAAGAAATGTGGTTATAAAGGCGGAAGTTGTAAAGATACAACGTGCGATGGAACTCAAAAGAAAGGGTGTCTATTAGACCAAGTTGCTAATATTAAAGTTAGCGATTGAGTTCTATAATCTATTCTCCTTGAGCTAATTGAGTAATATCAAGCATAAGGGAAGAATCATCAGAATGCTCGTCACCTGCATCTAAGTAGTATGTCCAATATCTTCGGGTTGAGGTAGGATTACGGGAAACGTACATATTGATTGTTATCAGTACTCCACCGCTTGCACCGGGATCACCCTCAATATCGTAAAAGCCGTCATAGTTTAATTCATTCTCAACGGCTACATAATATTTATTGAGGTCGTTAACGTCTTGAAAAGTCATTGATTCATCTACTTGCTCCATGGTCCAATAACCGTCTGGAGCGTAAAGACCAATGATCCTCTTATTAGTGATGATTTTAAATTGAATCCAACCTCCTCCAGAAGATACGGTTAAACTATCTCCACCCTCGTAGTAAGGTTGAAGCAAGAGTTCGGGGTATTGATTTTGATTAACGGTTACTTTAACCGTTTTATTAGGATTCGCCTTACTGGTAACGTTAAAGTAGCCCGCACGTTTCAATCTACCTAAATAATAAGAAGTAAAGACTGTAAACGTGCGGTTACCAGTACCGCTTGTTACGCTTGTAGTGAACCAAGACATACTTTGTTTTCGTATTCTTTTAGTAGTACTTGCTTAAGAAATAGTCCAAGCGTCATTAGAAGTTACAGTAATAGTTTGAGCTGTTCCTGCTGCCGGTATAGTGATAGAAGTAGGAGAAACAGAAAGTGTAACATTCTTAGCTCGTTGAGTAACTTGACAACTAACTTGCGTAGCAGCTATGTCTGTAAGTTTTGTAGGTTTTGCTGAAGAAACACCTCCAATTTCTAACGTATAATGTTTATCACTAATTGTTTCATTAGCCGGAATAATGACTTTAATAATTAAATCAATTCTATCCGTTGCACCCGGATCAGAGGGGAATGTAAACGTCTTACTGCCATCACTATTAGAAGTAACATTAGCTGAATCTATTTCTTTATATTCACTCAAAGATCCAACAGTTCCTGACTTCCAACTGATAATAATATCAGTTATGCCGCCCTCTCCTTTAGCGCAAAGATATTTGCAATTAGTTTGATTTAACACTTCACCACTTGCATCCGAGTTAAACTCAGCGTAAGTTGCGGATGCAATAATGTCCGTAGTATCGTCATCAAGAGTGAAGAATTCTGCGTGAGCAGAGTTTGTAATATTAACCGTTTGTTTTTTGGAAGTATCTTTAGTAGAAGTTACTACTATACTTCCGGTGCGGTTTACCCGTCCCCAAAATTGAGCGGCGGAAGCCTTAACCGTACCATTACCAGTTCCAGACGTTTTATCGAGAACTAACCAACTGGGTTTAGCCATAATTGTAAGAAATTAAGAAATTAAGAAATTGACCATGCATCATTAGATGTAACGGTAATAGTCTGAGCCGTACCAGCGGCAGGGATTGTTATTGAAGTAGGAGATACCGTCAAAGTAACAACCTTAGCAGCCTGAACGGAAGTTGTCTGAGTACTCAAAGCAGTTGGAAAGGACGTAGGCTCAGACGATCCAGAAACACCTCCTAAAGTAAACTTTCTTGTAATAGGACTAATGGTTTCATTAGCTCCTACACTAATACCTATTTCAAATTCATATTTACCTGAAGCGCCCCAATCATTTGGAATTGTATAGAGTGTAAATGAACCTTTATCAACTCCTGTGAGAATTTCGCCTGTTTCGCCTGTTTCGCCTTGATGGGCATTTATAACAACGATATTAGAAGCGGTATATCCAGAATCCTTTCTAAAACAAATATACTTTGAGTTACTTTCAAAGGAATAAATAATAGCGCCAGCAGTAGCTGGAATAGAATTCCCTGCCGAAGTTTTTAAAGTCAAGAATTCAGCAGTTGCAGTTTGCTTAGCAGTAACTGTAGCCTTTTTTGATGTATCCTTAGTAGATGTGATTGTTAAAGTAGTAGTTCGTTCGACTCTACCTGTAAAATTTTGAGCGGATACCGAAACTGTTTTTGTACCCGTCCCTGAAGAGGGATTGGGGGTAATCCATGCGGCTTTTGCCATAATATTGCGTTTTAAGTTTTGTGAGTAAATATAATTATCATTATATATATATATGATCTACAGTGTTTTGTAACCTTGTAATTACAACTATAAAACCCTAAAATTGATATAAATTAAGGAAGTTTTATATGTCGAAATTAAAATTGAGCTCAAATCTTTTTTTAGAAGTTAACGAATTGAATCGCTTAGTTCAATTCCTAAAGAAAGACGGCTATGAGTTGGCAATCAAAAGTTTAGTAAAGACTTTTGGAATTGTTCAAACGGCTGAAAATAATTATTACAAGGTCACGAACGGTTATTTGCACAATCAGGTAGTCGTTCAGCCGGGGATTGCTTTTGATTCGCAATTGCAAGCAATCGTGATGAAGAACGCTTCTACGATAACTATTGAAAATAATGGGAATAAATGTTGGTTAGTTCTTCAGTACGCTTCGACTAATTACGAAAATGGAACGGTATCCGTAGCATCCGATGGAAGTCTTGTTGGAGTTGGTACTAATTTCCTTTCAGTATTAAGAGGTCAGCCGAATTTCCCCGTAAAGGTTAAGTTCAATTCTACGCTTAATACAGAGGATTACGAAGTAGTTAGCGTAACGAGTGATACGAACGCCGTACTGGCCGGTTCTTTCAGCGTAGAAAGCAACGTACAATATTCGGTAGTAGGTGCGTTTACCCCCGGTTTTCAACCTGCTGAGGGTAATAAGTTGATCTATGAGATGGACTATTACAATATCCAACTTCTTTATCAAGAAGATGAGCCAACTTTGACTTCCGATCAATTCATATTAGCTTCCGCTGAGTTTGTAAACGGTAGTTTAGTAGTTACCGATTTGCGCGCCGGATATATGTTCAATGCTGAATCTTACAATACTGGGTATAATGTTACTCAAGACGAAATTGTGAGCTTAGTCCAAATCCAGAGAATCCAAAGTAATCTTTTGGAAGTAACGTTTGAGCATGCATACAATATTACGTCTTTTGAACTAAGTTCGTCTGCTTCGGCTACTACTTTTTTGATTAAAGAGGGATATTGTAATTTCTTGGGTACGGGCGATATTCCGGACGAGTTATTCAAAGGTTGGTATTTGGTAAATCGTGCTAATATGAAAAAAGTAGTCATTTCCGGAAATACCAATAAGGTTCTTTCAATTCCTCAATTTAATGATGAGGTAGTAGAGGGTGATGTAACGTCCTTTATTGTTGTTCCTCCTTATACTACTTTGGAGTATATGATTACGTATTCTGGAGAAAATATTTCCGCGCTTCCTTACTATCATTCAGTAACTCAAGGAAGCGGAACAAACAAAATACTTATTCCAGTTCCCTATGGTGAAATTACGCTGGGATTCCGTTATAGAATGATCAACGGTAATGATTCCACTGCTTGGGGTAAATTCTCTATTGCAGAATTTACAAACGAGAACGGAGAAAAGCAAATGATCGGAGATTCGCAAGTTACAATGACAATTAACGAACCTGTTGTAGAACTTAGAAATTATTCTTAAAGTTATGATGCTATATTTAACTGGCGCTCAAACGTCACTTGTAAAAAGCGGTGGAGATTCTCCTCAAAATGATGTTAATCAAAGTTTAGGTGGTTACGTCTCTTCCAGCCCCGTTCCCAATGGTGCGATTAATGAGATTTTTGATTTAATCTCATCTTATACTTTAGAGAAGAAAGTACCGGAAACACTTGCTTTCGCTCTTGTAAATGAATTTGAACAAGTGGCAAAGGACGTAACGCTGTCCGTTATAACCGATGAGGGAAATTTAGCGGAATTTAAGGTAGCTGCCGTTGTGGTAGATAAAAACACCATGATTATGGAACATATCGCTAACCGCTATCAATCCCCTATTAGCGTTCAATTTCATGACGCTTCGTTCTATCGCGCTGGAGTGGATGTTAAAGTAATAACCCCTATGATTGCTGAGGAAGAAGTTATATTCAACCCCATGGGCGTAACGGCTATTGCTAAAAAGGGAGATTTAGATGGAACTTGGGAAGCAATAGAAGAAGCCTTTGAAGAAAGCGACACTTGGACGTCCCGTAGAATTTCCTCAGATACATTTCGAATTGAAAGAAGAGACGAAGAAGTTTACGATTCCCCCGTAACGTGCTCATATACCTCGTCTGATGGCGCGAGGTTTGAGTACTTAGGAAAATTGCTTACAAAGGCAGATAATAGTGTTATCATTGCCGAAGAGATGCAACCGGGTGATTGCATAGGCATATGGCTTCAAAGAAGAATCAAAAAAGGCAATCAATGCCTAAGCAACGAAGAAATTTTGAAGAATTACAAAGACAAGTTCAACTATCCTACCGTAGAGAAAGTTGAGCTTTTGATTAATTATGATTTAGTAGATCAACAACCCTAAAAAAGAAAGATAGAGAATTATGGCAGGATACGAAGATACCAGAGAAATGATCATAAATACCCTTATGGGACGTCCTGTGGGTACGGAGATTCAACCTGAGAATCATCAAGCGTTCGCGTTGAATATGCTTGATTATATTCAGAGTCTTGAGATAACCGGAGGAAGTAGTTTAATAGGCATAGCAACCCCTGATACTACCCCTGTTCAGCCGGATAACGCACGTGTATCTTACATTGGAGCAGTATCACCGAATGATTCCGTTACTTTTTCTAATTTCGTTGATGAAAACGGACAAAGTATTACAGTTACTGCAACGGAGGAAGAAGCATACATTGTTATTTTGGTATGGAATACGGAGTATTGGACGTATGCTACTGTTCCGACTAACGTAATAGCGCAATCGGAAAATGGGTATTACTACTATGATTTGAGAATTTCAAAAACGTATGATTCCGTTGCCGATATGGAGGCAGACGTTAACAACCCCACAGGTGATGACGGACGTTCTTTGAAGAATGGTTCTATTGTATCCGTCCATAATGAAAGCAATCCAAGTGAGGACGCTATATACAGTTGGGTATCGGTTGAGGGGGAATCCCCCCGTTGGCAGTTACAAACGAAATTAAGTGCTTTAGAATCTCGTACTTTGGACGGAGGTAGGGCGGATAGCGTTTACGGTGGAGCGGTGAATATTGATTGCGGAAATAGTTCAGGAAGTTACTAAAAAGACGAATATATAAATATGGCAAGTAGAATTCAATTCAGGAGAGATACGGCAGCAAACTGGGAAAAGAATAACCCCCTTTTGATGCAAGGAGAAATTGGTTTGATTTTAGATAGTCCCAATCTTTACAAAATGGGGGATGGGTCAACGGAGTGGAACAACCTACCTATATCGGGATTTAACGGTAATATTTTGGAAGAACTTGGAAATGACGCGAACGCGGTAATATCCCAAGACTTAAGTATGCGTGAATTTGGACGTGTATTTTCCGTATTAGCCGATCGCCAAAAGGCTTTTTATTCACCCGCCAATGCTAATTTAATTTCTAATGATCCGGATACGCGTACTGAGGGAAGATATATTGATACTTCAGATGGACGTTGGGTAGGAAGTCGCGACTACTACCTCACGCGTTTCATTGCCATAGAAGCCGGAAAAGTATATACAATATATAACGCTATTTCAATTAACTGGTTCGATAAGGATTACAACTGGTTATCCGGAAATAATGTCGTTTCACCCGGAACGGTTACAGCGCCATCTTCTGCTGCTTTCTTGAGATTGAACTACACTACTACAGCGAACATAGGAGTTTATCAAAGTAATAGTTTACCGTCTACTGCCCCTATTAGACAATATTCCGAAGATTCTGTACTTTCCAGTACCGCCCGTAAGCCTTTCCCGTATGATAATAATGATCAATGGTCAATGTCTCCGCAAATTGTAGAATGGGGGTACGATAAGTTTTTGTTAGACGCTATTTTAGATGTTGATTATGAATTGGGGTATTCCTATTCTTTAGCAAGTGTTTCTAAAACTGCCAAAACCGCTACTCTTTACAAAGAGGATATAACGGTTATACCATCTACCTCAAGTTCGGTGACCGTTGCGGATACGTTTACTAAAGTTATTGCTGAATTCGGTAGTTATACTTTATTGGGAAGCGGTAGAAATACTAAGTCAATGATATTGGTGAATTTCAATGCTTTGAGAGACGATGCGCTGACGAGTAATTTATTTTTCTATCTGGGATTGGGGATTTCTCCTACAGTTTTTCACAACGGTATTATTTGGAGTTTATACAACGACATTCAAAATAGCATTAAAGAAGTAAATGATTCAATAACAGAACTTACTACACAAGTAGAAGATATTGACGGGGAAGTAAGCAAGATTATTACGCCAGATGGTAAATTAATAAACCAAGAAGAAGTTGACAAAATCAACGAAATTGTAAGCGAACTTACCGAAGTAGAAGAAAATATTCAAAACGGAGGAACTTTGTTTGGAAGCGATTCTGCTGGGTTTTTGAATAACACTGGACCATATTCTGGTTGGGGGCAAAGTTTAGGCACTCCTCAAAATTTTGATTGCGTAGGCATCAGAATCCGCGCTCAGAGTAGTGGAACTGCTCCAATAACAAAAGTTAGAGTAAGGATAAAGAGCAAAGATAAGAACGGTACTATATATGCAGATGCAACTAAAACGGGATTAAATATTCAACCGGGACAAGATCAACAAGTAATTGTTTATTTAGGTACGGTAATAAGCAATAGTCAAAAAGAACTTCTTTATATAGAATGGCTTTGCGATGCTCTTTGCGCTCGTTTTGGATATTCGGGGTATCCATATGTTTACATGCCAGCAGACGGTTCTTCTTATCCAACTTTTACATATGCTACAAATGGAAACATTAATCAAGAAACGTTAGAAAATGTTTCGGGAGACGGCACGAATTATTATTCCAACAATATTTGGTACGGAACGTATGAGAGTCAAGTTCAATTAACTGACGCTCAAGTAGAAAATATTGGACAAAGATTGGACATACCCACTCCAACGTCTGAAGCTATCAAAATTTCTCTACCTAATGAATTAAGTGCCATAGTCGGAGATACGCTGCAATTATTCTTCCGCGGCATTGTAGCTGCCGTAAATCCTTATGTCTACGATCTATTTGTTACTTGTGATAAGGGTGCTAAATATCCCCGTTATTTTCAAGTTACTCCTACAGCAAGCGATATAGGAGACTACGACTGGACTCTAACAATACGCGATAATAACAAAAACGTTTTATCAACCGCAAAGACAACCTTAAAAATACGGGATGCGGTAAAATCACCTGCGTCTGAAATTAACATAGCTTGTTTTGGAGATTCTTTAACATACAATGGAGTGTGGTGTAGAGAAGCTCATAGGAGATTGACTGAAACGGGCGGAACTCCGGCAGGAAAAGGATTAACCAATATAAATTTTGTAGGAAAGAAAAAGAACGGTACAACTGGATATTTTGGAGAGGGAGGTTGGAATTGGTCTGACTATACTTCAGCAAGACGTCCAGCGTTTCGCTTCCAAGTTTCCGGTGTTACTTCAATAAGTATTGGAGCAGTATATACAAACAATAATTTTGAATATACGGTTATAGAGGTTAATGTAACTTCGGGAACGGGGAATATACTTTTAGGTACTTCAGACGCTTCTAATGTTCCAACGGCATCAGGAACGCTTACCAAGAAAAGCGGCAATGGAGATGCTACTATTGCCTATTCTTCAGCAGAACTTGATTCCGCAAATCCTCTTTGGAATTCGGAGACTAATAAAATGGATTTTATTCCATATGCAAATGAATATTGCGATGGACGTATAGATTGTGTTTATACACTCTTAACTTGGAACGGTTTAGTTTCTTGGAAAGATGATTGGACGTCTTTCATTAATCAAGTTAAAATATTCGCTGATACGCTTCACCGAGACTTCCCAGATGCTAAAATGACAATTTTAGGTATACAAATTCCGTCTATCAACGGAGGTATTGCGGCTAATTTCGGTTCAATTGGTAATGGTATCACAGACCAATATGGTACGGTTAATACCGTATTCAATATGAATAAAGCATATCAAGACTTTGCTAATCAAGAAGAATATAAAAATTGGGTAGAATTCGTTAACGTCTCATCTCAAGTAGATAGCGAATTTAACATGCCTTACAGCGAAGAACCCGTTAATACAAGAAATAGTGAAGTTACTGAGAAAATTGGTACAAACGGAGTTCACCCGTCAAATTCTGGTTATCTTCAGATAGGCGATGTAGTATACAGAAATTTTATTAAAGAATTTTGTCAATAATTAGAATATGGCTGATAAGATACAATTAAGGAGGGATACTAAAGCGCGGTGGGAGCAATATAACCCCGTGCTTGCATCCGGAGAACCGGGTTATGAGCTGGACTCTCTGCTTTATAAATTAGGAGACGGGAAAACGGCTTGGAATGATCTGCCTTATCGCGGAGCAGGCGGTGGGGGAGGAAGTAATATTGTTGATTCGGAAGATATCACAAAGGACGACACAGGTATATCTACGTCTTTGTATATAGCGGATAGACCTGTAAATTCAGCAAAATACGTTGATAAGGGTTACAAGATTCTTCGCGGAGTAGCTTCTGGAATAGACAATGTTTTGAAGCAAACGGAAATGTCAGATACTAATACTATCTATGAAATCCGTTATGACTTTACGATTCAAAATACTATTACCGTTCCGGAGGGTTGCGTACTTAGATTCAATGGAGGTAGCATTTCTGGAGGATCATTGATTGGTAAAAATACGGTTATTGATTCTTCAGACTATTTATTCAAAAATACGTTCATTGATGGTACTTGGATAGTAGATTACGTTACGGATGAAAATCTTGTGGATTACGTAAACTCAAACGCTCGTCTTTTAAGGTCGTTGTTTGCGTTAACTCAGGATTCCCACCCTTGCGTAGTAGTTATAAACTCAGATCATAGTACAACACAATTTACAAGTGCTGTAACGGATTCTTTAATTCAGCCTACCTCTAACTCACTCATAATACTGAACGGCACAATAACGCTCACTCCAAACTCCTTAGAGCGTTACGCCATTATGGGGCTTTACAGTAAATCTAATGTAACTATTACCGGAAGCGGTTCAATAGTGGGCGATAGATCGGGACATACGTATAATCCATCAGATTCTACTCACGAATGGGGGTACGGACTCTATATTCGCGGTTGTAAAAACATTCACGTAGCCGGAATAACTACACGCGACTGTACTGGAGATGGAATAATTATCGGTTCAGATTCGGAGAATATTACTATTGACGGAATTTATTCAAGCAATAACCGCCGTCAAGGTATTACCGTAGGGGCAAGCCGAGGTGTAATAATCCGGAATTGTACGTTGGAAAACATTCAAGGTACAGCACCGTCTGCTGGCGTGGATATAGAACATGACGAAAATCAAACAATCTATGACGTATTGGTTGAAAATAATCTCTTTATAGATAACGTCAAGGGAATTCTCGTTGGTTCTCTTTCTACTTCAACGGCAAACATAGCTATCAAAAACAACCGGATTATAAAGAATTCAAATCCTGTAAATACGGATGTGGATTACTCTACCGATCTTCATATTGCTTTCAATACGTCTAACGTCATTGTAGACGGGCTTTTGATAGATTGCTACGTAGCCCCCACAAAGAATCAGATCATTGCTTACCAAAGCGAAAAACTGCAATTGCGGAACATTAACGTAGTCAATCACGATACAACGGTGAATTATCCTTTCCTCTACATAGGGAAATGTAAGAACGTAAACATTGATAATTTCCGTTATGATATAGAAGATTCTTTTATCTACGGCAATAATCCTTATATTGTTTTGGAGGGAGATATAGACGGTCTATCTTTCCGCAATTCCGTTCTTATGAAGATGCTGTTTAATGGAAACTTGAATAACTTCTTGATAGACAATTGTGATTTCAAACGTAGAATCATAACCGGACCAAATCAAGTAGGGGAAACCATAACGAACGCCGTTATCAAGAATTGCCGTTTGAATACTTCCTTAATTCAAAGTATTGAATTCCATAGAGGAGATAATATTCAGATTTACGATAATTACTTTGGTAACAATATATCGGATGACGTTATACTTTTAGACAATTGTGAAAACGTAGTAGTCCGTGATAATACGCGTTACTCCACAGGGGAAAATCAATTTTGTCTTTGTCGTCTTACGGGCGTTACCAATGCTACGATAGGAAACATTTATGATAATAATACCTTGTTGTATGCGATAAATTACCGTCTTGATACTCCAATAAACAATATTCGTAGCATTATCAATAATCTTATATTGAATGATACGGATAATTTAGCGCATATTACGTATGCCGTTCCGGGGCTAAAGGCGCTTTGGAGAAATAACGAAGTTCATTACGATGGGACGAATTGGAGAAACACGGACGGTACGTTAGTTGATAAAGTAGCAATAATATAAAGAACAAAAAGGAATTATGGCATTACAAATTTCTGTAAATAAATACAATATCCTCTTTGATAAGAGCGTTTCGGCTGGGACGGTCATAGCCAGTTTATCGGCTACGGGAGGAACTGAGCCGTACACGTTTAGTCTGGATGGTGAAGACTTGTCTTGGTATTCCTTAAATGGTACGGATGGAACGCTTGTAACTGTTGTTAAAGATATGTTATTGAGCGATATGTGGTTAGTTAAAGCCGTTGTAACAGATTCTACGGGAGCAACCGATACTTCGGATTGGTTTGGTCCAGATATCAGTGCACCGCAACAAGATTACTTCGACAAAACTAATACTATCTTCAAGATAACTCAAGATTTGGATTTAAAGCGAGGTGCGTTGCTAATGTTAGAGGGATGCACGCTTGATTTTCAAGGAGGAAGTATAAAGAACGGAAAGATATTTGGAAACAATACCGTAATTAAAGCCGGATCAAGAAAAATCTTTGATAGCACTACTCTTGAATTAGCTGGAACGTGGAACGTGAGTCATCTTAAGCCGGAATGGTTTGGGGCAAAGTCTTACAAGAAAGACGTTTTGAACAACCCCACTGGATCAATAAGTACCACAGAGACTCTTGTCAATTCAAATAGTGCTTTTGATAGCGTAAAAGCCGCGTTGATAAGTACTAATGTTCATTCTATTTTATTGAGTGGTCTGTATTACATAACCAAAGAAATAGATATAAACGTTACAGCACATTACACAAGCGGAGTAACTATTGAGGGAAGTGGTACGGATACTGGATTTATAGCAAACATGGTTGATACTTCTTCAGCCGTTTTGTCTATCAATAGAAATAGCAATATTATTTCTCAATATGATTTCTTATCTAATTTTGCCGTATATATAACCAATAATTCCCAACTTGATAGCGCTATACTCTTATACGAAATAATTCGAAGCACTTGTTCAGATGTAAAAGTATATGGCGGATTTGCTAAATTTGAGAAAGGTATTTATCACTTACATAGCGTGGTGAATAACAATATTTTTCTAAATGTTTTTGAGAGATGCGTTGGCGTTAATTCTACTAAGGGCGGCGGTTTGCACTATTCTCAGGAGACATATCAGCCTACTTTACAAAATATATCAAATTGCGTTTTTCAACAATTAGCTGGAGCAGCTATTGAATCTGAACCTACTACTATTACTGGGGGTGGATTCGGAGGTGTTATAATAGGGAATGAATTAGAGGGGAATACAAAAGGCGCTATTGCGCTTAGTGGAATAAGTGGACTTTCAGTAATAAACAATTATTTTGAATGCGCTGATTATTCTGCAATAACTAACTATTTTGATAACGTACCACCAGCAATCTTTACTTTTGGTATAATCAGCGGCAGTACAGGTTCTGAGTATATAACTAATATATTCAGTTTAAATTTCAGCAATAATCAAATAGGCGGTGCAGCAGGCAGTATAGATTATGCGGTAATTATTTGTTCTACTCAAAGTGGAGGAAGAACACGAAGTGTTAACATAAGCAACAATATAATAAATTCCTCTACCGCCAGTAACGTAGGTTGCAAATATATTACAAAGATTCAAAATTGTCAGGACGTAAATATAAACAATAATATTTTCAATGTTAATTATAGCGATGTGGATGAAAATTTCCCCGTTGACATTGTAGATATTAGCGTAAGCGGAGTTAATTATTCATATCAAAATATAAGCAATTCTTTTAGTACTACTTATAAATATGGGTATTCAAAAGGTCCAGCAATTCTCCGAACGAACGCTTTTGACACGGTATCTAATTATCCTTATTTGGTTCCCAAAGAAACTACCGCAAATGCAGTTTTATCTGATGGAGACTTTATATTTTTGGAAACTAATAACACTATATATAAAGTTCTCAAGGGTGGAAAACTTCACTACAATACAGGTGCAACCTTTACGGAGGGAAGCAATACGGTTGTCTGTTCCGGTAGCGTTTGGAATTGGAGTATAGGAGATGTTGTAAATTCAGAGTATATTAATAACGGAAAGGCGACTATTACCGCTATTTCAGGAAGTAATTTCACATTATCTGAAAATGCTATTTCTACAATAGAAGATTGGTTAACAGACGCTATTGTTTTGCCTTATGAACTTTCTTCCGAAATAAATACAAGCGGAACGTCTTTAGAAAGACCGGAATATAAGTACACTAAAATTCCACTTGGGTATAAGTTCTTTGATGTTTTTTTACAAATACCAATTTTTTGGAATGGATCAAAATGGATAAATTCTAATGGTCAAAGCGCTTTTAATAACAAGGGAACGACTTCTTTAAGACCTGTTAACTTGTCGGCTGATGACTCTGGATTCCAATACTATGATACTACTTTGAAAAAGTATATTTGTTGGGATGGTACGTTATGGACTAATTTAGACGGTACAGCATTAACATAGGGTTGGTTTTTATATATGTTGACTTGAAAGAGGGATAGATCATTTGATTTCATCTCTCTTTCTTTTGTATTAGCACTTTCAAACCTTAAACGTAGATTTTCTTTCACGGTCACTTAAAACGCGATAACGGTCATGTAAATCATTCTTATTAAGATCGAATCTTTCAAAGTTAACTACTACTCATACGGTAGAGCGAACGTATTCACCAGTACCTCACCAACGTAAAAATCTCAGCTCTGTCTTGGATGAATATAGGGTAAACTTTTGACAACTGAGTACTCATACCCAAAGTTATTTTAATCATTACTAACAAATGAGGGGATTATAGGGGTAAACTTTAGTTTTACTTCCTCACCCCAAAGAAATTAAGAAAAATGGAAAAGAAGCAAAAACCAAAGAAAAGATCAGTTTGGGAAGTGATCAAAAATTGCGTAAACGAAGTACAAGTTGGAATTTTGTTATACCGCCAAGATTTCTTTGATAGCTTGAAAGAACAAGGATTTTTTATAGCGAATAGTTATGGCGTAGATGATCCAGCGAAGTATCATACGGTTATTTCGAGTAATTCAGTGGATCAAATACGTAATTTTTTGACAAAAACGGGGTTTTTGGAACTTTATGGAAAACGAAGGGGTGTGTATCTTGTTAAGAAGCACATACCAGAAGAAATGACTCAATCTCAATTGCGAAAGATGTATGACGAGCATTGGAAATAAATCTAAGGTTTCAATACTTCGCGTTGATAACATGACGTATTCATTTGCCGGTTCAAATAAGGGCGGCATTCGTCACGTTGCACGGGCTTTGACTTTCCTCAATCCAGATCCATTTGCGTATTCTCATCGCATAAAGAAGTTCAGCGCAAAAGACCGCACGTTTCAGATTGGTATGTTGAAGACCTTGGAAACGTATCTAAAAGAAAACGGCGTTGAGTATGAAGTAGAGGATTACGCATATGCCTTACCGGAGGGGATTGAGATAGATGATCGTATGACGGGAAAGTACATTCATCAGAGTCATGCCGTTAGGAGGTTCTTTGAACGTAGGTTTGGGATTATTGTTGTTCCAACGCGCGGCGGTAAGACGTTTATTGCCGCTGAGATTATGAGGATTTTCCTTGCTACCGATGAGGGAAACTTTCTGTTCGTTACGGATAACCGTACACTTTTCTCTCAGGTAATAAACGACTTCCGGACGTTCTACGAACCGCGTTATGGGGAATTGAGCATTGGTGAGATAAGAGAGGGAAAGATAGACGTGACGGAACGCGTGACGGTAGGCATGATTCAGACAATACAAAGTACGCTTTCAAACCGTTGTAAGGACGCGAAGAAGAAACGGACGCTGGAAAGGTATTTGAAAGAGTTGAAGTTCTTGGCGGTTGATGAAATACATGAGAATGCTTCTGATTCTAAATTGAAGATTTACCGGAAGTGTAAGAAATTGGAATATCAACTTTGTCTTTCAGCAACACCTTACCGTAGCGGAGCATTGGTTCAAAATCTAAAACTCCGCGAATGGTCTGGCGATGTGGTTTATGAAATTAGTGAAAAGACGTTGAAAGAGCGAGGAGTTTTGTCAGATTACCGTGTGTTTATGTTGGTCGTAAATCACAATGATATAGAGTACAGCGTTGCTCAAGATGATTACGAATTGTATCGCAAGGAGTTGATTTTTAATTCCGCGTACCGTAATGGGGTATTGCGTAAGGTGATCGAGATTCTTAAGAGATTGAACCTAAAGACTCTATTGCTTTTCCAAAGCATAGAGCACGGGAAACGCGTGGAAAGGTTAATGGGAATACCTTTTATCAGCGGTGAAACGTCCAATGAAGATAGAGAGCGAGCAAAGACGGAATTTCTTAACGCTACGGGCGGCATGTTGTCCGCTTCGGGAATATTCAAAAAGGGAGTCACGCTACCGTCCGTAGAAGTTATGATAAACATAGATGGGGGACTGGAGGACGCTAATACGATTCAGCGGAAAGGTCGTGTGTTAGGAACAACGGATACAAAGGATAGAAGTCTCATACTTGACTTCTTTGATGAGTTTGATGCTTATTTTACTGATCATTCAGCGTCAAGGTTACAAACCTACGTAGACGCAATCGGTGAACGTAACGTAGGAATTTTAGATACGGAGGTTGACGATTGCTACGAAACTTTGGAACGTTGGATACGTAAATGGTTTAGACTATGAATAGAAGAGAATCCCGTCTTTACCGCATGGCGGTAGACATGTTCATTGATATGCTGTCTTCAATAACTAAACGGAGGGTGGTGGGATATAAGTGCAATGATGCGGATACGGAAGCCTTTGAGTATTTTCTTACTCAGTTTGACGGACGTTCGGTTGGAGAGGAATTCATCCGGACGTTTTTGAATTATCAATTTCAATCTTGGTTTAATACGGGTAGCGATCGTGATTATTCACGTTCCGTTAGATTCCAATGGATGTTTGGTAAAAAGGCTATTGAACGCTGGAGAAAGTTTGATCCGGAGTTTAACGCACGTATTGTTCGCGGTCATGTAAAAAAGTTGGGGATTCTCCGTCCACAGGTTCGTATTTCGTCCCGTATTTCAGAGTTAATTAACGTACTGCGTCCCGTTGAAGAGAACGCGAAAAAGGAGTATTTCAATACGAAACGTGGACTATCGTGGTGCGTGGCAAATACTACTCTTTATCATCACCGCAGTTCTCTTTGTACGCGATGTGATTTTAAAAATGAATGTAAAACGATGCTTTCGGAAGTTTACCCGAAAGTGTACGTAAAACGCGGATATGGCAAGAAACAATAATTTAACGAGTAACTATATAAAAGAACTTTTTGCGGCATCTTTTCACAAACGCACGATCTTCGACACCGTTCGTCAATATCTTAAGTTCTCCTTTCTTCAGACGGAAGCCGAAAAACAACTATGGCAGTGGACTACTAAGGAATTTGATAGACGCGGAAGAATACCCACGATAGGTCAAATGCAACAACAGTTCTCTGAGTCTGAAAAAGTCTTAGACTTAATCGCAGAGATCAACGAAGTAGAATTTGAGGATGACGAGGGATTCGAAACGAGTCTTATGAATACTTTTGAGAATTTCATAAAAAAGATGAAGTTCTTGGAGGTTAATGATAAGATAGCCGATACATACAATAGAGGGGAAAAAGATAAGGCGTATGATACTTTTGTAAAATATGCGGAGGAATTCGCGAAATTCTCTATCATGGAACCTCAGTTTGAGACTGTCTTTGGAGACTTCGCTGCACGTCAAGCGCGGCGAAAGAGCGAGGACTACCAAAAACGTTTTAAAATCCCTACGGGTATTGATGAGCTTGATTACCGTTTGGGGGGAGAATTCGGTGGACCAGAAACGGGTGAATGTGTTCTTTGGTTGGGGGATTCCGGTGCAGGAAAGAGTCAATGTTTAACGGCTATGGGAATAGCTGCTGCCCGCCAAGGACACCGAACGGCTCATTTTCAGTTAGAGGGTACAAAAGAGCAATGCTTAAACCGTTACGATGCCGCTTGGACAGGTACGCTTTACCAAGACGTCAAACTTGGTAATATTCCGGATAAGAAAATGGAGGTTACGAAACGTATTGTGAAGAAACTCCATAAATCTGATATTATCGTAATCTCTGAGGAAGAATGGGGCGGCAAGTCCTTGAATGATATTCGTAGGGAACTAAAGGAGATTGAGAAAATATATGGTAAGGTAGACGTGATAATTATCGACTATTTAGAATTGGTTGAGGTGGGTGATGGAATTCGTTACAGCCCCAGTGAGGAACGTTTCCGACAAGCTAAATTGGCTAAGGGTATGAAAACTCTTGCTATGGAATTCAATGCCGTGGTACATACGGCAACGCAAAGTAGTAGTATAGACGAGGAAAAGAGAAATGACCCAGAGTTTGTAATTACACGTGCTCAATTGAGTGAGGATAAGGGCAAGATTCGTCCTTTTGACGTCTTTATAACTATTAATCAGACGCGTGATGAAATGAAAGACGAAACTATGAGATTACATACAGATAAACTTCGTGATTACAAGAGAGGTGATCCAATTCACATAGCAAATAATTTTGCTTATTCTCGTTTTTACGATCGGGTGCGGACGCTAAATATGGATTGGGATGAGAAAGATGAAGATTGACGATTCGGATTTACGCGAGCTATTAATCAACCCAAAACTTAATCGGAGGGGACAATACATTTGTACTTGTCCCTTTTGTAATAAAGAAGCTCACTTTTATATCTCCAAGGAGACTCAACAATGGGATTGCAAACGTTGTGGAGAATCGGGCGGTATATACAAACTTCTTAAACGTCTCAATAGAACTTATCTTTTGGGCGGTGCTACGATTGAAGAAAGGGAAAAGATAGTGAGCATAAAGGAAATACTGGAGGAACGTTCAGAAGAAGATGAAGTACGTTTAGAGGAATTGCCGGAAAAGAAACTACCATTGGGTTGGAAAGTTAGCCGCAATAGTACTCCGTATCTTCTCAACCGCCGTATAACACCGGAGGATTGCGCGCGTTATAAAATAGGCGCAACGGATTTAGTGCGTAAATTTCAAAACTATGTAATAGTACCAATTTACGATGGGGGAAAAATTCGGGGTTTTTTAGGGCGCTACGGAGCAAAGAAAGTTCCCGCAGACCGACTACGTTATAATAATTCCCCGGATACGAATTTCGGTCAGTTATTGTTTGGATATGACGAAATTGAAAAGGACTCTACGCGCACGGTTATTCTCGTTGAGGGAATATTTGATAAAATTGCCGTTGATAAGTTTTTGAAACTTTGGGAAGAACCTTTTGTGAAATGTGTTTGTACGTTCGGTAAAAAGATAAGCCCGGAGCAAAGACAAAAATTGATAATAAAGGGAATTGAAAGTGTTATACTTTTGTATGATTATGACGCTTTGAAAGAGATAAAGAAGTACGGTTTGGAGTTGGAAGAGTATTTCAATACAACTATTACATTTACAACTAAAAAAGATATTGATGAATGCTCTAAAAGCGAAGCCTACGAAGTTTTCAGCGTTCTTCGAAAACCAAGAGAATTTAATGTAGATATAATCGGAAAACTAAAATAGAGATGGAAACTGTAAAAACAAGAAACTTGTCCGTTGCTGAGTATTTTCTGCAATTGCAGAAAGAATACTTATTAGCAGAGTTCAGGCGCAAGATATATTACAGCCCAAAGGATAAAGCGTACTATGAAAAATTAATGGGCTATAAAAAGGAGAAGATTGTTAAAATTGCTAAAAGAAACCGTTTGAAGAGCATTTTCAGCGATAAGCGTACTATGAAAAGTATTAAAGCGGAACTTTTCAGCGATGACGGTCATCCTATTTTTGAGCTCAATATGTTTGATAAACAAAATTACTATTCCGTAGGTAGCGAATTTTCATATATGGGTGAAATTTGGACTTTGGACCAAGTGAAAGAGGACGGAAATTTAACTTTGTATTCTTTGAAATTACAAAGGTATGAAGAAGTAAAACCGGAGGATACGATAAGAATACTTTAGTAAAGAAAATTGAAAAATAAGATGTTATGAAATCAGAAGAAGTTAAACAAGTTCTCTCAGAATTGCATAATATAGCACGAGAACTAAATAAGCCATTTGATAGTGCAGACGTTTTATGCGAATATAGCAAACGCAATAATGGTTATTCAAAGGAAGTAGCTGAGAATATAATTCATTCTATTTATTACGCTCATGAAGAGTGCATAAAATAACCTAAAGAAAATTACCAAGGTTACTCAATTATGAATTATAGGTTATAAAATATATAATTCCCCTTACTTTAATGTATTTGTATCATTTTTCATACCACGGATACTACAAATATCTGGGGTATTTTTTATACAAAGTTTATATTTAAGAGGAGTTAATTTTGTTAGACAATAAGAGCACAAAGATTTGTTCTGCTAAAACAAATGCTCTATTTAAACAAGACGCTCTTTTCCTAAAGTTGTGATATCATATCCTGCTACTTTAGAATTATGATGATTATTTTTATATTTTCTCATAATCATTCTTTTTATGTAGGGTAATATATAAACGCCCTTTTAGAATTTAGGATGATTAGTTTTATGTTAAGGATTGCTTGGGAAAGTAGTCCTTTTCTTTTAACAAAAGTTAAATTCTTTGGTAAAACTAAAAATTTCCCAAGAAAAATTTTGTAGATATTCTCAAAACCCTTATCTTTGTACTCATAATCGAAAAACAAATTGTAAAACTAAATTGAAAAGATTATGGCAACAAACATTCCGACTCCGTATTATATAGATTATATCTATGATCGACCAAAAGGTGAAAAGAACTTCTACTATCAATTAGTTAGAAAGGCAGACAAAGCTATTCTTTACGCCCATGAAGATTTGAACGAAGTACTGCGCCGCCGCGCTGAATTAAATATTAAGAAAGCGGATATTTGTATACTATGAAAGTCTCCGAAAAAATTTATAATAGATACGAGTATTTAGCAAAAAAATATGCTTCTCGTATCTATTCATTCGAACAACTCTCATTCGAGTACGAAGATTTGGTACAAGAATTCCGTATAAAAATCTTCCTTTCCATTAAAAGCTACGGCAGAAGATGGGCGAAGTACAGAAAAGAGGGATATGCTAAACCCGTTCCTATAAGGTATTATTTGGAAGCAGCATGTAGCAATAAAATGCGTGATTTTATGAAACTCATAACGCGTGAAAATAATAAAATTCGCATTGATGAAATAGATTACGATTTTGGTATAGAGGAAGATTGTAAAATATCAAATGAGCAAAATAAATTCATTGTAAATGATATTGATCTATTGGAGGGATTAACCGGCAAGGAACGTTCAGTATTCTCTCTTTATCTACGAGGACATAGTATTGCGTTGCTTACCAAAGTTTATTTTAACAATGCTGAGGAAAAGAAAAAGAAACGTGAAATTATAGCAAGTGGGGATGAACCTTTTGGCGTTACAGATATAATAGAAATGCAAAAAGAATTCCTTATCAGAAAATATGGTAACGAACTTCAGCAAAAAAGGAGAGTATTCTCAAGATATAACAATTCAGAAAACGATTAACAAATTATTAACTAAAAATTGTAAAAACAATGGCAACAAAATTGACTGGCGCTTTAGCAAAGCGCGTTAAGGCTTTAGGAATTTCAGGTTCAACTGAAGAAGCGGTTAAACCGAAACTTTTGGAGATTCTTGAAGAGAACGGAATTGAACAGATGGATGATGAGGAACTGATTACTATCGTGGAAATTGCTGAAACTTTTGTTAACGACACAACGTCAGATGACGAAGATGAAAACGATGATATTGATGAGGAAGCCGAAGCAGACGAATTGGCGGAGGAAGTAGAGGAAGAAGATAAAGCGGCAAAGAAGAAAGCCGAAAAGCCTGCTAAGAAAGAAGCGCCAAAGGCAAAGAAAGCGACTAAAAAAGTAGTAGAGCAGGAAGAAGAACCGGAGGATGATGAAGAGGAGGAAGAAACGGAGGATGAAGATGAAAACGTTTCTTTGGAAGATATGAGCCGTGAGGAATTGAAAGCATACATCAAAGAAAAAGGTTTGGAGATATCAGTTAAAAAATCTTGGTCTGACGATGATATTCGCGATGCTATCAATGCTCTACTTGAGCCGGAGGAAGAAGAAAAACCCGCACCTAAAAAGGCTTCCAAAGCAGCTACAGCAAAAAAGGAAGTAGCGAAGAAAGAAGTTAAGGAAGCAAAGAAAACTACTGCTAAACCGGCAGAAAAAGCAGCTACCAAAAAAGGAACGCGATTAAATCCTAAGAACAACGAAGAAGATCGCGCAGCGTTCGATTTTCTGAAGAAGTATTTCCCAGAAAGCGAATATTTGTACGCATGGATTGCTGCAGGGCTTACTATCAAGTACAAAGGCAAAAATTCTAATCGTAGCATTATTGGGGTTGAAAATTGCTTTGTAAAAGGCGAGGGAAAGAAAGCCGTTATGACATGCAACGTCTATCTTCTGTTGTTCAACGGTAAGGACGAAATTTTGGAGAAAGCCGAAATTGAATTCGAAAAATGTTGGTCAGGTGCTCCAATGTTGAAGAGCGTAGAAAGCTCAGAATTGATCGAGATCATTGAAACATTACTTCCGGATATGGAACGTATGGTTAAGACGGTAGACAAGAAATTGGGTGACAACCGCAAGAAAATGGAGGACAACTTGAAGAAAGAGAAAGCCGTCAAAAAGCCCGTTTCCAAGAAAGTCGTAGAGCCGGAAGAAGAGGAAGATGAAGAGGAGGAAATGGAAGAAGCACCGAAACCTGTTAAGAAAGGAAAGGTCATCAAGAAAACAGTTAAGAAATAAGAGAGAAAAACGGCAAGGCTTCAAATTCATAACTCATAACGTGCTGCAAAACATCCCCAATCGAAACCTTGCCGCCATCTCTCTTTTTGAAATCATACATTCTTATTCATATTTTGCCAAATGAAGAGTTGTCGTTGAGAAACGGTGACTCTTTTTTATTCTCTATCAAAGTTATAAAGTAAAGAAAATAAATTAGAAAATGAAAGATAATATTTTACCTAAAACTAATTGTTTCATACCAGATTATGGTGTAGCAAAAGCGGAGAATTTTGGGATTATTTACCCGGTTATTAACAATTACATTCTTAACAATAAGGATTTAGAAGAAAGCCGGAACGGGGAAGTAAAAGAACTACTGGATGTCAAAACTATTATAACAAATCCTTACAAGCGTTGCACAGGAGGTTATGGTAGAGATATTAATGTATTCTTTCTTCTTGCCGAAGCGATTTGGATAGTAAGCGGAAGAAGCGACGTTGAATTCTTGAATATCTTTAATTCTCGTATGAAAGACTTTAGCGATGATGGAATTGTATTTCATGCGCCATACGGTTTTCGTTTACGTCATTGGGGTTCTCGTTCTGATGATCCATTTTCTTCAAACGTTTCTGTTCAAAGAGGTTTTGATCAAGTTTTGGAAGCTATTAGGATTTTATATGGTAATCCAAATAGTCGTCAAGTCGTTATGTCGATTTGGAATCCTGTTTTAGATTTAGGGAGTAAATCGCGTGATATACCTTGCAATGATTTAGTTATGTTCAAAATTAGAAACGGAAAACTAATAACTACAATAGCTAATCGGAGTAACGACTTGCATTGGGGACTTCCAACGAACGTATTCCAATTCAGTTTCCTATCTGAAGTTATAGCTTCTTGCTTGGGAATAGAGTTGGGGACTCAAACTCATAATTCTCAAAGTCTTCATATTTACAATTGGAATGGTACGGCGGATGAAATGGACGAGGAATTTGAGAAAGGCGGCGGTCGATCTCTTTATGAATCTACTCCAGCGGAGGAAAAACCTATGGACTTCAATTTTTCTCATGATGTTCCTACAAATAAGTTCATAGAAATAAACTATTACTTTGATTTAATTATCCGTAATCTTTTGGAAGATCAACGCGGTGGAGAAGTAAACAAAGATGAAATAAAGCAATTACAAGAGTTTTCTCACTTCTTCCATAACGTATATAGGCTATTAAGTATTTACGTTAAATACAAGCAAAAAAACAAGGTTTGCAAGTCGGTAGAAGAAAAAGATGCTATTAGGAAAACGGCTATATCTGAAATAGAGCTCATGGAAGCAGAGGGTGCGCACGATTGGGATATGGCAATATTAGCTAAGAATTTCTTTGCATCAAGGTTAACTATTCCAATGAAACATGATTATCTTGGAAAGTTATGACGGAAGAATTGAGCCTTTGGGTAAAGGAAAATAATTTAGTAGTATTAGAATCTTCTTTGGAGGGTTCTGATATTATTTCTATCGAGGAAGTTGGAGATTTTTTATACTTACATCCCTTTGACGGAAAGATAATTGATGAGGATTTCTCGTTTCTTCTTTCAGATGAAGAATTTGATCTTTTGGACGAGGGTAAGGTTAAATACATTCTGTTTGAGTTCGGCAAGAAATTTTATTATTCGGCTATCGTAAAAGACAAGAACCGTTATAATGAAGTAATCTTCAAACCTCAATTTAATGATTTTAAATATCTTGGTAAAACGAGCGAGGAATTTATAACCGATTACGTTCATCTGGGAGTTCACTCAGAGTATGAAATATTGAATGGAAGCGGAGGGTGCGAAACTTGGGTGAAGAAAGCCGCGTTTATGGGTATTAAGTCATTAGGTATTTGTGATAAGAATACTTTAGCAGGCACGCTCTCCTTTCAGACTTTTTGCGATAAAAAAGGGATTAAATCTATTATTGGCGAAACGGTCGTAGTAGCAAAAGAATATGATGCTGAAAAGACCAACCAAGAAACCTTTGAACTTAAACTATACGTATTGAATTTTGAGGGATGGTTGAATCTCTTACAAATCAATAAAGCCGTAAATGTAACTTATCGTGGGTTTATTCCCGATTATGAATTATATAAATACGGCTCTGGTTTGGCACTCGTTATTCCAAAGGAATCAGAAGTCAATTATTTGAAAGATGAGCCGGAAACGGTTAGGAAACTAATCAAGACATACAAGAAGAAATTTTCAAAAGTCTTTTATCAAATTGATACAGTTGAATACGTATCAGAGACTTTATTCAAAAAACACCTTTCCAATCTTGATACTTACATACTTAAATATCAAAAATACGTTCGTCCGATCTTGATAAATGATTCGTATTATTTAGATCGGGAAATGAGTGAATTGAAGAAAACTCTCAATGCAGTTTTAGGCGAAGCAATGCCAGAAGCTAAAGACCAATATTTCAAAAGTTGTCGAGATACATTCAATGCTTACATAGATTGGTTAGATGAAGTGGAACCTTTGTTTGAAGTAATAACGGAGGGTATAGAAAACGCTGTTAGTCTTTCTCAAGAAATTGAATTCAAAATTCCGTCCGGAGAGCGTAAACTACCGAAATTTGAAGTTAAGGATGCTACCGGATTGTTCTTTAAAGTTTTGGAAAAGGGTGTATCTGAGCGTTTAGGAAGTCTGCCAGAAAAGGAGTTTGACGTTTATATGAAACGCTTGGAAACGGAATGTAAAGTAATTGTTCCTAATGACTTGGTAGACTATTTTATGATACTTTGGGATATTATAAATTGGTGTAAGAGTAATGACATAATGGTCGGAACGGGTAGAGGTTCAGTTTGTGGTAGTTTAGTAGCATATTGTCTTCATATTACAGATGTAGATCCATTGAAGTATGATCTTATGTTCGAGAGATTTTTGAACGAGACGCGCGTTTCGGGAGAGAGGGCAAAAAGCGCGGATTCGCTACCGGACATAGATGTCGATTTCCCCACAGAATATCGGGATGCGGTAAAGGATTACATAAAACAAAAGTACGGCTATGATTACACTTGTTCGATCGGAACGTATGGGCGAATGAAATTGAAGACTTGTTTAAAGGACTTTGGGAAAGTTAAGGGTATTCCTTTTGATACTATGAATAAGATAACAAAAGACATAGATGATCAAATAGAATACACTTGGGGAGATTTAATTGAGTATGCAAGTCGATCTAAAGCATTATTCAAGTTCGTTCAAGATAATCCCGATATAGTTCATTTAACGAAGTATAGTTTGTTACAGTGTCGTTCGGCTTCCGTCCATCCATCAGCCGTTGTCATTGTACCTAAACATACCGTAGACGGCAAAGATCAGGAAACGGATATATGGGAATGGATGCCTGTAAAGATGATCGATGGCGTACTTGTTTCTGAATGGGAGGGTAAGTACATTGATAAATCAGGCTTTCTAAAGGAGGATATCTTAGGACTTAATCAATTGGATAAGTTCAAAGATATGGAGACGTTAATTCAGCGTAATACGGGAAAGAAAATCAATTGGAATGAAATACCCTTAGATGATGAAGAAACGTTCAAATTCTTTCGTAGAGGATGGAATGAAGACGTATTTCAGTTCGGTACGCAAGGACTTATGAACTATTGTCGTCAAGTTAAGCCGGATACGTTAGCTCAACTCATAGCAATGACTGCTCTCTTTCGTCCGGGACCAATGGAATTGAGAGCACATGATGATTTTGCTGAAATTAAAAACGGGAAAAGGAAACCTAAGTTTGATTTTGGCATGGAGGAAATAACGCGTGAAACGTTTGGACTTTATGTCTATCAAGAACAAATTATGAAAGCCGTAGTGGTAGCCGGATTGACTGAGGTAGAATCGGATATACTTAGAACTACGATAAAGAAAAAGGACGTAAAAACCTTGGGTTCGTTTGGAGAAAAATTCAAGGAGGGCTACATAAAGTTGTTAAAAGAGCACGACATTCCTAACCCAGAGGAATATGCTAAAAATGTTTGGGATAAGTTATTGGCTTTTAGCGGTTATGGTTTCAATAAGAGTCACGCGGCAGCGTATTCTATCATGTCTTATTGGAGTCAATACATGAAAGTAAATTATCCCTTGGAATTTTGGACTGCTTCGTTACAATTTGCCAAAGAATCTGAAATACCTTATCGCCTTGCCGAATTGAAGAAAACAGGCGTTGAGATAGAAGTGCGTCCCCCGGATATAAATTTCTCTGAAACGAGATTTACTTGCGATCCAAAAGAACAAAGAATCTTCTTTAGTCTAACGAAGATCAAACATGTTGGTGATAAAGTTGTTCCTCTAATAATAGGGGAAAGGGAAGCGCATGGACGGTTTTTCTCATTGGAAGAGTTTGTGGAACGCGTTCCGTCCAAAGTTAATAAGACTGTAATTGAAAACTTGATTATCAGCGGTGCTTTTGATGTAGTAGAGGATTTGAAAAATACACGTGAGCGTAAAAAACTATTAGCTTGGTATTTGGATAGGAAGAAAGCTCAGATGCCTCCTCAATATCAAACTCCAGAGTCAGAGACAAACTCATTTTGGGTATTTGAACAAAGACGTTTAACCGGATTCGGAGAAGTAGATTATGAAACCATGATTCGTGACGCTATCCCCAATCGTAGGGTTGCTAAGTTATTCGTGAACGACTTCGAGTTCGGAAACGTCAAGGAGGGCAGCGAAGTGACCATAGCAGGCAAGTTAATATATTACGTTGAACGGAAAATTAAAAACGGCACTATGGTTAGCGTGAATATAGATTGCAATAATACGATCATTCCCGTTACACTTTGGCCAGATGCCGTAGAGAGATTACCGGAAAATATAGAGAATTACAAAAATAGAGTCGTTGCTATTTCAGGGAGAGTGAAGAAAGATAAGTTCAAAAATCAAAAAGTTCTTTATTCTGACGATAGAACAAAGATTTATATAGTATCATAAATAAAAAGGGTTATGTTAAGCAAAATTTTTAATGGTAAGTATCTCCAGCGTCTTGATAACATTATACAATGGCAGGAGAAAGATGTATTTAAACAAGAAAGCGTAAGTCAGCATTCTTACAAAGTAGCAATCTTTGCACGCGTCCTATTGGAAGATATATTTGGACAATCAGAGGATGCGAATGTAAATGAATTTAAGTTAGAAGTAATTACGCGCGCCTTACTACACGATTGGGATGAGTCGTTTATCTTGAGAGATCTTTCACATGAAATAAAATACAATGTGTATAACGGATACGATATTAGGCGCGCTCTAAATAGTTTTGTTCGTTATAAAGTTAGCGAAGAATTAAGTGAGGAGGTTAAAGGAGTCGTTGATCAAATGACTTCCGCTTCCGAAATGATGATAAACAACATAATTAGTTCAACGTCTATTGAAAATAATTTCGTAAAAGTATGTGATTGGTTAGCTTTAATCATGTTCATTAAACGTGAAATGAAATTAGGCAATAGCGATTTTGAAGAATTCTTATTTAGGGCGAAAGAAAATATTCTAAAAGCAAAAGAGATTTTGATAAAAGATTTGAAACTTCATTTTCCTAATACGAACATGGATTTCAATGAATTAGAAAACATTTAAAACTTTTAAAAATGAATAAACAACAAGGAAAAGAGATGACCAAAGAGAGTATCAATGCCATTTTCATTGGCATGAGCGATTTTCTGGTAAAAAAGAATGCTGACTATAAAGGTGCTTCTTTTGATCTGGGATTGAACGGCAATATGGTCCATCTTTGGGATAAAGTACGTAGATACCGGAATATGGTAGAAAACAGTATGCAGGGCAAAGAACCTAACTTTGAAAGCATTCGCGATACTTTACATGACATAATAGGGTATGCCGTAATAGGTATTCATATCTTAGACGCTCAAAAGGAAGAGAATGAGCCAAGGGTTTACAGAAAGTTTGTTTCAAACGATGATGAAGAATAAATCTTAGGGAAGTATGCAGAAAAAAGTAATAACAATTGGCGGTCAAACTTATGTTTTGATTTTTGACGAATTTGACGAAAATGTCGATATAGACGCCATTTTGAAGATTGATTATTCAAATCTTATTGGAGAAATGGTAACTTTTCCAGTGATTGTAAATCGCTTCGGACAAATGTTGGCGGAGTCGGAAAGTCAAGTTGCATTGGCGAAATTAAATTTGGAAGTTACGGAAGCTAAACTAAAGGAGTCTGCCAGAGTTATACTTAGTGAACAGTCCGGAAAGAATCCGAGCATTGATGCGGTTAATTCCTATGTCACTATGCAAAAATCTTATCAAGCCTTAAGACGGGCTTTGATAGATAAACAAAAGATAAGAGATTATGTGAACTCTATATTTTGGTCGGCAAAAGATAAGAGTGAAAAACTCAACAAACTTTCCTTATCGGTTCAACCCAGTGATATAGCGGACTCTGTTATTGAGGGGCGCGTTAACGGGATTTTAGTGAAGAGAACTAAAAAACTAATTGATTAATTTATATTATTATTTATGGCAACTAAAAAAACTTCAAAAAGTGAGGGGGCATCTGATCTTAGATCAAAACTTAAGCCAACTCCCATTAAGAGTCTTAAAAAAACAGTAGATGAAGACAACGAAATGATCGGTGTTCAAAATTCCAACGAGTATTTACGTTTGGAAGATGGAAAAACAACTAAGATTCGTATTTTCCCTGCTCATCCCGGTGAAGATAATTTTTATGTTAAGCGCAAGTGCTATTGGTTGACTTTTACCGGACAAGACGGCAATACTTATCGCGGTACGGTTAACGACTCAGTGGTTCACGGAGGAACGAAAAAAGACATTTGTGATGAATTCATGAAGTACGCTAAGAAGAAATGGTCAAAGGATTCTGACCGCTTATCTTGCTTCACTGGACAAGACGGATTTGGAGCTCAGTTCACTTGGTTAGCCTATGCTGATGAGATTAATCCGGACGAAGAATTGAAAGCAAAAGTTTGGGAATTCAAGAAAATGGTTCGTGACGCTTTGAATAAACTTTCTTTCTCAGAAGAGGATGATGATCCAATTGAAGTTGATCCGTTTACTGATCCGGACGAGGGACTACCTGTATTGGTGAAGAAACTCTCAAAACCAAACAAAAAGAAAGGCGAAAACTATTATGAAGTATCTTTC
>UMJV01000842.1_pt1 | contig 30014 bp, 26 predicted proteins | sample 1966141 | NCBI WGS metagenome assembly UMJV01 (sample SAMEA4836158, study PRJEB28245) | human gut metagenome | biome: gut microbiome; material: fecal sample | place: Denmark | collected 2008
GTGCATCTGGAAGAGGGAGAACAGAAAAGGATGTGGAAACAGGTAAAATACACTAAAATTTTTTCATCGAATGAAGAAAATACTGTATCATTGCAAAGCCAAACAACAGCTCCAGGTTCTTGCGTGTCCGGAACTCTTAACTGTAAAAACAGCACAACTTTTACTTAATAGTCTATTTTTTTAGGATGACTGTATGCAAAGTGTCTACTGTTCCAGTTTATAAAAAGAAAAAACGTCTAGTTATATCAGGAAAAGTCATTTTTCAGTACTTCCAAGGCAGTACTGTAGTACTGTCAAGGAAGTACTGCAGTACTTTCAGGGAAGTACTCTAGTACTGCTTAGGAAGTACTGGGATTTGTCTGAAAGGTTGGAAAAGAGCTCCTTTCACATCAGTTGAACTGCCTCTTTTGGTGAGAAGTCTTCCCAAGTGAGCGTCTGTGTTGAAAGGAGCCTTAAATGTATTTTAAAGCAATCTTATGAAATTGCTTTTACATTCTCTCAGAAATTATAACCGATATTGATTGAGAAGTTCTTGTTTTTTATGGAGTAGTCGTTTGGCGCGTCTTTGGCTATATTGGCAAGACCGAACTGATAGTTGATGCCTACGAAGAACTTGCTGAGCGTGACACCGGCTCCGATGCCAAGACCCGCGTCAAAGCGGTTCAGGTAACCATCGCTGCCGAAGAGGTCATATTTATCCTCGTCTTTATCACCATTATATTCATAACTTTCTTTGGCCTTTCCGCCTATCCCGTATGCAAAGTAAGGACCGAAGTTCACTTGCAGTTGTACTGTTTCGTTGAAGTTATAACGGTAGGAAGCCATGATTGGAAGTTCCAAATATTGGGGAGTGACTTTAACTTCGTCTTTCTCTCTGTCGTATTCTTCGCTATATTTATATCCTTTGGTTGTGTAGTACAGTCCGCTTTGCAGATATAGACTTTGCAGAAGAGGAATATCTACGCTGACACCTATGTTGAATCCCGGTTTGCTGTCAGCGGATTCACTGCTACTACCGTCGGATATTTTCATGTTGGACAGATTGAGCCCGCCGCGGATTCCCCATGTGACGCCTTGGTCTGCTTTCTCGGTAGAGAAGAAACTGGTTGAAGAACTGCTTGCTCTTTGCGCAGATGCGCCGAATACACATGCCATGCTTATGATGGCCGTTACGAATAATTTTTTCATTGCTTTATTTATTATGTTTATAAAAGTTCTTACAAGTTGAAATCCATTTTCCATACATTGTATATACGGTCGGCAGAGCCACGCTGCGAAAGGAAGTAGATGCTTTTCCCGTCGGGTGCCCAGATGGCAGAAAGGTCATTGCCCGGATGGTAAGTGAGTTGTGTAAAGCCGGTACCGTCCGTACGTATGACGAATATATCCGTGTTGGTTATTTGCTCTTTTTCGGATATGCTGCTGCCGGTGCATAAAATCCACTTTCCGTCGGGTGACAATTGGGGCGTAGTGAAACTTTTGCCGGGTTGGGCGAGGATGACTTCTTCTACACCCGTCTCGAAGTTGATGCGCCAGATTTCACTTTCTTTATTATCTGTAAACCGTCCGCAGTAAATAGTGTGCGGATTGCCCGGTATCAAGCAAGGAGTCATTCCGCGTGAGTAGTTGGAGAAGAGGTTTGTTTCGCGGTCATAACTCCAAAGACTATAACTAGACATGCCTTCGCCACGGTGGAAGAATATGGTTTTGCCGTCTCTGCTGAGCACACCGCCCAAGTCGTTCTCGTTGCTGTTGGAAATTTGTTGTACTACGGAGCCTTGCTCTGCATTTACGAGATAGATACCGTGATGTCCGCCGCGCACTTCCGTGAAGCAAAGGGTCTTGCCGTCGTAACTCCACGTGAAGTCCTCAACGTTAGTCCGAAAAGTGCGCTGAACGCTCGAACCACCTTTTGATGCACTTTTAATCATGATATTGGAGGTCTTATTCTTGTAATTGATGTATCCGATTTTCTTTCCATCGGGCGATACTGCGATTTGAGGATTCACCCACCAGTCAAGTGTGGATTTTTTCACGGAGCCGAACAAACTGGATGTCTTTCCTACAAGGAATTCTGAAAATACGCCATCGGCGTCTTCTGTAATTTTTTCAAATTTAATACCACCTTCTTCGGGTACAACCACGAGGGAATAATCGAATTTCGGCTTTTTGGCAGCTTCCGTATGAAACGCAAATAAGAGCACAGCTGCAGCAATTAATAATTTTCTCATTGTAATTGATTTTTTTATTTGCAAAAATATGCAAATAGAAAAAGTAGGTCCGTTAAATGGTGATTCCGGATAGTTGACTATATTGTATCCTATTTGGATACAATGCGGTATGAGGTCGGCTTAATGGATGACTATAACCTCCGATAAGTCTTTGAAAAAGTTGTGGTGCAGTATGCGGGAAATACGGTAGAGCATTTGTACATCGATATTGTCTTTTCGGAATATCTTATAGACGTTGGCGCGTGTACAGCACAACTGTGCTGCAAACCATGTAATACTTCGTCCTTGTTGGCGAAATTCTTGTTCGATGAGTTGTCCTATGTGAATAGGCATCCTGTCCTTATTAGCATACAGATTCCCGATGTGTCCCTGTGGATAGATAAAGATAAGAGATATATACAAAAGAGCGTGGGAATCTTACCTTTGCCCGTTCCGTGTTTCAGGCCTTCGCATTGCCCACCCCTCGAGAACGAGCAACGCAGAAAGCCCACGCCGATATGTACAACACATTGCCGCACTTTGTGAGGAAAGTGCGCACGTGTCGGATAAACACATACCGGGAGGACGCTTATTCTGGCGTTGCTTTTCGAGGGGTCAAAAGTTGCGAAGTTTCGAAACACGAAAAACGAACGTATTGTAAACGTCTTCTCTATATAAATACATCTCCCACACCACCCGAAGGCTTTCTGCAGAAAGATGCATTGCAAAAGTAGGAAAATATTTGCAATTCCCTGAATATTTTAATTGATTTTTCTTCTCGTCACAATGGTAAGCGGATAACACTGTGGTGAATAAACAAATTACACGGACTTCACGTTTTTTATTTCCGTGAAGCCCGTGTAATTTGCGCTTAGATAGTGACGGGAAAAAGTTGTTTTTATTTTGTTTAGGGAGTGGTGACGCTTTTTATCGAACTGTACACTGTGCCCGATGTTGTTTTAAGTGCTCCTTTTATATAATAGGTAGTCTTGCTTTTGAGACCGGCTACAATCTTGCATGTTCCAGATGTCTGTCCTCCACCGAGAGAGGCATAGAGGGAACCTTCCGCATCAGAGGTAGGACCGCCTATAACTCCCAAACTCTTTATTTCACTGGCGCTGACACCGCTTGTCTGTAAGGTGACTTCTATTTGCAGGCCGGTCGTTGTCTTTTTCTGGGCACTGATCTTGGTTATCTTTACACTGCCTTTGCCCGTGGATTCTTCTTTATCGCCATTAGAAGTATTGCTGCCGATGCGCTCGTAAGTATCCTGACTGTAGTATTCGTAACCCTTTTCTTTGTAATTCAGTGTTAGTACAAGGGTGTTGGCATTCAGTTGGGAGATTGTGTATTGTTCTTCTTCATCGCTTCCTTCGTCCAAAATGAGCTTATTGCCCGAAATTCTCCAGTTAAAGGAATAGTTGAAGGAATTGCGTCGGTAAAGGCTTCCGCTTCCATTGTCATTGAAAATAAACTTATCCTCAGTGTACTTCTCGTCCCACTGGTCTTTTTCACCATCCTCAATTTCGTAACCGTTTGTCCTTGTGGACTGCCATGCACCTACAATGAGACTCTCTGCATCTCCGGAGATGCCGTCTTCATCGTCTCCGCAGGCAGTAAAGCAGAGCATAGTGCAGAATAACGTCCCCAATAACCATAAATAATTACTTCTTTTCATTTTATTGATATTTTTCAGTTAGTTTGTTTTTACGGCGGTAAAGATAGGGAAATAAGTGGCGACAATTTATTAAAAGATAGTTCCAGATAGTTGACATAATCGTATCCTCTTTGGATATCTCTGCGGTATGAAATTTGTTTTACATAAAAAGCCCGGACTTTTCTGAGCCCGGGCTTTGTTATTACTCGAAATCATGTAATTGGGGGTGTCGAACTATTTTATTCCTCTTCTGCTTCTAACAAAAGTTCCATTACCTGACAGGCTGATTTAGCCACGGAAGTACCCGGACCAAAGATAGCCATTACACCGGCTTTATACAAGAAATCGTAGTCCTGTGCCGGGATGACACCACCTGCAAAGACTAGAATATCTTCGCGGCCCAGACGTTTCAATTCGGCAATGATTTGCGGAATCAATGTCTTGTGTCCGGCAGCCAATGAAGAAACTCCCACTGCATGAACATCGTTTTCTACTGCTTCGCGAGCGGCTTCTTCCGGAGTCTGGAACAACGGTCCCATATCCACGTCGAAACCACAGTCAGCAAATCCGGTAGCTACTACCTTGGCACCACGGTCGTGTCCGTCCTGTCCCATCTTGGCAATCATGACACGCGGACGACGGCCTTCTTTCTTCGCAAATTCTTCGGTCAGTTCGCAAGCCCGTGCGAAATCTGCATCCTTTTTACTTTCTGATGAATACACGCCTGATATTGTTCTGATAATTGCTTTATAACGTCCTACGACTTTTTCGCAGGCGTCAGATATTTCTCCCAGTGTGGCACGTACGCGAGCGGCTTCTACGGCCAGTTCCAGCAAGTTGCCCTTGCCAGTGCGTACGCATTCCGTAATAGCTTCCAATGCTTTGTCCACTTCAGCCTGGTTACGGCCTTCTTTCAGACGGCGCAGGTTCTCAATCTGTTCCTGACGTACGGCAGTGTTGTCCACTTCCAGAATATCAATCGGGTCTTCTTTTTCCAGACGATATTTGTTTGTACCCACGATTGTCTGTTCACCCGAGTCGATACGAGCCTGAGTACGTGCAGCAGCTTCTTCGATACGCATCTTCGGAATACCGGTTTCGATGGCTTTGGCCATACCTCCCAGTTTCTCGATTTCCTGAATGTGTTCCCAAGCCTTGTGAGCCAGTTCGTTTGTCAATGCTTCTACGTAGTAAGAACCGCCCCACGGGTCTACGTTCTTACAAATCTGCGTTTCTTCCTGAATGTAAATCTGAGTATTACGTGCAATACGTGCCGAGAAGTCGGTCGGAAGGGCAATCGCTTCGTCCAATGCGTTGGTATGCAGTGACTGCGTATGTCCTAATGCGGCAGCCATGGCTTCGATACAGGTACGTCCTACGTTGTTGAACGGGTCCTGTTCAGTCAGTGACCATCCGGAAGTCTGTGAGTGTGTACGCAGTGCCAGTGATTTCGGGTTCTTCGGATTGAACTGTTTTACAATCTTGGCCCACAGCATACGTGCGGCACGCATCTTAGCTATTTCCATGAAATGGTTCATACCGATGGCCCAGAAGAACGACAGACGCGGAGCAAAAGCGTCAATGTCAATGCCGGCAGCCACTCCCGCACGAAGGTATTCCAATCCGTCGGCCAGTGTATAAGCCAGTTCAATGTCGGCAGTGGCACCCGCTTCCTGCATGTGGTATCCCGAAATAGAGATAGAGTTGAATTTCGGCATCTTCTGAGAAGTATATTCGAAGATATCAGAAATAATCTTCATGGAGAAGGCAGGCGGATAAATATAGGTGTTACGCACCATGAACTCTTTCAGAATATCGTTCTGGATGGTTCCGGCCATTTCTTCCAGTTTGGCACCCTGTTCCAGTCCGGCATTGATATAGAATGCCATGACAGGAAGTACCGCACCGTTCATGGTCATGGAAACAGACATTTTGTTCAAAGGAATACCGTCGAAAAGCACTTTCATGTTTTCCAGTGAGCAGATAGATACACCGGCTTTACCTACGTCGCCCACTACACGCGGATGGTCAGGGTCGTATCCACGGTGTGTCGGAAGGTCGAAAGCTACTGACAATCCTTTCTGACCGGAAGCCAGGTTACGACGGTAGAATGCGTTGGATTCTTCGGCGGTAGAGAATCCGGCATACTGACGGATGGTCCACGGACGGAAGGTGTACATCATAGAGTACGGGCCACGAAGATAAGGAGGAATACCGGCTGCATAGTTCAGGTGTTCCATACCTTCGAGGTCTTCCTTGGTGTATACAGGTTTCACCTGAATCTGTTCAGGCGTTTTCCAGTTGGCGGTGATGCCATTTTCTTTCTGCCATTCCATGCCATTCTGCGGATGGAAACCGGCAAATATATCGATTTGTTTGAAATTCTGTCTCATAGTTCAATTCAGGATAAGAGTTTGCTGTTGTATTCGCGTAAGGTTTCCAGTACGTTGCAACGCACATGAATGAAGTTTTCAATGCCGGCAGCTTTCAGTTCTTCCATGCAGGCCGGAGCACCGGCTACGATAAACATAGCGCGTCCGTTGAGTGCCTTGAAGGCCGGGATAGCATATTCTGCATATTCATCATCGCTGGAGCAGATTACCACGATGTCTGCCTGTGCTTTCATGGCAGCTTCAATTCCTTCTTCTACGCTGGCAAATCCTAAGTTGTCAATTACCTGGTAGCCTGCACAAGCCAGGAAGTTGCATGAGAACTGTGCACGAGCCTGACGCATGGCCAGGTTACCGATGGTCAGCATGAAAGCTTTCGGACGTTTGCCTGAATTTTCAGTCTCCAGACGGAGAGCTTCGAATTCGCTGGCTGCACGTGCGGTTTCCAGTTTGGCCAGAGTGCCTTCTTCTTCGTGTGCTTCTCCACCGCAACCGCATTTCTTGCATCCATCCAGCGGACGTTTGTCTCCTGCCAGTTCATTGAAATTCGGATACTGGTTAGTTCCCAACAGGATTTCTTTACGTTTGGAAACCGCTTCATGACGGGCTTTGTTGCTTTGGTTTACAGCTTCCTGAATGCTTCCAGCCTTGACAGCCTGCAACATACCTCCTGCTTCTTCTACAGAAAGGAAGAGGTCCCAAGCCTGTTTGGCAATGGCTACAGTCAGATTTTCAATATAATAAGAACCTGCAGCCGGATCAACGATACGGTTCAGGTGTGATTCTTCTTTCAACAGCAACTGCTGGTTGCGGGCAATTCTTTCAGAGAAATCGTCCGGTGTCTGATAAGCTTTGTCGAATGGAGATACCGTGATGGAGTTGACTCCGGCAATGGCAGCACTCATGGCCTCAGTTTGCGTACGGAGCAAATTCACGTGTGCATCGAACAAAGTAAGGTTGAAATTGGATGTCTCTGCATGGGCTACCATCTTGCAGGCACAATAGCAAGTGCCGTCGGCTCCCGTATTCTTGCAGTCCGTGCGCAGGCATTTTGGTGCGTATTGTTTTACGATGTCAGCCCACAGCATACGTGCGGCACGGAATTTGGCAATTTCCATGAAATAGTTGGAACTGATACCAAAGTTAAATTTTATTTTCTTGGCAGCCAGTGCGGCAGGAACGCCTGCTTCTACCAGCTGGTTGAGGTATTCATTTCCCCATGCCAGTGCGTATCCTAATTCCTGATAAATGTAGGCTCCGGCGTTGTTCAACTGTACAGAGTTCACGGCAATGCAACGGAAATGCGGGTATGCAGCCAGTGTTTCCACCAGTTCCTTCCCTGTGGCAATGACAGCGCTTACGTCTTTTCCTTTTTGCATCATTTTGCTGATAGGGTCAAAGTTGAGCGAGCCTTTCAGCTTTTCAGGTGCATATCCTTTTTTCTGGAAATAGGCTACCAGCAGTTGTGCCAGTTGCAGCGTATGACGCTGGCAGGTAGAGAAGTTCAGTTCCACACATTCGCAGCAGATGTCTTTCAGCAAAGTATCGAGGTATTCTGCATTGAGTTCTTTGGCTTTGATATGGAATCCGAGTGAGTCTACACCTTTATTTAATATATCAAGGGCTTTGGCGTTGGCTTCAGCCGCATCGTTTACGGTAATGTCCTGACGGATAAACCAGGTGTTATCGTCTTTTTTGATGCCTCTGATGTAGGGATATTGTCCGGGAAGTCCCTCTGTGGTTTTCAATCCTTCCAAATCTTCCTGACGGTAGAATGGTTTCACTTTGAAACCTTCGTTGGTTCTCCATACCAACTTCTTCTCAAAATCGGCTCCTTTCAAATCTACCGTAATCTTGTCCATCCATTCTTGTGTGGACACGGGCGAAAAATCTGAAAAGAGTTTTTCTTTACTATCTGCCATAGTGAATTAGTGTTTTTGGGTTGATATTCAGATTTAAAATTATCACACAGGTTGTAGCCTGCATGGGCAAATATACAAATTTTCCGCTTGTTTATTCCACATTACCCCTTTTTTATAGCTATAGAAAGCTAAAAACATTAAACGTGTGCAAGGGGGGGCTGAGGGCTTTTGGACAGGAAAAGAGTGTATGGAATACATCAGAAAGAAGGTTGGGATGAAAAAAGAAAGAAAAGTTTGCCCTATTATTTTTAATTGGTTACATTTGCCTCCTGAATAAACTAATTTAATATCTATGAACTGGCTACAAGATTTATTGACGAATCCCAACTCGATAGCGCATATAGTGGCATTGTATGCCTTTGTAATTGCGGCGGGGGTACTGTTGGGAAAAATTAAATTCTTCGGCATATCGCTGGGAGTTACATTCGTCTTGTTCGTGGGAATCTTGGCTGGACACTTCGGTTTTACTGGAAATCCTGCCATCCTTTCTTTCGTGCAAGACTTCGGACTGATTCTTTTTGTCTTCTGTATCGGACTTCAGGTCGGTCCTTCATTCTTTTCTTCTTTTAAACGGGGAGGTATTACATTAAACCTGCTGGCAGTGGGAATTGTATTCCTGAACATTGCCGTAGCATTGATTCTGTACTTTGCTTTGCAGGGTAGAGTAGACATTCCGATGATGGTAGGTATCCTGTGTGGAGCGGTTACCAATACTCCGGGGCTTGGTGCGGCAAATGAAGCTTTGCAGCAGTTGCACTATCAGGGTCCTGAAATTGCCATGGGATATGCCTGTGCTTATCCGTTGGGTGTGATGGGTATCATTCTTTCCATGATTATTATCCGTTATATCTGCCGGGTAGATGTGCAGCGTGATAGTGACGAGATTCAGAAAGAAGAAGAAGCCAATCCTCACATGAAGCCTTATACTATCTCACTGAAGGTGCAGAATGAGGCGTTGAGCGGTAAGACGTTGTCACAGGTACAGAACTTCCTGGCACGTGACTTTGTATGTACGCGTATTATTCAGGACGGTCACATGATTACGCCGAATGCCAATACGGTGCTTCGTCTGGGTGACCGTATGTTCCTGGTTTGTGCGGAAGATGACTCGGAAGCTATCATGGCCTTCATCGGTCCGAAAATCGAACAGGATTGGGATGCCACTAACCAGCAGGACAAACCGATGGTGTCTCGCCGTATTTTGGTGACACAGCCGAATATCAACGGAAAGACGCTGGGAGAACTTCATTTCAGCAGTATGTATGGAGTTAATGTGACACGTGTCAACCGTTCGGGTATGGACTTGTTTGCCGCTCGTCAGCTTCGCTTGCAGGTGGGCGACCGTGTGATGGTAGTTGGTCCGCAGGATGCCATCGAACGTGTGGCTAACTTGCTGGGTAACCAGTTGCGTCGTCTGGACCATCCGAACATCGTAACTATTTTTGTCGGTATTCTTTGCGGTATCCTTTTCGGAAGTTTGCCTATTGCCATTCCGGGTATGCCGACTCCGGTCAAATTAGGTCTGGCTGGTGGTCCGCTGATTATCTCTATTTTGATTGGACGTTTCGGACATAAAGTGAAACTGGTAACCTACACCACAATGAGTGCCAATCTGATGCTTCGTGAAGTGGGACTGGTGCTCTTTTTGGCGAGTGTGGGAATCAAGGCCGGCGAGAACTTTGTGCAGATGGTAGTCGAAGGTGATGGCGTATTGTATGTGGGACTCGGTTTCCTGATTACTTTCATACCGTTGCTCATTACCGGTATTATTGCCCGCTGGCATCATCGGGTGAACTATTTCACGTTGATGGGTTTGATTGCCGGTAGTAATACTGACCCTCCTGCCTTGGCATACGCCAATCAGATTGCAGGAAATGATGCGCCGGCTGTAGGTTACTCAACCGTTTATCCGTTGACCATGTTTTTGCGTATCCTGACGGCTCAGCTGCTTATCTTGCTGATGGCTGGATAAAGATATGAACGAAAAATAAAAAAGCAACGCCCTGTATCTGTCACAGACTCAGGGCGTTTTTGTTTGAAGTAAATTACTTCTGATATTATTTATAACAGGTCTTTCTTAAATGTCCTTATGTGATTATTGTTTTGCCGAAGTAATTTTTATGTCTCTCTATTGGGAAACGTAGGTTTCCTTTACGCGAAACGTAGGTTTTCCGATAGAGAAACGTACGTCTCGGCCAGCAGAAACATAGATATTTTCAGGCAATTCATTTATTCCCTTCTTGGCTTTTGGGGCTTTATTTATGGCGCTGACTTCGATATTTACACTGGAAAATCATAGAAAGGCTGGAGTCGGGAAATCCCCGAGCCAGTCTTTTCTATTTATTTAACGTTTACTCTTTCCATCATCGTCAAAACAAAAGCCGAAAACATACTTGTATCGGCTTTTGTTGTTGTCATGTTATTGAAATGTTATGCAGAAAGATTTCGATTGTATTAGCATGACAAATATATAACGTGTCTTTTTGCGTAATCTTCACATCATTTAACTCGAATCCGACTTACTCCGCTTTCACTTTTTCGTTATACGCACAGGAGGTTATCAGATTTTTATCAAGATTTTCTCCGTGAACTCATTGTTGAACAAATCAATCTTTATAAATTGTAACATCATTAAAAGTTGGAGGACAGCCTTATGAAAGACCCGTTTGAACTTAAAGCGAATTCGATTCCGGCTCTAAATGAACTCTTTCCCGATGAGGAAAGTTGTATCAGACATCTTGAAGCCATTAATTGGCATGGTAAACCTGTTTCACCTTTTGACAAGACCTCAAAGGTCTATAAATTGAAAAGTGGTAAATATCGCTGTAAAAATACAGGTAAGAACTTTACCGTCCGTACAGGGACAATGTTTGAAAAGACAAAAGTCAGTCTGCGTAACTGGTTTTCTGCCATATGGTACGTTACCAATGACAAGAAAGGTGTTTCATCCTATCAGTTGGCAAGCCATATAGGTGTAACACAAAAGACGGCTTGGTACATGCTCCAAAAGATAAGACGGCAAATGTACCTCGCTAACGAATCAACATTGGAGGGTAAAGTGGAAGCGGACGAAACCTATATCGGTGGGAGGAATAAGAACCGTCATTGGGACAAGAAAGTCAAACATTCGCAAGGTCGTTCCCATAAGGATAAAACTACTGTCGTAGGTATAATAGAACGAGGTGGTTTGTTGGTGGCAAAAGTAACCAAGGACACCACTGCTGAAACTCTTTCATCCTTGATACTCGCTTTTGTAAAACCTGACACAATCCTGTTTACGGACGAAAACGCTGCCTATAACCAGATTGGGAGAGTTTACGAACGCTATTATGTAGACCACGGCAGACATCAGTATGGCAATGGTGACACCACCACAAACAGGATAGAGGGAGCTTGGACGCAACTTAAACGTATGTATCACGGCACTTATATAAACCTGCCCAAGAAACACCTGCAAAAGTATGTAGACGAGTTCGTTTATAGGTTCAATTTGAGGGATATTGACAATTCTGACCGATTTAACTGCTTCCTCTGTTGCGCTGACACACGTTATACTTACAAACAAATCAGAGAATCTGTATGTCTAAAATGAAAAGGAGAAAAGAACCTACGGAGTTCAGACTTGGAACAATCATCGTTCCCTATATTGAAATGTTCGATGAAGCAGTAGCCATAAGGACAGAGGGTGTACAACTTATTATTGATACATATTTCAATGACCTGTCTGTTGAGGACATTCCACAGCAATATGTATTCACTTGGGACTGGCTTGGCAAAGGTTACAAGTTTACTGTAATAAATCACCTCTATAAATCGTCTAAAGCGAAAACCAAACGAGGCTTTAAGAAGTTACTTGCAGAGGCATTGCCATTGCTTATAGACCCTAAAAACGGACTAATAAAAAAGCCGGAACTTAGTCCGGCTGATTTAGATGAGTTTAATGCTGTATTGAGAGGCGAGAAGTAACTATCGCATTCGATTATATCGTTTACAATACTCTCTTAGTTCGCTGTAAGTCTTTTCCATATCCTTATTGTAAAACGCTGTTATCATACAGCCTGTACCCCAAAATTTCCCATGTAACGGGTGTGATTTGCTTCCCTTGATGTAATACATAAGGTCAGGAAGTTCGTATAGGTCTTTATATGTTCCTATTAAGCTCAAATCTAATGATTTGTCGATTAAAGTATCCAGTAAAGCCATTGGCTCACCTTTACCTATAAACAGTGGAGCTTGGATTGTGATTGAAAACTGAATGGAGTCTTTTAAATGATAAGCGTAATAACTGAATGATATAGAATCCGTTGTCATAGCCTCACATCTTGTTCCCTGTCCTAAAGGTATTGAATCATTCTTTTTGATATAGGAATACTTACTTTCGTAATGTTTTAGAACGGTTTCAAGATTGTCGGGTTTGACATTTGTTTCATCCCCCATATTGACTAACGTAGAATATGCGTTAATCAATCTTACACCTACATCCACAAGTTCTTGATTAGTGGGGACTGGCTCTTGAACTGTTTTGTTTCTATTACAGCCTATAAACAGGATAGATAAAGAAACCAGTAAAACGAAATACTTTTTCATAATGGCGAATTTTTCGAGTTTTTCTCAGACAGCCAGTGAGAAAATACGTTATATATAAAGAAAGTGGACTGCCACCTGTGTAAACTCGAAAGCATCGCCAAACGCTTGTACAAACACACAGATGAGCAGCCCACTTGATATAGGTTGCCCTCTGTGCCTCGTTTGTACTTTGGTTGAATTGGCGATTCTTCGAGTATTAAGGCACTTTCCTTTATTTTCCAACAATGTTTAACCTCGAAAGGCTTTTGCAAATATACACAAAAACTTGGGAATATTCTTATATTTGTCTATTTGAAATTTGGGTTTTAATACATCACATTAATTTTGCGAACGGTCTTGCACAGTAGAAGGAGTGTCTGTAGTCCTTATAGTAGGTGTTTTTGGTACCGTCTTTCCAGTCCAAGCACCACGCATAGTTGCTGTCGTACTGGGTAGAACTCCATTTTCTATAATTGGAGGGAGTCGAACTATTATACAACGCTTTTCCACCAATAAGTGACATACAAGCATCCACTTCCGATTTATTCCGATATGCTTCATTCAACTCTTCTAAAGCAGGTAGATAACCAATTTCACCATTTTTAAATGTATAATTTCGACAATATTTTGCTGCATATTCTATTGAAGTACCTAATTGTGTAATAATAGCGTCAGTATTCTGCTTCCCCTTATAATCTTTTTTAGCTGTGGCCAAATCTGCGGCATTTGTACAACCGCTGATTAAAGTACCATAACCGCCCCATTGAATAGCAGTCTGTTCTACGGGAGCTATCACAAAAGAACATTTAGCTGTTTTTACAGCCACTCCAACAGCTTTACTATTCCAAGCAATATTCCATTCACTTCTTAAAAATAGTCTTCCATTTGAATGCTGGATATAAACTCCATTTGGTGCGGTAGATGGGGCAAAACCACCTTCTTGTTGACTGGTATTAATGGTTCTACTCATTCCTCCTCCACTAATTTTTATAGAAGTCGAACGTGCCCCACCTATATTTTCAGAAGCAACAACAGTGACAGTCGCATTTCCACTCCCACTATCAGGCGTTACTGTTAGAAAATCTTTCTTCATAATCTTCAATCTTTTAAATGGTTATCTATTCAAATCAACTTTGGTAATCAACAAGTAATTATCGGTGCCAAACTTGAAATCCTCTTTATGGATAGATTGGGTACGTTCAAGTAAGGTCTGTTCGGTCATGCCGTTTACAAAGTTATGCCCGATATTTAGTACAAGGGTAGTGATGTCCTGTGCATCACGGACTTCGTTATATCGACATTCACGTGTCTTTAGGTGTACATCATTCACAAGGAATACACGATGTTCACCCAATACATCAAGGATAAGAACCTTGCAATGACAGTTCATCACAAGTCCTTGGCAGGTCTTCAAAATGTTTTCATCTAATTTCATATTCAGTAATTTTAATGATTGATACTGAATATATAACGTGGAAATTGGATAATCCGTTTATGTCTTGGGAGTGGTTTGTGATTGAGTGGAATGTAGGGAGAAAACGTTAAATAAATAGAAAAGACTGGCTCGGGGATTTCCCGACTCCAGCCTTTCTAAGATTTTCCAGTGTAGATATCGAAGTTAGTACCTTATTTATTAATGGATTTGTGGACGAAGTGCGGATGTGTAAACGGGCGGCTAATGGCATTCGAAGTCCGGGTAAGGGTTTGTACCTGTGAAACATTCCGGCTATCAAAGTCCGCAAACTCTTCGTAGGTGGTTTCCCGGTTTTCTCCTCTTCTCATCACCATGTCGTAGATGGCTTTTCGTGACGGTGCATTAAATCCACATGTATTGGTATTCATCATACTGTCTTCCGTAGGACGATACACACCGCTCATGTAGGTACAAGCTCCTTCATAAATGCCGATTCCTTCTGAACTATAGCGGCTGTCATTCAGGAAAGATGACCATAAAATGGTATTTTCATCCTGAGTGAAATCTACATTTTGTGCCCATCCATAGCTTTGCAGCATTTTTACGTCGTTTATTTCATCCGAAGGCATCTTTCCGTTTTCTTCATAGCTGTATTCATCCTCTAACTTGGCGAATCCATGTCCTACTGCCTCGTGTACCAACACTTGCCTGAAGCTATCGTTTTCAAGGTTGTAGATAATCGGACAGTAGGCTATGGCTAATTCGGTTACCTGGTTCTCGCTGTAGTAGCCGAAGTAGGTTGTTCCGGCATACGAGGGAGAATTCAGTACGACTACAGCCAGTGTTTCGGACACATCAATCCCTTCTACACATTGTATATAGTCTATTACATTTTCATCGTTTCCGGTTATCAAGGTACTCATTCCTCCTTCCATTTGGCATTGGAAAGCCGTGTTGTAACCGTCAAATTTGTTACTGCGGGAGACAGCCGTTACGGAATATACATTGAAATAGCTTTGAAGCGATTTCAGCGGTTCTTCCGTAAACAGATTTTCCATGGCTTTATTCATGACTTCATCGTATGTCCCATTTGCAATGTCAGTGTCCAGAAATCCATCTCCCATCAGTACGATAGGGAGTCCGCTTCCCTGTGTGGCACGCTGAAGTACACGTACTGTCTTGTCGGCAGAATAATCAGTAGACGTGCTTGTGCTGGTGCCTTCTTGTAAAATAGTGACACTATTAAGCACTTCCTCTTCCTCACCGTTTGTTTTACAAAAATAAAGATAGGCCGTTCTTTCCTTTTCATCTTCGTTCGGCAGAACGGTCAGGTTGACTACATAGGCCTGAACTGTGCGACTGTTGGCTGGTTGTGTTAGCCAGCTGGCCGTGCCATAAATAGCCAGTTCGTCAGTGCTGAGATTGGTGGTGAACTTGACTTGTAGTGAGCCTCCTTGAACTTCTGTATAATACGTTGTTTGTTCCAGTTCCACATATTCTGCTGGTGATTGTGTAACGGTAAATGACTGGGTGAGACCAGCAGAAACTAAGTTTACCGTAGCCGTACGTGAGTTTTTACTATTATTCTTACTGGAAGCCGTCAGAGCCATCTGATAAGTGCCAGCTTCTCCTGAGGTAGGAGAAATCAACAGCCATTCGCTGGAAGTGCTTGCTTTCCATTCCCGTGTACTGGTAAAACTGATTACAGTTTGGGAACTGGCTGCAGAGGCTAAAGTAATTGAACTAGTCTCTTCTTGCAGTGAGAAACTTGGTTCTATTTCTTTCTGACTGCATCCTGAAATTAATAGGATGAGAATGAATAATAATATGTTTTGTTTCATGGCGATGAGTTGATGAATCTGTGCAAAACTATTGAGAAGTCTATTGATTCGAAAATAAAATCTATGAATAGGCGAAAAAAAACTACGAATGGGAGGTGTAAAGTGTTAAACTCTTTCTTTTTAGGATACTTGATGATATCTAGAGCAGGGGAATAGATTCAAATGTGAAATGAAGAAGAGGTATTCTTTGAATTTGCAAATTCAGGATTTTCTTGATACCTTGCACAGTCAATTTAGTTGGAATAGGTACTTATGAATCAAAAACAAAATAGATGGGGAACATTACTACTTGTGTTGGGAATGTGTTTGGTGTCATTCTCTGCTTATGCCGTGCCAGAAGGTGAATTTGCCACCTGGACGGGAGTACGGGTAGACTGGCAATTTAATCCGAAGGTGAAATTTAGAGGTACATTTCAGGCCCGTACCCAAAACGGTTTGAAGGAGATGGAACGGGAACGGTTGAATGTGGGGTTGAATTATCGTGTATTACCGTTATTGCAGCTGAAAGGATATTACGAGTTACAATACCGTGACCGCGGGGCTGCCGGATGGAAAATTGGACATCGCTATCAGGCCGGTTTTATCGTTTCAGGAACCAAACGAAATATAAAGTTGGGCTGGCGGGAACTTCTGCAACATACATTTATTGGTGGAACAAATGAAGCGCAGCTGCGTTCACGCTTGAGGATAGCTTATGAATCGGGAAACTGGGTGGTATATCCTTATTTCTCGGTGGAAGCATTTCAGCCGGTGGGTGACAAGGCTTTCTTCTCCTTGCCACGCGTCCGTTATCGTCCGGGAGTGCGATGGCCTTTTTCCCGTAAAACGGCATTGGATGTATATTATTGCCGCCAATATGACGTAAAGCGCTGCCTGAATATTTTGGGACTTAATTTAGAGATAAAACTATAATATTGAAAATAATATGAATTTCTTGGATTTAGTAAACATGCGTCATTCCGTACGGAATTATGAAACGCGTGCGGTGGAAAAAGAAAAATTGGATTATGTGCTGGAATGTGTACGCTTGTCTCCTTCGGCCGTGAATTTTCAGCCTTGGAAATTTGCCGTAGTCACTGATGAGGCCCGCTTGTCACAACTGAAAAAAGCGTATCCCAGAAACTGGATGGAAAATGTGCCCTGCATTATCGTGGCTTGTGCCAATCATGAGGAATCCTGGCATCGCAAGTCGGACGGAAAAGACCATGCAGACATTGATGTGGCTATAGCCGTAGAGCATCTTTGCCTGGCTGCAACGGAGCAGGGATTAGGCACTTGCTGGGTATGCAACTTTGATGTACCGCTTTGTAGGGAAGTGCTTTGTCTGCCTGATTCCATGGAGCCGGTAGTGATGATTCCTGTGGGTTATGCAAAAGAACAAGAAGTGCCAACTAAGAAACGCAAATCGCTTGATGAAATATTATTTTGATAGTAATAAGGCGATAACCTAAATAAAATATCAAATATTTAACGAGTTTTAGTAGTAGTTCTTTATGGAATTTCCTACTTTTGGGACGCTCTCTGAATCCTTTTTCAGGGAGCGCCTTTTATGTATATTCTAATTAATTGAGAAATGGAAAACATTGAATTAGGATTATTGCTGATGGTGGTCGGAATGGTCACAGTCTTTGTAATTCTGCTCATTGTTATCTGGTTAAGCCAGCTTCTGATTTCCATTGTAAATAAAGTTGCTCCTGAAGAAGCGCCTAAAAAGAAGGTGGCCGCTACGGGTGCATCTACCGATGCCGGTGCAATGGATGCCATTAAGGCGGCTGTGGATATTTTGACAGCCGGAAAGGGTCAGGTAATAAAAGTAGAGAAACTGCAGTAATCTGTTAGAAAAACACACATGTATTAGTCATGGAACAAAAAGAAGTCAAATTTAGTTTGGTTTTTCGCGATATGTGGCAGAGTGCCGGAAAATATGTACCGCGAGTAGACCAGTTGGTGAAGGTGGCCCCAGCCATTATTGAAATGGGGTGTTTTGCCCGTGTAGAAACAAACGGGGGAGGTTTTGAACAAGTAAATCTGTTGTTTGGTGAAAACCCGAACAAGGCAGTCCGCGAGTGGACAAAGCCTTTTCATGAAGCAGGAATTCAGACACACATGCTCGACCGTGCGCTGAACGGTTTGCGAATGAGTCCGGTACCGGCCGACGTACGTAAATTATTCTATAAAGTAAAGAAGGCTCAGGGTACAGATATTACCCGTACATTCTGCGGATTGAACGATGTGCGAAATATTATTCCTTCCATCGGTTATGCACATGATGCCGGCATGATTTCTCAGTGCTGTCTCTGCATCACTTATTCTCCGATTCATACCGTGGAATATTATTTGGATATGGCCAAGAAACTGATTGATGCAGGATGCGATGAAATCTGTATCAAGGATATGGCAGGTATTGGCCGTCCGGTATTCTTAGGTAAGCTGGTGGCAGGTATCAAGAAAATCAAGGATATTACGATTCAGTATCACTCTCATGCAGGTCCGGGCTTCAACATGGCTTCTATTCTGGAAGTGTGCAAGGCCGGATGTGATTATGTGGATGTGGGTATGGACCCGTTGTCATGGGGTACCGGACATGCAGATGTAATCAGCGTGCAGGCCATGCTGAAAGATGCCGGATTCAAGGTGCCTGAAATCAATATGCAGGCCTATATGAAGGTGCGTTCTCTGATTCAGGAATTTATGGATGATTTCCTGGGATTGTATATCAGTCCGAAGAACCGTCTGATGAATTCTTTGCTGATTGGACCGGGACTTCCGGGTGGTATGATGGGTAGCTTGATGGCCGATTTGGATACCAACCTGGAATCTATCAATAAGTATAAGGCAAAACGTAACTTGCCGTTCATGACTCAGGATGAACTGCTGATTAAACTGTTTGATGAGGTAGCATACGTATGGCCGCGTGTGGGTTATCCGTGCCTGGTAACTCCGTTCAGCCAGTATGTGAAGAACCTGGCCATGATGAATGTCATCCAGCTTGAAAAAGGCAAGGAACGCTGGGGTATGATTGCCGACGATATTTGGGACATGATTTTAGGAAAAGCCGGACAATTGCCTGGCAAACTGGCTCCTGAAATTGTGGAAAAAGCTGAACGTGAAGGCCGTAAGTTCTTCACAGGCAACCCACAGGACAATTATCCTGATCAGCTGGAAAAATACCGTCAGATGATGTGGGAAAAGAAATGGGAAACTGGACAGGATGATGAAGAACTCTTTGAATATGCCATGCACCCAGCTCAGTATGAAGCCTATAAGAGCGGAAAGGCAAAAGCTGACTTCCTGGAAGATGTGAAGAAACGTCGTGAAGCTAAGGAAGAGGTACACATGGCCAATGACCAGACTAAAGTCTTGACAGTAGACGTAAACGGTCAGGCTTATCGTGTAACAGTAGCCTTTGGCGATGTCAATCCGTCTAAACTTTCTGCACAGAATCAGCCTGCTGCAGCTGATCCGGCTGCCCAAGCTCCGGCTGGTGAAGGAAAAGAAGTGCTTTCTCCGCTGGAAGGTAAATTCTTCCTGACGAAGAGTGCGCAGGAAACTCCGGTGAAAGTGGGTGACAAGGTGAACAAGGGAGATGTAATTTGCTATGTAGAGGCCATGAAGACTTACAATGCCATCCGTGCTGAGTTTAGTGGAACCATCACTGCTATCTGTGCAAATTCCGGTGACTCCGTATCAGAAGATGATGTATTAATGAAGATTTTGTAATGGAAGAGATATTAGAAAGATTATATGATATGACCGCTTTCAGCAACATTGCTGCTGACCCGCGGTTTCTCATCATGTATGCCATTGCTTTCGTCTTGCTCTATCTGGGTATCAAGAAGCAGTACGAACCGTTGCTGCTGGTACCCATCGCTTTCGGGGTGTTGCTGGCCAACTTCCCGGGCGGTGATATGGGAGTAGTGCAGGCCGATGAAAACGGAATGGTCATGGTGAACGGTGTGATGAAGAACATCTGGGAAATGCCGCTTCATGAAATTGCACATGAACTGGGATTGATGAACTTCATTTACTATATGTTGATTAAGACGGGATTCCTTCCGCCGATTATATTCATGGGAGTAGGTGCACTGACCGATTTTGGTCCGATGCTTCGTAATCTTCGTCTTTCTATTTTCGGTGCGGCTGCTCAGTTGGGTATCTTTGCCGTATTGCTGGTATCTATTTTGATGGGCTTTACTCCCAAGGAAGCTGCTTCTTTGGGTATCATCGGAGGTGCTGACGGTCCGACAGCCATCTTTACAACCATTAAGCTGGCTCCGCATTTGTTAGGTCCGATTGCCATTGCAGCCTATTCTTATATGGCCTTGGTACCGGTTATCGTGCCGTTGGTAGTACGTTTGTGGTGTACAAAGAAAGAATTGTCCATCAACATGAAGGAACAGGAAAAGAAATATCCTTCAAAAACGGAAATCAAGAATCTGCGCGTTCTGAAAATTATTTTCCCGATTGCATGTACTACCATCGTGGCCTTGTTCGTGCCGAGTGCAGTGCCTTTGATCGGTATGCTGATGTTCGGTAATTTGGTGAAGGAAATTGGTAGCAATACTTCTCGCTTGTTCGATGCAGCATCTAACAGCATTATGAATGCGGCTACTATTTTCCTGGGTATTTCAGTAGGAGCTACAATGACTACCGATGCATTCCTGAACTGGACGACTATCGGTATTGTAATTGGTGGTTTCCTGGCTTTTGCACTTTCAATTTCAGGTGGTATTTTCTTCGTGAAGATATTCAATCTGTTTACGAAGAAGAAAATTAATCCGTTGATTGGAGCAACCGGTCTTAGTGCTGTGCCGATGGCCAGCCGTGTAGCCAATGAAATTGCGTTGAAATATGACCCGAAGAACCATGTGCTGCAATATTGTATGGCAAGTAATATTTCGGGTGTAATCGGATCAGCAGTTGCTGCCGGTGTACTTATTTCATTCCTTGGATAAGTAACGGACGCTTGCTTTCTTCAGACAGGATTACAAAGAGAACACTGTCAGTATGCAGGATAGAATTCTCTTTGTAATCCTGTTTCTATTTCTATGAATTTTCTCGGTAAGCAATTAAGAAGAACTAACTTTTGAATACCCTCATCGTACTGTATGAAAACGACATTATTCAATCTGTGTTTAGCCTTTCTGATGTTATTGACATCTTGCCACAAAGAGATGGAATCTGTTGCATTTGAGAATGTGACGGAAAGTGTGACTTTACAATCGGTTGTCGGGGATGAGGCATTCATTTCCTTTACCAGTTTGGGCACATGGAATGTCACCACCGATGCAGCATGGTTAAGCTTATCTCCTTTGTCGGGTGATGCTGGTGAGGGCCAAGTGAAAGTGACTGCCGTTTTTGAAAACAATTCAAATCAAGTGCGGGAGGCAAAGGTAAAACTGACATCTGGCGATGAGGCTTGTGAAATTTCAGTTTTTCAGGAGGTGGGAGATTATGTGCTTCCGGAGAAAGAGGAATACCCCATAGGAGTGGAAGGAGGTGTGTTTACTATTTATTTTGAAACAAATGTAGATGTAGAAAAACTAAAAGTGTATACTTCCTCCGAGCCTGGAAGTTGGTTGAGACAGGAAACGACTTCCCGTTCGGCAGCCTCAGAAATGCATGAAGTATCATTGCATGCAACTTCGAATAAAGGCGGAATGTCACGTTCGGCTTATTTGCTTTTTGTAAGGGAAGAAGATGGAGTGCAGAAAGAACTGGCCACAGTGAAAATTTCCCAGCAAGGAGGACAGGTGCTGGAGTCGGTTGATTTTTCAGAAGATGGGAAAATCGATACGTTGCAACAGCATGCAAAAGGAGAGGGGATTCCCATCGTATTGATGGGAGATGGCTTTGTAGACCAGGAGTTGGCCGATGGAACCTACCGGCGTGTAATGGAAAAGGCTATGGAAAACCTGTTTACTGAAGAACCTGTGAAGTCTTTGCGAGAATATTTTGATGTATTTATGATTAATGCCGTTTCCGAAAATAATGATTTCGGTATGGGGTATAAAACGGCATTCAGTTGTAAGCTGGCAGGTGGAAACAGTACGACAATTATAGGAGATGATACATCTGTACAAATTTATGTGGGTAAAGTACTGGATAAAGAAAAGAAAAAAGAAAACAGTCTGGCTGTAGTGATACTGAACACGTCAGCATACGCAGGAACTACTTATTGGGGGTATCAGGGTAAGAATAATAAATTGGTGGAATTTGCTATAGCTTATTGTCCGGTGATTGATAACCTTGATAGCGAACATTTTCGTCAGGTGTTAGTACATGAGGCGATTGGACATGGCTTAGGTAAGCTGGAAGACGAGTATGTATATTCGGACAAAGGAAGCATTTCTACATTGGAAATACAGCGGATACGTACAATGCAGGCTAACGGATGGTTACAGAATGTAGATTTTACTGCATCAAAAGATACCGTACTATGGGCTTCCTTTTTGACAGATTCTCGTTACCAGAACGAACATTTAGGGGTGTATGAAGGAGCTTGCACTTATCCGAAAGGGGCTTATCGTCCTTCAGAAGATAGTATGATGAATTCGAATACCTGTGCTTTTAATGCACCTTCCCGTAAATCGCTTTATGAAAAGGTGATGAAAATAGGCATGGATACAGAGCAGGTACTGTATGAGGACTTTGTGACATTTGATAAAGCGCATCTTCCGGAAATGTTGCCTGTAGCAAGTTATACACGTGCTGCATTTTCCGGGCAGTCGTTTGCCCGCCCGGTATGGACCGGAAGCCGTTTGTCCCATTAGTTTCTACCTAGGTATTCGTTGATGACAGCCAGGAAATCCTTCCCGTATTTTTCTTTCTTGAATTCGCCGATTCCACTGATTTCACCAAATGTCTCCATATCACCGGGCTTTTTCAGGGCAAGCAGGTGCAGGGTTTTATCGGACAGTACAATATAGGCAGGGATGGCCAGCTGGTCGGCTAGTTTTTTGCGTAGTTGGCGAAGTGCTTCAAACAAGCCCTCATCTTCATTTTCAAATACGGTCGGAGTGAATAAGGGGGTAGGAGAAGCTGTTTTGTTTTCTTTGGCAGATCCTTTCTTTCCATAACTTTCTTCTCTCTTAATGACTACCAGCTGTGCGCGTTCTTTGCCAAATAAAACTTTTTTTCCGGCTTCCGTAATTTTCAGGTGATTATTTTCGTTGTAGGCTATCTCAAAATAACCTAAGTTTAGCATCTGGAGCAAGTAGTCCTGCCAGTCTTTTCCGGGAACATCTCTTCCGGCACCGTATGTCTTGAGTTTGTCGTACCCTTTTTCAATCACCTCCTGGCTGGCATATCCTTTCAGAATATCAATCAGGGTGCGGGTACCGATTTGTTCGTTGGCGCGGGCGATGGCACTTAAAGCCTTTTGTACAATGATGGTACCATCGAAGCGTTCAGGAGGATTTTTACATACGTCACAGTTTCCGCAGTCATGATTCATGGTTTCTCCGAAATAATTCAAAAGAATTCTTCGGCGGCAAATGTCCGATTCTGCATATTGCTGCATGCGGTTTAGCTTTTCCAGGTTGATTCCCTGCTGACTGCTTTCAGCTGCAAATTTCGACAGCAGGACAATATCGCCAAAAGAGTAAAAAAGTAACGTTTCACTGGGAAGTCCGTCGCGGCCGGCACGTCCGATTTCCTGGTAAAAATTCTCAATGCTTTTGGGCAGGTTGTAATGGATTACCCACCTGACATTAGATTTATCAATTCCCATACCGAATGCAATGGTTGCGCAGATAATCTGTACCCGGTCATTGATGAAATCATTCTGCGTCATTTCCCGTTGTTCATTTGACATACCGGCATGGTAAACACCTACGTCGAACCCTTCATTTTCCAATAGCTTGGCTACTTTCTCCGTACCGTTGCGGCTCATACAGTAGATGATACCGCTTTCATTACGGTGTCTGCGCAGGAATTTGACAATGGCCCGGATTTTTTCCTTTTGTTGATACCCTCTTCTCACTTCCAGGCTCAGGTTGGGACGGTCGAAAGAAGAAATGAAGACTTCCGGATTGCGCATGTCCAATTGCCGTATGATGTCTTCGCGGGTTATTTTATCGGCAGTGGCAGTCAAAGCTACTACCGGTACATTGGGAAAATGTTGCCGTATGGCTTTCAGTTGTGTATATTCAGGACGAAAGTCGTGTCCCCAATGAGAAATACAGTGAGCTTCGTCAATGGCAAACAGAGAAATGTGGATGTCGCGTAACAGGTAGTTTATTTCCGACATCAGTCTTTCGGGAGATATATAAAGAAGTTTTACTCTGCCTTGCACACATTCAAAGTGGAGCTGGGCGTTGGTCGCATCATCGTTCGTGCTATTCAATGCGCGAGCTACGATACCATTGGCCTGTAGAGACTCCACCTGGTCTTTCATGAGAGAAATCAATGGAGAAACCACAACGGTCGTTCCTTCCATCAGAAGAGCCGGTAGCTGGTAACACATGGATTTTCCTCCTCCAGTCGGCATGAGCACCAATGCATCTTTCTTTTGAAGAATTGCAGAAATGATTTTTTCTTGAAGCGGACGGAAAGAAGTGTACCCAAAATAAGATTTGAGTGTTTTCAGCATTTGTTCTCTCATGTTTTTAAATTTTGCTCACAAAGATATATAAAAAAATAAAGAGTTACCGTTTTTCGTGTTTTTGTGCGGCTGTAAACACTCTTTCATTTAAAGCCAGTACTTCTTTGGGAGTACTACAGTACTGCCATGGAAGTACTGGAGTACTGCAAGGGGAGGACTGTAGTACTGCCAAGGAAGTACTGGAAGAATGAAGGGGCTTGTGGTTAAATAAAAGCTCTGTGGGATAGTAAAGTTTTTGATAAAGTTTTCGGAACTATTGTTGTGAAATCGAAAAACTTCTACGATTTTTGTATGATTATGTTGTAATAACGCCTAAAATGAGCTGAAATGAGTATGTCAGAAAATTTTAATTATATAGTGGAGCAGTTTGCCGATTTGCAGCTGTTGCGTTATCGTGTGGCAGGTTTTGAAAATTTGTCTTTGCGGCAGAAAGAATTGATTTATTACCTCTCAGAGGCAGCTTTGGAAGGAAGAGATATTCTTTTTGACCAGAACGGAAAGCATAATCTACAGATTCGAAAACTGCTGGAGGCGGTTTATGTGTCTTATTCGGGTGACCGTAATAATCCGGAATTTCAGGGACTGGAGGTTTATTTGAAACGCGTTTGGTTCTCCAGTGGCATATACCACCATTATGCGTGTGATAAGTTTGTGCCTGCTTTCTCACCGGAATTTTTGCGTGAGTGCATCGAGCAGGTAGATGTAGCTTCTCTTCCTCTGAAGGATGGCGAGTCAGTTCAGGCGATGTGTGACAAATTGTTCCCTGTCATGTTTAACCCTAAAGTGATGCCCAAGCGGGTAAATCAGGCCGATGGGGAAGATTTGGTCATGACTTCTGCTGCCAATTATTATGAAGGAGTAACTCAGGATGAGGCTGAAAAGTTTTATGCCATGCAAAAAGTAGCAGCTGATCCTCACCCGGTAATGTATGGAATGAATAGCCGATTGGTAAAGAAAGATGGAGTTCTGCAAGAAGAAGTCTGGAAATTGGACGGCATGTATGGAGAGGCAATTCAAAAAATTATTTTCTGGTTGGAAAAAGCGGAAAAAGTGGCTGAAAATGAGGCACAGCGTGAAGTCATCCGACTGTTGATAGACTTCTATCGTACGGGCGATTTGAAGACATTTGATACTTACTCTATTGCCTGGTTAAAGGATACAGACTCAAAAGTAGATTTTGTTAATGGCTTTATTGAAAGCTATGGTGACCCGTTAGGCATGAAGGCAAGCTGGGAATCAATTGTAAACTTTAAGGATGAAGAAGCTACTCACCGTACGGAAATTATCAGCCAGCATGCACAATGGTTTGAAGACCACTCTCCGGTGTCTCCTTCCTTCAAGAAAGAGGTAGTGCGAGGAGTTTCTGCTAAAGTGATTACAGCGGCTATGCTGGGTGGTGACTTATATCCAAGTTCGGCGATAGGAATTAATCTGCCCAATTCAAACTGGATTCGTAGTCTGCATGGGTCAAAATCAGTGACTATCGGAAATCTGACAGACGCTTATAACAAGGCGGCTAAAGGCAATGGCTTCCGTGAAGAATTTGTGTATAGTCAGGAAGAAAAAGACTTGCTGGAAAAATATGCCGACATTACAGGTGACCTCCATACAGACTTGCATGAATGTGTAGGACATGGTTCAGGGAAATTACTTCCCGGAGTTGATCCGGATGCGTTGAAAGCGTATGGCTCTACGATTGAAGAAGCACGTGCAGATTTGTTTGGCTTGTATTATTTGCCTGATGAAAAACTGGTGGAACTGGGATTGACTCCCGATAAAGAAGCATACAAGGCTGAATATTATACTTACATGATGAACGGACTTCTTACACAGATGGTACGCATAGAACCGGGCTGTGATTTGGAAGAAGCTCACATGCGTAACCGTCAGTTGATTGCTCGCTGGGCATTGGAGAACGGTAAATCAATGAATGTGGTGGAACTGGTGAAGAAAGAAGGGAAGACTTACGTGAAAATCAACGACTATCTCCAGCTTCGTGGACTTTTTGCCGCATTGTTGAGTGAGATTCAGCGCATAAAGAGCGAAGGCGATTATGAAGCAGCCCGTGCCCTCGTAGAGAAATACGCCGTGAAACTGGATGCTACGCTTCATGAGGAAATCCTGAACCGTTACCGTTCACTGCATCTTGCACCCTATAAAGGATTTGTCAATCCGGTATATTTACCTCAATATGATGCCGAGGGGCGTATTGTGGATGTAAAACTTGATTATACAGAAGGCTATATCGAACAGATGCTTCGCTATGGTCGTGATTATTCTAATTTGACTATTTGATTATGGCAGAAATACAAGATACAATCAGGGAAATAAAGTCTAAATTCCGCTTGTTTATGAACGGAATGGTTTCCCAAAGTATGCGTGAAAAAGGTATTGACTATAAACTGAACTTTGGTATTGAATATCCCCGCATTAAAGAAATTGCGGCAGATTATCCGTGTAGTCATGAGCTGGCACAGGCTCTATGGAAAGAAAACATCCGCGAATGTAAGATTATGGCCGGATTGCTCCAGCCCGTAGATGGATTCTGTCGGGAAATCGCAGAAATATGGATAGAAGACATGCGCTATCCGGAACTGGCAGAATATACGGTTATGAATCTGTTCCAGCGCTTGCCATACGCTTCAGAAGTGGTCTTTCCATGGATAGCCGATGAACGGGAATATTTCCAGCTGTGCGGGTATCTGTTGATGACTCGTTTATTGATGAAGGGATGGACACTGAATGAAAGAGCAGAAGCGGAGTTCTTGGACCAGGCCTTTACCGTATTGGAAGGAGGAACAGAAATGCGTAAAGTGGCAGCCAGAGCAGTGTGTAAATTCGCCTTGCAGTCAAAGACAAATTCTCGTACCGTACTTCGTATGTTAGGGAATTTGTTGAAATCTTCTAAGCCGGAAATCAAAATGGTGGCAGAAGAAATAAAAAATGAGATAGAATATGGCTTGTAATCTTTCTAAATTACTCAAAAAAATATAACTTTGACCGCTGAACGATTATTGGGATGGAAGAGAATATAAAAGATACAGTCAAACAAATCCTTACAGAGTATTTGCAGAAGAACGGACATCGAAAGACGCCTGAACGGTATGCTATACTTGATACTATCTATTCCATCAAGGGGCATTTTGATGTAGACGAGTTGTACAGCTATATGGCGGAGAAGGAAAAGTTCCGGGTGAGCCGGGCTACTTTGTACAATACCATCATTCTCCTTATAGATGCAGGGCTGGTTATCAAGCACCAGTTTGGCAATACTTCCCAGTATGAACGATCATATAATAATGAAACCCACCATCACATGATTTGTACCTGCTGCGGAAAGGTGTCGGAATTTGAGGACGACAACCTGAAGCAGGCTATTGCGCAGACAAAGTTGAAGGGATTTTATGTTTCGCATTATTCCCTTTATATCTATGGATTGTGCAGTAAGTGTATGGCGGCCAAGCGGAAAAAGAAATAGTATAAGGAATATATAAAACATAAAGAATCATGAAAGTAGATGTTTTGTTAGGTTTACAGTGGGGCGACGAAGGAAAAGGTAAAGTCGTCGATGTATTGACTCCCCGTTACGATGTGGTTGCTCGTTTTCAAGGAGGCCCGAATGCCGGACATACTCTTGAGTTTGAAGGTCAGAAATATGTGCTCCGTTCTATTCCTTCTGGAATTTTCCAGGGAGATAAGGTGAACATCATTGGTAATGGAGTGGTACTTGATCCTTCTTTGTTCAAGGCAGAAGCTGAGGCGTTGGAAGCAAGCGGACATCCATTGAAAGAACGTTTGCACATCTCTAAGAAAGCTCATCTGATTCTTCCTACGCATCGTATTCTGGATGCAGCATACGAAGCAGCCAAGGGAGACTCAAAAGTAGGAACTACCGGAAAAGGTATTGGTCCGACTTATACCGATAAGGTGAGCCGTAATGGATTGCGCGTAGGTGATATTCTGCATAACTTTGAGGAAAAATATGCTGCTGCCAAAGCTCGTCATGAAGCTATTCTGAAGAGCCTTAATTATGAATATGATATTACTGAACTGGAAAAGCAATGGATGGAAGGTATCGAATACCTCCGTCAGTTCCCTCTGGTAGACAGTGAGCATGAAATCAATCGTCTGCTGAACGAAGGCAAGTCAGTACTTTGCGAAGGTGCTCAGGGAACTATGCTTGATGTGGATTTCGGTTCATATCCTTTTGTGACTTCATCTAACACCATTTGTGCAGGTGCTTGCACCGGATTGGGATTAGGCCCTAACAAGATTGGTGAAGTGTATGGTATTATGAAAGCATATTGTACACGCGTAGGTTCAGGTCCGTTCCCTACAGAACTTTTTGATGAAACAGGTAAGACAATTCGTGATTTAGGTCATGAGTATGGAGCTGTAACAGGACGTGAACGCCGTTGTGGCTGGGTTGACTTGGTTGCTTTGCGTTATGCAATTATGGTCAATGGTGTAACTCAGCTAATTTTGATGAAGAGCGACGTGCTGGATGGATTTGATACTATCAAGGCTTGTGTGGCATACAAAGTAAACGGAGAAGAAATCGATTATTTCCCGTATGATATTACAGAAGGAGTAGAACCTGTATATGCTGAGCTTCCAGGTTGGAAAACAGATATGACGAAGATGACAAGCGAAGATGAATTCCCTGAAGAATTCAATGCATATATCACATTCTTGGAAGAACAATTGGGTACTCCGATAAAGATTGTGTCTGTAGGTCCTGACCGTGCACAGACAATTGAACGTTATATCGACTAATTTTTTTGTTGACATATTTTTTTGAAAGCCGTCCCTTTGGGGCGGCTTTTTTTATTTTCATTCTGTTAAATTCTGATTTGACAAACCTTCCGTATTATCCTTATTGAGTTAATCATTCTGTCTGTTCTTTTTGTATGTTGATTTCTGATTTATTTAAATTAATCGATATGTTTTTCTTACGGTTTATCTTTTATCCATGGTTGAATATTTCATATTTCTTTAATTTTATGAATTAAAAATGAATTGATATTCGATTTTTGTTGTATCTTTTTGCTTTTTGATTCTATTTGTTAGTAACATTTTGTTGTTTATTTGAAGAATATATATCTTTGCGATGTTGTTAATAGGTTTTAATATGTATTTATGAAGTATTATCAACTGAATGAGATTTATTTTTATGTTTAATCAAAGGAGGGATTTATGAAAAGAAAACTAACATTGATGCTGGCCCTGCTGTTTGTATGGACGGGTGTAGCATGGTCGCAAGGAGTAACTGTAAAAGGTGTAGTAACTTCCGAAGAAGATGGATTGCCCATTGTCGGGGCTTCAGTATTGGTAAAGGGTACTACCCAGGGAACCATTACGGATGTGGATGCAATAGTGTCCAAAATAATTTTGCGATAAAATAAAAAA
>UMJV01032251.1_pt1 | contig 27150 bp, 19 predicted proteins | sample 1966141 | NCBI WGS metagenome assembly UMJV01 (sample SAMEA4836158, study PRJEB28245) | human gut metagenome | biome: gut microbiome; material: fecal sample | place: Denmark | collected 2008
CGAGACCGCCGAGTACGCCGAGAGGGCCAGGGGGCGGGGAAAGAGCGACAGGGAGGTCATGAGGTGCCTCAAGCGCTACGTGGCCAGGGAGGCGTACCGGGCGCTGATGCGCCCGCACGAGATCAGGAGGCCCGAGGACGCCTCGGGGCTCGTGGCGGCCAGGCGCGCGGCGAAGGTCAGCCAGGTGAGGGCGGCGTCCATACTGGGCACCAGCGAGAAGTACATCTCGATGCTGGAGAGGGGCCAAAGGGAGCTCAAGCCCATAAGGAGGGCCTACGAGGCATGGGTCGAGGCCGGACTTCCGCTCGATTGGGACAGGCAGGCCTTCGAGGCCGAGCGCAAAATGGATTCTAAAAAACACCTTGCCAAATAGGAGCGTCAGCCGCGAAGCGGCGAGGACGTTTGAGGGACAAAGTGCGTAGGCCTCACCGGGTCCCCGGTGAGAGTTGAGTCCCTTTAGAACTTGTCGTGGAAGGTACGCGCAATGACCTCGTCCTGCTGCTCCTTGGTGAGCGTGTGGAAGTTCACGGCATAGCCGGAAACGCGGATGGTCAGCTGCGGATACTTCTCGGGGTGAGCCTGAGCGTCGAGCAGCGTCTCACGGTTGAAGACGTTGATGTTCAGGTGGTGGCCACCCTTCTCGGCGTAAGCGTCGAGCATGTGGACCAGGTTATCGGCCTGGGTCTCGGAAACTTCAGAAACCTTCATAATGTGTCTCCTTCGATTAATAGGCGCCGGCCGAAACCGGCGCGCTAATCAGTAATCGTTATTGTTAGTATAGCACTAACAATAGTTACTCGCCCAGCTGATCAAGGTCGATATCGCCAAAGAACACCTGGTCCTCCTTGCCGAGCGCACTCGGGATGATGGAGAAGGTGTTGGAGATGCCGTCCTGAGCATCGCGGAACGGGAGCTTGGAAACCGAAGACAGCGAAGCGATGGCGCCGTGGCTATCGCGCTTGTGCATGGGGTTAGCACCCGGGGCGAACGGCTGGCCAGCCTTGCGGCCGTCGGGCGTGGAGCCGGTCTTCTTACCGTACACGACGTTGGAGGTAATGGTCAGAACCGAGGTCGTGGGCACGGAGTTGCGGTAGGTGTCGTTCATGCGGATGTACTCCATGAACTGGTGCACAACGTCGTGAGCGATCTGGTCGACGCGGTCGTCGTCGTTACCGTACTTGGGGAACTCGCCCTCGGTCTCGAAGTCGACGATGATGCCGTTCTCGTCACGGACGGGGTGGACCTTGGCGTACTTGATGGCGGACAGGGAGTCAGCCACGACGGAAAGGCCAGCGATGCCCGTAGCGAACCAGCGGTGCACGTGCTTGTCGTGCAGAGCCATCTGAATGCGCTCGTAGCAGTACTTATCGTGCATGTAGTGGATGATGTTCAGCGAGTTGACGTACACGCCAGCGAGCCACTTCATCATGTCGTTGTACTTGGCCACAACGTCGTCGTAATCGAGCGTATCGCCCTCGACGGCGCGATACTTGGGGCCGACCTGCTTCTTGGAGACCTCGTCAACACCGCCGTTGAGTGCGTACAGCAGGCACTTGGCCAGGTTGGCGCGGGCGCCGAAGAACTGCATCTCCTTGCCGATGCGCATGGAGGACACGCAGCAGGCGATGCCGTAGTCGTCGCCGTGGTAAACGCGCATGAGGTCGTCGTTCTCGTACTGGATCGAGGAGCTGGCGACAGAAGTCTTGGCGCAGAACTTCTTGAAGTTCTCGGGCAGACGGGTCGACCACAGAACGGTCATGTTGGGCTCGGGGCTGGTACCCATGTTCTCGAGCGTGTGCAGATAGCGGTAGCTCATCTTGGTAACGAGCGTACGGCCGTCAACACCCATGCCGCCGATGGACTCGGTGACCCACTGCGGGTCGCCGGTGAACAGGGCCTGGTACTCGGGGGTACGGGCAAACTTGACCATGCGGAGCTTCATGATGAAGTGATCCACGAACTCCTGGATCTGCTCCTCGGTGAAGGTACCGTTGGCAAGGTCGCGCTCAGCATAGATGTCGATGAACGTAGAGGTACGGCCGATGGACATAGCGGCGCCGTTCTGCTCCTTGACGGCAGCAAGGTAGGCGAAGTACATCCACTGGATGGCCTCCTGCGTGTTGGTAGCAGGGTTGGAAATATCGAAACCATAGGTCTCGGCCATCATCTTGAGCTCGCCGAGGGCGCGGATCTGCTCCTGCAGCTCCTCGCGATCGCGGATGTTGTCGGCGGTCATGACCGTCGGGGTGGAAGCCTTCTGGGCCTCCTTGTCCTTAATCAGGTAGTCGACACCGTACAGGGCGACACGACGGTAGTCGCCGATGATGCGGCCGCGGCCATAGCCATCGGGCAGACCGGTGATGATGTGAGCCGAGCGGCAAGCACGCATCTCGGGGGTGTAAACATCGAAGACGCCGGCGTTGTGGGTCTTGCGCTCGAAGGTGTAGCGCTCGACAACGTTCTCGTCGACCTTGTAGCCGTGCTGGCTGGCGGCCTGGCAAGCGATGCGGATACCGCCGTTGACGTGCAGAGCGCGCTTGAGCGGCTTGTCGGTCTGGAGGCCGACGATGGTCTCCTTCTCGCGGTGGGCGTTATCGATGTAGCCAGCGGGGTGGCTCACGATACCCGTGACGGTCTTGGTGTCCATATCGAGGACACCACCCTGCTCGCGCTCCTTAAGCAGCAGGTCGAGAACCTCGCCCCACAGCTCCTTGGTACGCTCGGTCGGACCTACGAGGAACGACTCGTCGCCCTCGTAAGGGGTGTAGTTCTTCTGGATGAAGTCTCGGACGTCAACCTCTCCCGTCCAAATGCCTTCCTTGAAGCCTTCCCATGCCTCCTGCATTGTGTAACCACGCTCCTAGTTACGTGTAATGCGGCGCTCTCTCACACCGCTGCTTATTGAATTCTTGAATTTTCGGCTTGCACTACCGGCTTCTTCCGTTCTTCACCACATGTTGGTGCAGGGAAAAACGTTTGTCCACCTTGGAACTGCAACCCAAAACCCAAGATTTCACCCGTTTGAGAAGGATAACATAGCGACCCTCTCCATCTGGGCTGTTATATGTTTCTTTTTTTATATCATAAGGGCGTTTTTTACAAACCCGCAGGAAATGCGAGCGTGAACAACTACCGTTCACCGATTTGTTTAGTTTTTTCCTTGCCTTTGTACGACGTTCACTCTAGCTGTTATGCCAGCTTTAGCAGGGTAAAGTGCCTCTGAGTGGGCTTTAGGACGTGCTCAGAGATCTACCCCTAACTTTGCTGATACCGACGGTGTACGGAGGTCGCCTAAAGGTTGTTTTCTAGGCATGTCCCAAAATCTACCGTATAGGGTGCGCGTGCGGGGGTATCATCTTTCACCGAAAATAGTTTCTAGTGTTAGGGGTTTTCGGTGGAAGATACCGATTTCCGTGAACTTGGGCGTCAGCTCCTTACCGAGTTCGGCAGCATGCATCAGCGCATTTCGCGCTTTGCGGACAAAGCCCTCGGCGGCGAGATGGCCGTCATGCGCGCCCTCATGCTCGCTGGCGGTTCGCTCACGCCGAGCGAACTCGCCGATCGCGCCTGGGTCTCGAGCGCCCGCATCGCCAATATCCTACGCGCCCTCGAAGCCAAGGGCTGGGTCGAGCGCGAGCACTCAAAGACCGACCGTCGTCGCGTACACGTCACGGTGACCGACAAGGGATTCCAGGATCTCGAAATCAAACGACGGGAATTCGAGGAGCGCACCGCGGCCTTCCTCGAGCAGCTCGGCGAAACAGATACCCAAGAGATGGTGCGCCTTCTAAGACGTGCCAACGAAATTATCGACCGCAATCAAGAAAGGAGAGATGCCGAGTGAGGATTCTCAAGCTCTTTAAAAAGCACGTCCTGGCACTGTTCACAGCTATCGTACTTATCGTAATCAGCTGCAACGCCGATCTGGCGCTGCCTACCTATATGAGCGACATCGTCGACGTGGGCGTGCAGCAAGGCGGCATCGCCTCGCCCGTGCCCGACACCATTCGCGCCGAATCGCTCGACGACCTCGAACTCTTCATGAGCGCCAAGGACGCCAAAGCTGCGGAGGCCGTGTTTAGCAAGGCGGACAATAACGGCATTCGAACGTACAAGGGCACCGAGGAAGAGCGTGCCGATGGCAGCAAGATTGCCGACATTATGAGCCTGCCCGAGACTGTCGTCCTTTCGTTCAACCAGGGCATTGACGCCGACTCCATGGGCGACATGATGGGCTCGTCCAGCGAGAAAGACAACAACGCTGCCCAGGCCATGCCCACCCCCGAGCAGATGGCGGCGATGACGCCCGAGCAGCTCGCCGAGATGCAGCAGAAGGCCGCAGCGGCGCAGAACATGCAAAAGCAGATTGATGCCGACGGTGGCAAGATCACCATGAAGAGCCTGCGTCTAGGCGTTGAAGGCGGCCTAATCGACCAGGGCAAGCTCGTCGAGGGCGCCAACGATATGGCAGACAAAATGGGCTCCATGTCGGGCTCCATCGTGACCCAGCGCGCCGTGACCTACGTACAAGAAGAGTACAAAGCGCAGGGCATCGACCCCGCCGACGTGCAGAACGCTTACCTGAGCCGCATGGCGACCACGATGTTTGGGCTGTGCCTGGTGTCGCTCGTCGCCACCATCCTGACCGGTGCCGTGGCGTCGCGCACCGCCTGCTCCATCGCCCGCGATCTGCGCCGCGAGACCTTCAACAAGGTTATGCACTTCTCGCCGGCCGAGGTGGGCAAGTTTAGCCAGGCCTCGCTCATCACCCGCTGCACCAACGACATTCAGCAGATCCAGATGGCCGCAACCCTGTTTATCCGCATGTGCCTGATGGCCCCCGTCATGGGCATCGTCGCCGTCATGCGCGTCCTGGCCAACCACACCGGCCTGGAGTGGACCATCGCCGTGGCCATCATCGCGGTCTCGGCCGTTGTCGGCGTGCTCATGGGCCTCACCATGCCCAAGTTCAAAAAGATGCAGAGCTTTGTGGACCGCGTGAACCTTACCGCCCGCGAGCTGCTCGACGGCCTTATGCCCATCCGCTCGTTCAACCGCGAGGAACATGAGCTCGAGCGTTTTGACAAGGCTTCGCTCGACCTAATGACCACGCAGCTCTACACCAACCGCGCCATGAGCTTTATGATGCCGCTCATGATGCTCGTCATGAACTGCATCACCGTGCTTATCGTCTGGTTTGGCGCCCAGGGCGTGTCCGACGGCGTGATGCAGGTCGGCAACATGATGGCGTTTATCTCCTACACCATGCAGATCGTCATGGCGTTTATGATCCTCACCATGGTTTCGGTTATCCTGCCCCGTGCCGAGGTCGCAGCCGAGCGCGTGGAAGAGGTCATCACTTGCCCCACCAGCATCAACGACCCCGTCTCGCCCAAACTGCCCGCGGCCAGCGCGCCGCGCGGCGAGCTCACCTTCCGCGACGTGAGCTTCCAGTATCCCGACGCCCGCGCCGATGTCATCAGCGGCGTGAACTTCACCACGCATGCCGGTCAGATGCTCGGCATCATTGGCTCCACGGGCTCGGGCAAGTCCACGCTCGTGCAGCTGATTCCGCGCCTATACGACGTCACGGGCGGCAGCATTTCGCTCGACGGCGTCGATGTGCGCGACATGACCCTTTCCGAGCTGCGCCGCCGCATCGGTTATATTCCGCAGCAGGGTCGCCTGTTCTCGGGCACCGTTGAGAGCAACCTCAAGTTTGCGGGCGACATGGTAAGCGATGATGACATGCGCCAAGCCGCGCGCATCTCACAGGCCGAGGACTTTATCGCCGAGCGCGAGGGCGGCTACGACTCCCCCATCAGCCAGGGCGGCTCCAATGTTTCGGGTGGTCAGCGCCAGCGCCTGGCCATCGCCCGCGCGTTGGCCAAAAAGCCCGAGGTCGTGGTGTTCGATGATTCGTTTAGCGCCCTCGACTACAAGACCGACGCTCGCCTGCGCGAAGAGCTTGCCAAAAACGTTACCGACGCCGCGCTCGTGGTCGTGGCCCAGCGCATCGCAACCATCATGCACGCCGACCAGATCATCGTGCTCGACGACGGCCACGTGGTGGGCACCGGTACGCACGAGGAGCTGCTGCGCAGCTGCCCGGCGTACCTGGAGATCGCACAGTCGCAGCTTTCCGCCGAGGAGCTGGGGCTTACCCAAGAAGAAATTGCAGCCGTCATGGAAGGAGGCGAGCGCTAATGGCAGACGAGACCAAGACCCAAATTCCCAAGCCCACCCGTCAGCGTGGACCCATGGGCCGCATGGGCGGCATGCGTCGCGGCGAAAAGGCCAAGGACTTTAAGGGCACCATGAGGCAGCTGCTCGGCTATATCGGCCAGCACAAGATTGCCGTGTTTGCCGCCGTCGCCTTTGCCGTGTGCTCGGTCATCTTTAATATTGTGGGACCCAAGGTGCTCGGTCAGGTTACGACCAAGCTGTTCGAGGGCCTGGTTGCCAAGGTCAACGGCACCGGCGATGTCGACTTTAACTGGATCGCCAAGACGCTCGGCTTTTTGCTCTGCCTGTATCTGGCAAGCTCTGTCTGCAGCCTGGTCCAGGGCTGGCTCATGACCGGCGTCACGCAAAAGATCTGCTACCGCATGCGCAAGGAGATCGCCGCCAAGATTGCCGTCGTGCCGATGAGCTACTTCAACGGCCACAGCAAGGGCGACGTGCTCAGCCGCATCACCAACGACGTCGATACGCTCGGCCAGTCGCTCAACCAGAGCGTGACGCAGCTCATCACGTCGGTGACGCAGATTATCGGCGTGCTCGTCATGATGCTTTCGATCAGCCTGCCGCTTACCGGCGTCACCGTGCTCACGCTGCCGGCCGCCGCGATTATCCTGACCGTGATGATTCACTTCTCGCAGCCGTACTTCCGCGAGCAACAGCAAGTCCTTGGCACCGTCAACGGCATTATCGAGGAGGACTTTGCCGGCCAGAACGTCATCCAGGTTTTCGACCGCGCCGAGGCCTCAATCGAGGAGTTCGACCGTCAAAACGACCGTCTCTTTATTAGTGGCTGGCGCTCGCAGTTCCTGTCGGGCCTGATGATGCCGCTTATGAGCTTGGTGGGCAACATGGGCTACGTGGGCGTCGTCGTGGTGGGCGCGCAGCTCGCGCTGACCGGCAATGCCACGCCCGGCGACATCCAGAGCTTTATCCAGTACGTGCGCAACTTTACGCAACCCGTGCAGCAGCTGGGCAACGTGAGCAACACGATGCAGTCGATGGCTGCTGCCACCGAGCGCGTCTTTGAGTTCCTGGCCGCGCCCGAGGAGGAGCAGAAGGCCGACGCGCAGATTCCCGAGAAGCGCCCCGGCCACGTGGAGTTTGACCATGTCAAGTTTGGCTACACGCCCGACAAGACCATCATCCACGACTTTAGCTGCGAGGCTAAGCCCGGCCAGACCATCGCCATCGTCGGCCCCACCGGCGCCGGCAAGACCACGCTCATTAAGCTGCTGCAGCGCTTCTACGATGTGGACGGCGGTTCGCTGCGCGTCGAGGGTGTCGACGTGCGCGACTGGGACCGCGCGGCGCTGCGCGGCGAGTTTGCCATGGTGCTGCAGGATACCTGGCTGTTTAACGGCACCATCCGCGAGAACATCCGCTACGGACGCCCCGACGCGAGCGACGCCGAGGTCGAGGCCGCCGCGCGCGCCGCACGTTGCGACCACTTTATCCATACGCTTGCCGGCGGTTATGACTTTATGATTAACGAGGAGGGCACTAACCTGTCGCAGGGTCAGCGCCAGCTCGTGACCATCGCCCGTGCCATTTTGGCCGACCGCCCGGCGCTGATTCTGGACGAGGCGACCTCCAACGTCGATACCCGCACCGAGGAGCTCATCCAGCGCGCCATGGACGCACTGATGCAGGGCCGTACCAGCTTTGTTATCGCGCACCGCCTGTCCACGATCCGCAACGCCGACGTGATCTTGGTAATTCGCGACGGCGACATCGTCGAGAAGGGCACGCACGACGAGCTGCTCGCCCAAGGCGGCTTCTACGCCGACCTGTACAACTCGCAGTTCGACGAGGCGGCGTAACAACCGGCGGCAAACAACCGCAATGCCCAGAAAACGGGGGCGCAGGACAACCTGCGCCCCCGTTTTGTGTCCTTCGAGCCTCGAAACGCCTTCCCTGAGACCTCACTGACGGCGCTTTCCAGACCCCGTGGGCAAAAAAGGGCAAATATGAGTACTGTTACCTTTTTAGTAACAGCCAAAACCGCCTCAAATGCCGCTCCCACGGCTTACACGCGTCCCTAAATTGATCAAACAGCACCATAGCGGACTTATATGTGTTTGCGTTAATGAACATATTTTGCTGTTATGTCTATTATTTTGCGAAGGCAATATGCTACTAAGATAGCAACCGTACTCATATTTGGCATTTTTTGCCCACAGGGTATTTCCTAGGGAACCGACAACAGCCTTAGGGTCCCGCGCGGCGCCGCTCCCTCCCGGCATCCGCCGACGTTTACCCAGATAAAACCTGCCAAAATAAACCTGTCCCTTTTTGGTAGGTTTCGGGGTGACAAGGGCTTGCACTTTAGCGTGCGACAGCGGATAATGCCGAGCATTCGACAATACGCTTATTGCTCTTTCTATAGATTGAGGAGGCCCCTATGGCCATGGAATTCAAACGCAAGTTGCCGATCCCCATGGAGATCCGCGAGGAAATGCCGCTTTCTGCCGAGCTTACCGCCAAAAAGCAGGCATTTGACGCCGAGGTCGCCAAAGTCTTTACCGGCGAGGACGCACGCAAGGTGCTCATCATCGGCCCGTGCTCTGCCGACCGCGAGGATTCGGTGCTTGAGTACATGAACCGACTGGCCAAGACCGCCGAGGAGGTCAAGGACAAGCTCATTATCATTCCGCGCGTCTACACCAATAAGCCGCGTACCAAGGGCACCGGTTACAAGGGTCTGCTGCACAACCCTAACCCCGAGGCGCCAGACGACCTGCTCGAGGGCGTCAAGGCAATCCGCCATATGCACCTGCGCGTTATTGAGGAAACGGGCTTCTTCACCGCCGACGAGATGCTCTATCCGTCCAACTACCAGTACCTCGTTGACCTGCTGAGCTATGTTGCCGTGGGCGCACGCTCGGTCGAGAACCAGGAGCATCGTCTGGTGTCGAGCGGCATTTCGGTACCCGTCGGCATGAAGAATCCCACTGCTGGCTCTACCACCGTTATGCTCAACTCCATTTACGCCGCGCAGGCGCACCAGAGCTTCATCTTCCGCAACTGGGAGGTCGAGTGCGACGGCAACCCGCTTGCGCACGCCGTTATGCGTGGCTACATCGGTCTCGATGGGCGCACCTACCCCAACTACCACTACGAGCACCTAGAGCGCCTGGCCGAGCGCTATACCGAGCACGCCGGCTATGCCAATCCGGCAGCGGTCATCGACTGCAACCATGACAACTCGGGCAAGCGTCCGCTGGAGCAGTATCGCATTTGCAAGGAGGTGCTCGACAGCTGCCGCCGCAACGAGTCAATCTCCAAGCTGGTCAAGGGCTTTATGATCGAGTCCTACCTGGAGGACGGCAACCAGCCGGTCGACGGCGGCGTCTTTGGCAAGTCGATCACCGATCCGTGCCTGGGCTGGGAAAAGACCGACTACCTCATCCACGAGATCGCGGAACGTATTTAGAGTTACGGCGTTTTACCAAACCGCGTAACGGCTCGACGCTGCAAACCCGCCAGAACGGCAATCTGCCTTTCAGCTTCGACGGCATGACCAAAAGGTCAATGCCGCCTCGCTTCAAGGCACCTTGCTCGCTCTGGCGGGTTTTCGCTGACGTTTTTCGACCTGCATCGTTGCCAGGGTTGGCACCAATGACTGATGCGGTAACTAGCTACGTCGGTCCGCTTGACCGGCTGGGTTTCCGAGGTGCGGCAGATTGCCCTGAAAGAGGAGGGCATAGACCTTAAGGGTCATGCCCGACGATTGAAGGGCAAGGTGCCGTGTCTCGGGAAGACAGACAGTTACGCCGAGGGTTCCTGCTGCGTAATGCAGTGGATATTTCCACCACCGAAGACGACCTGCTCGGACTGAACGCCGACGCACTTGTAGACGCCCTCGCCCCAGACCTCGTCGTAGATCTTCTGGAGCGTGTCAACGGCAAGCTGATCGTTCTCGTCGCCGTACTGCGGGACGATAACGCCGTGGTTGGTGACCAGGTAGTTCATGTAGGAGGCGATCAGCGGCTCGTTGGCAACGCGCGGCTCGGCGTTCTCGTCGGCGTCGATGGTGTCGCAGGAAGCCTGGTCCATGAACAGCGGGTTCACAGGCATACAGAGCTTGTAGACCTTCATCTTGCGGCCCTTGGCGTCAACGGCGTTGGAGAGGGTCTCGTAGACAGCGTGGCACTGCTCGTAGAACGGATACTCGGGATCGTCGGTCCAGATGCAAGCCATGACGCCCGGAGCGATGAACGTAGCGACGTCATCGATGTGGCCGTTGGTCTCCTCGGGGTCGATGCCCTCCTTGACCCAGATGACCTTCTCGACACCCAGGTAATCCTTGAGGTGCTCGTCCATATAGGCGCGAAGTTCCTCGCTCCAGGGCTCAAACTTCCTCTTAAACTTGGGCCAGATGGACTCGGGATCCTCCTCCAGAACCGCAGAGCAGGTGCGGCCCGGGGAAAGCAGGCACTGGTCGGTCACGACCACGGTGCCTTCGCCGTCGACGGTGATGGAACCGCCCTCGAGGATCATGTCATCGGGACGATAGCGACGGCAGCCGGAAAGCTCAGCCATCTTAAGGGCAATCTGCTCGTCCTTGTCCCACGGGAAATAGAGGCCGTCGACGAGGCCGCCGTAGGCGTTGAAGTGCCAGTGGTTGGCGCGCTTATCGCCCTTGCCATTGATAACAAAAGTGGCAGCGGTGTCGCGGAACCAAGCGTCGTCGGTGGTCATCTCGATAACGGTGACGTTCTCGTCTTCCTCAAAGGCGGCCTTGCAGTTGGCGTAGTCGGCCTGGTTGGCGCACATGGTGACCGGGGTGAACTCGGCGATGGCGCGAGCGATGGCGGCATACTGCTTCTGGGCCGGCTTGGCACCATGGGCCCAAGTATCGGTGCGATGGGGCCAGCCCATCCACACGCGATCCTGTGGGGCGAACTCAGCAGGCATAAAAAAGCCATCGGCCTTAGGGGTGGACTCGGACTCGGTGATCGTACGCATAAGATTTCCTCCAAATCGAACGATCGCTTGCTGCGGGCGGGTTACCCTCAGCCTAAAACCAAGAGATGGTAGGCGCCCGTTCCCCGGCAAAGGTCGGGGCGCCTGGCACCGGTTTTCACGGATGTCGCACCGGCAAGCGACGACGTAACCCGGTGCGCGGAGACAAAACGCACGAAGGATACGGAAGAGAGATTGGGGCGGGCGGTGGTTACCGGAGCAATAGCTCACACCCACCTCAGAGAAAGGTTAGCAAACCTGTTGCTTGGGCACGCCTCCGAAGAGGCTAGAGCGTCCCGAGTCGGGAGCGACAAGCCCGACGAAGCGTACGTTGGTACGCGAGGAAGGTTGGAGCCCCGAATCCGGGTGCTCTAGTCCTCCTCGGACTCCTCAGCGAGGCGCTGAGCAGCCAGCTCGGGAGTGAGACCCTTGTACTCGGTCTCGCGGCCCTTAGCACTGACGACGCGGACAACCTCGCCAATAAGCAAGAGCACGATGAAAATGACGATCATCGGGACCTTATCGCCAATCTCATCGACAGAGAACGGAATCAGCGTTGCAACGATAGCCAGAATCAGCTCAATGCAGGGAATAGCCAGCATGACCTTCATCATGGCGCCCTTAAACGGGAACGTAAAGATACGCTCACGGTTGGGGTCGTTCTTACGAAGGTTGAGGAATGCCGGGAACATCGGGATGTAGGTCAGCAGCAGGAAGACAACGGAGGTACCGAAGAGCATCCAGAAGACACCGTTGGAGATGGCGTCGATGGGAACCAGCTGCAGGCACAGCACCAGGGAGGCAACGATGGCGTTGACCAGGTTGGCGCCGTTGGGCATGTCGTCATCCGAGATCATCGAGGCGAAGACCTTGGGCATGTTGCCATGCTCGGCAGCATAGCGAGCAACGGAGTTGACGCCGAAGGACCAGGCAGCCATGTTGGCGAACAGCGTGATCAGGAAGGCGATGCAGATGACCTTAAAGATCATGGAATCGCCCACAATAGTCTGGACAGCGTAGATCATGCCGTAGTCGGGATCGATGGAATCGGCCGACACAGCAGCGCCGATGCCAAAGCCAGCGAACAAGTAGATCACGGCGATGGACAGGCCGCCGACGATGATAGCCTTGGGGATATCGCGAGCGGGATCGGCCATATCGTCGGTCATGGTGCAGATGACCTCGAAGCCCATGAAGTTAAAGATGATGATCGACAGGTAGCCAAGCGCGTTGGTGTTGGTGAGCTCGGGCAAGAAGGTGGCAGCGGACATATCGTTCGCAAAACCGTTCTCCATGGCGTACCAGATGCCCAAAGCGCCGACGATAACGGCAACGGCAACCTTGATGATGGCGCCGCCGTTCAGGACCCACTCGGAGTCGGCAGCCTTGGAGCGACCCATAAGATAGACGATCCACACAAAGGCAAGGTCGATACCAATCTTGGCAATCAGATTGAACTCGACGCCAAAGACCATACCCAAAATGTCAGGGAACATGGTGGCCAGCGAGGCAATCCACAGCGGGTAGTTAACCCAGTAGTAGTACGAAATGCGGGCACCCCACTTGTCGCCCAGACCATCGCGTACCCAGTCGTAAATGCCACCCTCGCCGTCATAGGTAGTGCCGAGCTCGGCAACGACCATGCCATAAGGGAGCAGGAAGGTCAGAATCAGGAAGATCCACCAGAAGAACTGCTGGTTGCCAATGGCAGCAGCAGGTGCGGCGGCCTCGCAAACGAAGACGACGCAGATGATGGTCGAGATGACCGTCAAGAAGGAAAGCTTTTTCTTTCCGTCGCTCATGATGAGCTCCTTCGCTCAGTCTTGGACAAATCGAGGTCCTTAAGATATTAAGGCAATTGCCGGGCCTCGGTGAGCGGGCGACAGGAGACGAGCATCCGCCGCCCGCAAACGTGCTTCTACGATGAAGTTACGCGGTTTTACCAAACCGCGTAACGGCTCGACGCTGCAAACGCCCCTAAGCGGCAATCTGACGTTCAATCGCCGGTCGCGTACCGAAGTACGCTTCCCTCCTCTTTCGCGTCACCTTGCTCGCTTAGGGGCGTTTTCGCTGACCTATGCTCAACCTACGATAATTCCAAGCTGAACGAGTTACTCGCTGTAGCGGGTGGCGATGGCAGCTCGCACCATGCCGGTGCTCATGAGGTAGGTCACCAGGAAGTAGCCACCGTATGCTGCCAGGAAGATTGCACAGGTGAGGCCCACGGTGCCGCCGATGCTCATATTTCCGAAAATGCTCACCAGCTCGATGATCACCTTAAGTGCCACAAAGGAGTGCGCCAGGCCCACTGCCAGCGGGAACAGGAAGAACACCGCTTGTTGCGCCATCACCGAATGGCGAATCTGGCGGTCCTCACAGCCGATCTGTGCCAGCACACGATAGCTGCGGCTGCCGTCGGCCACGTTGGAGAGTTGCTGGATCGACAGAATCGCCGCGCATGCAACGACCAATACAAAGCCGATGTAAATGGCTAGGTAGCTAATAAGACCGTTCATTTGCGCTGCTTGCGTGTACATCTCGGAGCGTGTGATGAAGGTTCCCCACGACCCCGACTCCTTGCCGTCAACGAGCAGATTGTCGAGCACAGTGTATTTAATGCTCTCGTCTGCCTCGGTTGTATCCATCCCCTGTTTGTAGTTAACGAGCAGGCTACTAGAATACGGCTGCAGATTAAGTTGGGACAACAGCTCGTCGGCAACGACGACGGTACCCGGATTACTGCCCATCGCCGAGTTGGCGATGGCCGCCGTATCTTCGTCCGACTTATCGGTTGCGGGCTTGAGCGTATGCCCGCCCAAGGTAAGGGTATGGCCGCCAGCCATATACTTGGTGTACAGGTCGACCAGCTCGCCGCCCATATCACACGTGAGCAGATACTGGTCGTGACCGATGTGCACCGGCTCCTCGCCCATCATCTGACGCAGTTTGTTGTACTGGCTCGCCGGCGTCACAAACAGACCCATCGTATCGGCATTGCTACCCCCGAACGCCTTGGGAAGCTTTTCGCCCATGGTCTTGCACATCTCACTTGGAGTCACCGAAGGATTCGAGCCGCCAAGCGGGTAACTCAGATACGAATCGATCTGCACATGCTCGCCTGCAGCATCGGCGATATTGACCTTCTTGCCGGTCTCGTCGTTGTTGTCCGCCGACTTGCCCTTACGATCGCCGTGCCATGAATCGCCGTGCCATGCGGAGTACAAATCGACCGTACTATCGGCCAGCACCATGCGATCGGCCTCAGACGGATTGAAAGACTCTTTGTAGAAGTCGAGCGTATCGGGCGTGTAATAGACATACGTCTGCGACATGTCGGCCGGATTATAGCGCTCCAGGTTTTCGTTCATCACGTTGGCAATCGACATACCGCACGTCACCGAGGTGATGGCCAAAAACAGGAGCATCGCGATGACACCCATCGAAAAGCACACCGTGTTGACCTTGGCCGCAAGCTGGCGCACGGTAAACATGTTGAGGCCGCGCCAATACACGCCGCGCAGGCTCTGCAGCAGCTTGATGAGCATGCCCGAGAGTCCCCAGAACAGGGCAAAGGTGCCCACGGTAACCATAGCGGTCGTAATACCAAACTGGTTCATGGCCTCTTGCAGCTTGCTGTCCGTCGCGGTTAGCGGGAACCCATCACGTAGCAGACGGTAATAGGCCACGCCCACAAGCACCGCGCCCACGGCAAAGATGGCAATCGCGATCCAGGGGTTGCGTGTCTTGATGCTCTCGTTGCGACGCTCGGCACCCATAAGCTCGATGAGTTTGGTACGACGCACGGCGCGAAGGTTCAGCAGTAGCGTGAGCACAAACATTACGAGCATGCAGGCAAGGGTCAGATTGAACGCATGCACCGAGAAAAAGAAGTGGAAATTGGCGATCTGTGTCTTAAAAAGCGAGGCCGTAAAGAACGTCATAAGCTGGGAGAGTCCCACACCCAGCACAATACCGGCGACAAAGGCCACGACCGACACTATCACGGTCTCGAGCGCCATGATCGTGGCGACGCGCCCGCGCCCCATGCCGAGCACCTGGTACAGGCCAAACTCCTTCTTGCGGCGTTTCATGATGAAGTTATTGGCGTACACCATCAAAAAGGCCATGACACCGGCCAAAAAGTACGTCAGGTCGCCGAGTATGCTGCCCATAACCTGCGCCAAGCCCTCTTCATCGATTCCGGCGATGTCGACCTGCATCGAGATGGTGTTAAAGGCATAGAAGACCGTGACGCCCAGGGTGAGCGTCAAAAGGTAGACGAGGTAGTCGCGGCCGGCACGGCGGACGTTGCCCCAAGCGAGTTTACAGAGCATCGGAGCCCTCACCGCCCATCATGGCAACGACCTCCATAATGCGGTCGAAAAACTCTCGGCGGTCGGTGTCGCCGCGGCGCAGCTCGGTGAAGATCTTGCCGTCGCGGATAAACAACACGCGGCTCGTGTAGCTGGCGGCAAAGCTGTCATGCGTGACCATGAGCACGGTGGCGCGCAGGCGGCGATTGAGGGCCTCCAGGCTCTCGAGCAGCAGGCGGGCGCTCTTGGAATCGAGGGCGCCGGTGGGCTCGTCAGCCATGATCATAGTGGGGTCGGTGACGAGCGCGCGAGCCGCGGCAACGCGCTGCTGCTGACCGCCGGACATCTGGTAGGGATACTTGTCGAGCACCTGACTGATAGACAGGCGCGCGGCCACATCCTGCACGCGGGTCGAGATCTCTGCCGAGTTTGTGCGGGCAATGGTGAGCGGCAGGGCGATGTTCTCGCGCGCCGTGAGCGTATCGAGCAGGTTGGAGTCCTGGAAGATAAAGCCGAGCTCCTCGCGGCGGAACTGCGAAAGCTTAGCCTGCTTCATGCGCGTTACGTCCTGCCCGTTGATGCGGATGGTGCCGCTCGTGGCGCCATCGATGGTCGACACGCAGTTGAGCAACGTCGACTTGCCCGAGCCCGAAGCGCCCATGATGCCAACAAATTCGCCGCGGTTGACGGTAAAGCTGACGTCGTTGAGCGCGCGGGTCACGTTGCCCAGCGCTCCATATACTTTTTCGAGATGCGCGACCTCCAGTACCGGGGTCGCCATGTGCGTGGTTTGCATACCGAGTCCTTTCTTGCGATTAGTCTACGGCATCTATAGTCGCAAGAAGACGAGTCGGCTACCGTCGATATGGCTTACGCTTGCCTTACCGTTGTGTAAGGTACGGGTAGCTAGCCTGTCACGTGTTGATGTTGAGAGAGGACTCCTGTTGAAGACTATTCATGTTGCCGCTGGGATCATTCGCAAGGATGGATCTGACGAGCTGCTTGCCGTGCAGCGCGGCTACGGCGACATGCGGGGACTTTGGGAGTTCCCGGGCGGCAAGCTCATGCGCGGCGAGACACCCGAAGACGCCGTACGCCGCGAGCTTATGGAAGAGTTGCAGGTAAAAGTCACCAACCTGCGTGATTTCTATACCGTTGAGTACGACTACCCCGATTTCCATCTCTCCATGGAGTGCTACTACTGCTCACTCGCCGATGAATCCGATGAGCCCCAGAAGCACGACCGCCAGCTCGATATCCGCTGGATTCCGCGCACCTCGCTTGCCACGGTGGAATGGATGCCCGCCGACAAGGGACTCATTGATGCCCTGATTGAGTTGAAGGAAGACCGGCTTGAGGCCAACGGCGCTGCCAACGACGCCGAGGCCACCGCGACCGACGAGCCCGCCACCAAGCCCAAGCGCGCACCTAAGCGCCGTAGCAAAAAGCGCCCCAAACCAGGTCTGCTCGACGGCATCGATACCTCGGACCTTTCCGCCGACGAGCGCGAACTGGTCCGCCGTCGCGCCGCCATAAAAAAGTCCATGAAGGGCAACAAACGCGCGAACACCAAGCCCGAGCTGCTCGTACGACAGCGCCTGCGCGCCGCGGGCCTTACGGGCTATCGCTTGGAATGGAAGGTTCCCGGCAAACCCGACATCGCCTTCCCCGGACGCAAGATCGCCATCTTCGTCAACGGCTGCTTTTGGCACCGCTGCCCCAAGTGCAACCCTAGCCAGCCCAAGCGCAACGTTGAGTTTTGGGAGGCAAAGTTCCGTCGCAACGTCGAGCGCGACCGTGCCGCCGTGGCAGCACTCACTCAAATGGGCTGGACGCCCATAACCATCTGGGAATGCGAACTCAAAAAGGACCGCATCGACGCCACGATGGAAAAGGTCATCGATCAGGTGCGTGCCGCGGCACCGCAGCGCTAGGAACGAGCCGTCCACACGCCCCACACAGGCAAACCACATCCGCGCCACAAACCTTAGAAAGCCCTTAAGCTCAAAACCTTTCAAGAGTGTTACTCAATAGCCTTGACCTGCGGTTTCATCGTAACACCAAACCAGGTTAAGCCTTTCTTTAGCGCTTCTTTGAACGGTCCGCTGCATAATACTGCCAACGCACGGGACCTAGCAGCACACCCTGTGCGCAACCTTTTGGTGGACATCGAGGAGGCCGCACAAGCATGCATTCTTCCAATGACGCAGCACAGCAGCCATCCCTAAATCATGCAAACCTTTTCTCCTTCCCCCCGACACAGAGAGACGGTCTCCTCGACTCCCCCACCACAAAAACCAAGCGCTCAGCCGATCAGAGCCTCAACTTACGAGCATCGTTCGAAAAGCTCCAAGCATCCCTAGACAAGGCGTTCCCCGAACAGGCAAGAGCAATCTAAGCCCATCGCGCTTTATACTGATGCCATGCGAAACATGGATCACATAGAATTGCACCGCGGAGGACGCGAGGAAGCGTTTCCCGAGACCGCCGAAGACTGGCCCTATATTGCCGAACGCGCAGAATTCGCTCGCTATCCGGGCAATTCCGTCCCCTGGCACTGGCATTCCGAAGTTGAGCTTTTCTACATGGAGCAGGGAGCGATTGACTATCGAACGCGCGCGGCTCATGAGCACGTACGCTTTGAGGAAGGGTCCGCCGGCTTTATCAACGGCGGCGTTTTGCACAGCACGCTGCAATCGCCCAATTCGGCGCCAGCCATTCAAATGCTGCATATCTTTCAGCCGTCGATGCTCGGCGATCCCGCGGGACGCCTTCAAAAACGCTATATCAATCCTTTGCTGCAATGTCGAGGCGTCGATGTGCTCAAATGGTCGCCCACCAACCCCGACGATATGCCCTTTATCGATTTGCTAAAGAGTTCCTTTAACCACGACCTTCAACGGCCGCAGAACGAGATGGCGCTTCGGAATAGCTTGTCAGAGCTCTGGATTCAGATTTACGCCAAGGCCGAACCGCTCTTTTCCTCCGACGGCGCCTCTTGGATGACCAGCCGCGACGTACAGTTCAAGGCAATCCTGGACTTTATCCGCGCAAACTATGCAGCCGCTATAGATGTGCCCCAGATGGCATCTGCAGCCGGCGTAAGCGAAAGAGAGTGTTACCGCATTATCGAAACTTGTGCAGGAACGACCCCGGCGGCATATCTACGCGCATACCGCATAAACCGTGCTTGCGAACTTTTGGCACACACCACGCAAACGGTACAGACAGTCGCGCGCCAATGCGGATTTATAACAGCAAGCCATCTTGGCCAGGTATTTAAAGAACAAATGGGGTGCACTCCTTCGAGCTATCGAGCAGCGAGGCAGAATCTCGATAGCACCAGGCAGAAATCCCGCTAGCCTTTCTTCTGTCACCGCATCAAACTTGCAGGCAAACAACAGAGAGGAGCAATCATATGAAGCACTTTGACCATATCGTATTTGACGTTGATGGGACATTGGCAGATACAGAAGAAAGCGTTCTATCATCGCTTGTCCAGATTGTCCAAGAAGAGACCGGCAAAACGCTCCCCCGACACGAGCTTGAATTTGCCCTCGGCATACCCGGCAAGGATGCCCTTGAGAAACTTGGGATCTACTCGCAGGCAACGTTGGATCGCTGGTGCCAAGTTGCCACCAGCTTTAAAAGCAACATCAGCGTGTTTCCAGGTTTGCTTGAAGTCATCGCAACACTCGCCGATAGCGGCTGCAAACTTGGCATCGTCTCCTCACGTGCGCGCGACGAATACGCAAAAGAAATTGCACCCCTTGGTTTCGATAAGTATTTTGAGCACATCATCCTTGTCGAAGACACAACCGAACATAAACCCGCACCCGCACCCATGCTCGAATATCTCCGACGTGCGGGCGCGAATCCTGGCAACGTCGTCTACGTTGGCGACACCGTCTACGACGAAAAATGCGCAACTTCGGCAGGGGTCAGTTTTGCCCGAGCGGCATGGGGATCACACCAAGACATCCCAAACGCCACCTACAACCTCAAAACCCCCAACGACCTACTAACCCTAACAACCAAGTAACCCCCGCGTCCCACCCTTTCAGCCCCAACGCCACAAGGGCGACGACCTCGAGTAGGTCAACCTGGGAGGGACGAGGGCTTAGTTCCCCAATCTTTCCGCAGGGGGCAAAAAGCCTCGCCGCACGAAGTGCGCAGCGAGGCTTTTTGCATGCCCGAGGACGATTGGGGAACTAAGCCCTCGTCCCTCCCCGGGATATGTAGCGAGTCGGAGTACCCTTGCTGTTACTCTGCTTTGCCCACAGAGTTGAGGTTGGTCATGCGGATCTTAACCAGCTCGGTGATCTCACGCATGCCCTCCTTGGCCGGCTTCTTGGGATCGAAGCAGGCGGGGTTCTCGGCCATGTAGGCCATGAAGCCCTTGGTGTAGGCCTGACGCAGCTCGGTGGCGTAGTTAACCTTGCAGATGCCGTTCTTCACAGCCTCGGCGACCTGCTCATCGGGCACACCAGAGGTGCCGTGCAGAACCAGCGGCACGTCGACGGCGTCGCGGATGGCCTTGACCACGGACTGCTCGATGTGCGGATCGCTCGTGTACACGCCGTGGCTGGTGCCAACGCCAATGGCCAGCGAGGTGCAGCCGGTGCGCTCAACGAACTCCTTGGCCTCGGCAGGATCGGTGTAGGGGCTCTCGCCCTCAACCGCAGGACCGTCGTCCTCCTTGCCGCCAACCTTACCGAGCTCAGCCTCGACGGGCACGCCCATGGCGCGGCCAGCGTCGGCGACGGACTTGGTCAGGGCAATGTTGTCCTCGAAGGACTCGTGCGAGCCGTCGATCATGACAGAGGTGTAGCCGGTGCGGAAAGCCTGCATGCAGCGGTCATAGCCATCGCCGTGATCGAGGTGCAGAGCGACGGGCACGGAAGCGCGCTCGGCGGCAGCCTTGACCATGCCGTAGAAGTAGTCCAGACCAGCGGTCTTAATGGTGCCCGGGGTGGTCTGCATGATGACGGGGGACTTGGTCTCCTCGGCAGCAGCCAAAACGGCCATAACAAACTCGAGGTTCTCGACGTTGAAAGCGCCAACAGCGTAGTGGCCGGCCTGAGCGTCCTTGAGCATCTTTTCGGTGGTAACAAGTGCCATGAGCGTTTGCTCCTCTCCCTCGCCCGCATCTGGACATCGGGCGTAGTTGTTCACAAGGCGTTTTACCTTGCGTTTTGCTGCGCTCATTGTATGAAATTCAGCAGCTTTGCACGTGCGAGATATTGAGCCCATGCAGGTCAATACCGTCATTTTTGAAAAGCAAACGGAAGAAATTTGAGCCGAGTGAACATGTTCGATATTGAATTTTGGGCGTTCAGCGTCTTTCTTTTATAGAAAAGATAAGTAATCGAAAGGTATTTTCTTACTCAAAAAGAAAATGAACGAAAATAGAGTCAACACAATTCCTGCAAATTTCAGACGATGATGGAGCAGATATGACCCACGCAGCAACCCGAGCTTTCGCCGACGAGCGTCGTTCCGCCATCATGGAGATGCTCGATCATAATGCCTCGGTGCAGGTAGCAGAAATCGCCCAGACCTTTGGCGTGTCCTCCGTCACCGCCCGCGCCGACCTGGACGCGCTCGCCGAAGCAGGCAAGCTGCGCCGCACGCATGGCGGTGCCGTATCGCTCCACAAACGCCTGACCGTCTCCACGCAGGATCGCCGCATCAACGTCAACGTCGCCGCCAAGCAGGCCATCGCGCAAAGCGCCATCGAGCTCGTCAATGACGGCGACACGTTGCTCGTCGACTCGGGCACCACGGCGCTCGAGTTCGTCCGGCTCCTCGATCAGCGCGACGGTATCACCGTCATCACGGCCGACATTACCATTGCCGATTACATCGACGAGAGCATGCCCTCAGTCGATGTCGTCATGCCGGGCGGGGCGCTGCGCAAAGGCCATCGTTATCTGTACGGACCGCTCACTATGCAGGCGCTCCAAATGGTCCACGCCGATCTTGCCGTCATGTGCCCTGGAGCTTTTGTTCCCGGCTGCGGCTTTACGACCGACTTTCCCCAGATGGCTGAGACCAAAACGGCTATGATCGCCGCAGCCCATCAAAGCGTCGCCCTCATGGACGCCAGCAAGGTTAACGGACGCGGTATGTATCGTTTTGCCGAGCTTGCCGACGTCGACACCATCGTGATGGACTGTGATCCCGATGGCGCCGTCGCCACCTCAATCGCCGAGACCGCCGACGACGCCCGCCCGAATCTCGTCATCGCCGGCGCTTAAACAAAAACCACCACAAAGGTACCTTTGTGGTGGTTTTGCTCGTTAAAAGCGAGATATCGCTACTTGGACAGCTCGTCAGCAAGGACCTCGATCTGAGCGCGCGAGGCGTCGTTGAGCGAACCCAGCACGGTCACCTTGTTCTGCGCCATGGTGATGTCCTTCATGCCCCCGAGCTCCTTGGTCATAACCTTGGCAGCGGTGGGCGCCCAGGAGCCGGCCTCAACGAGCGCCACCGTACGGTTCTGATAGGCGTGCTCGGCAAGCATGTGGATAAAGGTGCTCATGAACGGGAAGATCTCGCCCTGATAGGTGATGGAGGCGAGTACCAGACGGTCATAGCGGAACGCATCCTCAACGGCCTCGGCCATGTCGTCGCGAGCCAGGTCAAAGACGGAAACCTTCTGGCCGCGAGCCTCGAGCGCAGTTGCAAGCTCCTCAACGGCAGCCTTCAGATGGCCATACACGCTCGCATAGGCGATCGTGATGCCCTCGTCCTCGGGCTGATAGCTCGACCAGGTGTTGTAGGTGTCGAGGTAATAGCCCAGATTCTCGGTAAGAACAGGACCATGGAGCGGACAGATGATCTGGATATCCAGATCGGCGGCCTTCTTGAGCACGGTCTGCACGAATTTGCCGAACTTACCGACGATGCCAAAGTAGTAGCGGCGCGCTTCGCAAGCCCAGCCTTCCGGGTCCTCGATGTCGTTGGCGCCGAACTTGCCAAAGCCGTCGGCACTAAAGAGCACCTTGTCGGTGGACTCGTAGGAGAAGATCACCTCGGGCCAGTGCACGTTGGGGGCGCCGATAAACGTTAGGCTGTGGCCACCCAGGTCGAGCACGTCGCCCTCTTTGACGACCATCTTACGCTCGGGGTAGTCGGTGCCAAAGTAGTTGACCATCATGCGGAAGGCGCCCATGCTGGCCACTATCTGTGCCTGGGGGTAGCGCTCCATAAAGGCGGCGATGCCAGCAGAGTGATCAGGCTCCATGTGATGGATAACCAGGTAGTCGGGCGTACGTCCATCGAGCGCGGCCTCGAGGTTGCCGAGCCACTCGTCAACAAAACCACCATCGACCGAATCGGCGACAGCGATCTTTTCGCCCAAGATAACGTAGCTGTTGTATGCCATACCGTTCTCGGACACATCGTACTGGCCCTCGAACAGGTCAATGTCGTGATCGTCGACGCCAACGTAGCGGATATCCTTGGTGATCTCCATCAGGCAAAGCCTCCTAGATAGACAAAATAACCCGTCTATCATAGCACTCGGCAGCATTCCAACTGTTATCTGCCGGCATCCTTACCGATTGTTATTGAAATACGATAAATCGCCGTTTACCTGCGCAAACTATGAGCGTGGTATCGCCGTGCTATGTCGAATAATGAGCTGGCCGGGAATACGAATGGCAACGGTTTTGCCCGCCGTACCCGCCTCGGGAACCGCATGTTCGAATACCTCGCGTCCGCGCTGATGTAGATCGAATCGCACGGTCGTGAGCTCGTTGTGTGCCACAAAATCATCGAGCGAATCATCGACGCCCACCACGCTCACGTCCTCGGGCACGCGCAGACCGCTATCGCGCAGCGCAGCAATCGCGCCATTTGCCATCTGGTCGTTTGCCGCGTAAATCGCCGTCATGGTGCGATCGTGCTCGGCCAGGTACTTGCCGGCCTCGTAGCCGCTGTTGGCAGACCAGTCGCCCTCGAGCGGCTCTGCCGGCTCGATGTGTTTACGCTCGAGTGCATCCTGCCAACCGGCGCGACGAAATTGCTCGTCGACCGAGAACGACGGGCCGCCAATATAGCGAATCTGCTCGTGCCCCAGCTCAAACAGGTGATCCATAAGCAAGAGCGAGCAGCCGTAATGGTCGGAATCGACCGTGGTCACGCGCGGATGCGCGTACATGGTAACGATGACCGTGCCAATGCCCGGCAGTGGATCAAACGTCTCAAAATCGGGCGCCATGCGGCTCATGCCGATGATGATGCCGTCCACCGGCAGTGCGGCCATACGACGCGTGGCCTCGGCAAGCGAAAACTCCTCGGTCTTGGACATCTCGACCAGCGTGATGGCGCAATTATGCTCGCGAGCAGCGCTGGCGATGCCGTCGATCATTGAGAGGTTGCCAAACTTGGTGACATCGTTGATGCATAGGCCGACCGAATGGTAACGGCCGTCGCGCAGCGAGCGACCGGCATAACTCGGACGAAAGCCGAGCTCTTGCATAGCAGCCTGCACGCGCTGGCGCGTCTGCTCGTTAACGTTGGGCAAGCCGTTGGCGACGCGCGAAACCGTCTGCTGCGAAACGCAAGCAGCGCGGGCGACGTCGGCCATGGAGACCGGACGCGTACCTGTATCGTTGGACGGGCGCCTTGCCACAGGATCACCTTCACCCTTACGAGATTTGAATAGCGTGAATGCCGGCCCGGGCAGAAATACATCCCGCGCCGAGGCCCGCTATCGTCGGACGCATGTTAACGTACTCTACTTTTTCTATCTGCATCTCTTCTGCTTTATAAGTCCATACGGCAGTACCGTTCACGGCTGAATTTCTACCGATTACCAGATTCTCAAAAAGTGACAAGCGATGTGTTATGAGTACGTTAACATAGCCCGTAACGTGCGGTATCGTGAACACTTGGTTCATGCCGCTTCAAGTTGTTAACGTACTCATAACGACGCAAAACTCACCCGTGCGCGCCAAGGAAAGGACTCCCATGACCACCCCCGACGAAAAGACACTCGCCACGCTCACCAAGCTGTTTGAGGAGGAGTTTGGCCCCATCGGCGACCGCCAGGTGCTCTATGTGCACGCGCCCGGCCGTTCCGAGATCAGCGGCAACCACACCGACCACGAGGGCGGCCACGTCATCGCCGGCTCGCTCGATGTCGCCGTCGACGGCATCGCCGTGGCAACCGACTCCAACAAGATTCGCGTCGCCGACGAGGGCTATCCTACGTTTGAGATCACGCTCGACACGCTGGATATTCAAGAGTCCGAGAAGGGCACGTCCGCGAGCCTCGTCCGCGGCATGGCCCACGAAATCGCTGCTCTGGGCGTTGAGCCCCAGGGCTTCGACTTCGCCTTCACCTGCTCCGTCCCCTCGGGTGGCGGCCTTTCCAGCTCTGCCGCCGTCGAGGCCGCGTACGGTCGCGCCATGGAAACCCTCTGGGGCGCACCCGCCATCGAGCCCGTCGCGCTCGCGCAGATGAGCCAGCGCACCGAGAACAACTATTACGGCAAGCCCTGCGGTCTGATGGACCAGGCCGCCGTGTGCCTGGGCGGCCTTGCCTACATGGACTTTGAGGACCAGGCTCAGCCTAAAACCCAGAAGCTCGAGCTCAACTTTGAGGATCACGGTTATGCGCTCGTGCTCGTTAAGGTCGGTGCCGACCACGTGGCCGCCACCGACGACTACGCCGCCGTTCCGCGCGAGATGCAGGACGTCGCTGCCGAGTTTGGCAAGGCACGCCTGTGCGAGGTAAACGTGGCGGACTTTGACGCCAAGCTCCCCGAGCTGCGCGCCAAGCTGGGCGACCGCGCCTGCCTGCGCGCCGTTCACTACTGGTACGAAAACGGCCTGGTCGACAAGCGCTGGGCTGCCCTGAACGCCGGCGACATCGATCAGTTCCTGGTCCTGACGCGCGAGTCCGGCGCCAGCTCTGCCATGTACCTGCAGAATGTCGTTGCCAAGCTGGGCTCCGAGCAGCCTTCCATGTATGCCCTGGCGCTGGCCGAGCACGTGCTCGACGGCCGCGGCGCCGTCCGTATCCACGGTGGCGGCTTTGGTGGCACCATCCAGGCCTTCGTGCCGCTCGACCTGGTCGACACCTTCATCGCCAAGATGAACGGCTGGCTGGGCGAGGGCTCTGCCCGTCACTACGCCATCTCTGACAAGGGGGCTTACGCGGCATGGCTGTAATGACTGACGTGCGCGAGGCCGCGCAGAACCTGATCGAGTACGCTATCCACCGATCGATGATCGGCCAGGACGATCGCATCTGGGCGTATAACACCATTCTCGAGTGCATCGGTGCTACGGGCCCGGCGCTCGACATGGCCTGGGCGCTCCAGGTCGAGAAACTCTCGCTCTTGCACCCCGACACCCTGCCCAACTTTGACCTTGAAGGCACACTTGCCGCGCTTGCCGAGGCGGCTGTTGCCAACGGCGCCGCCGAGGACACGGCATCGGGCCGCGACCGCATCGCCATGCGCATCATGGGCGCGCTCATGCCAAGGCCTTCGGTTGTAAACGAGGAGTTCAACGGACGCATGGGCGTCAACGAACCCCGCGCCGCGACCGACTGGTTCTACGGCCTGTGCTGCGACGCCGGCTACGTGCGCCGTGCCGCCATCGCGCGCAACATCAAATGGAGCACCCCCACCAACTGGGGCGACCTCGAGATTACCATCAACCTGTCAAAGCCCGAAAAAGACCCGCGCGATATTGCCGCGGCCGGCGCCGCCAAAAACACGGGCGAGAAGTATCCCGCCTGCCAGCTCTGCATCGAAAACGAGGGCTATCCCGGACGCTCCGCTGCAGCCGACGGCGGCGCCCATCCCGCCCGCCAGAATCTGCGCGTTATCCCCATTCAGCTCGACGGCGAGCGCTGGGGCTTCCAATACAGCCCGTACGCGTACTTTAACGAGCACTGCATTGCCATGAGCTCCGAGCATCGTCCGATGCACGTCGACCGCAAGGGGCTGACCTGCCTGCTCGACTTTGTCGACCTGTTCCCGCACTACTTTATTGGCTCCAACGCCGACCTGCCCATCGTGGGCGGCTCGATTCTGTCGCACGACCACTTCCAGGGCGGTGCGCACGAGTTCCCCATGATGCATGCCGCCGAGGTCTCGCAGTTTAGCGTGCCCGGCTTTGACCAGGTCACCGGTACCGTGCTGCAGTGGCCGCTCTCGGTGCTGCGCCTGCGCTCGCATGACCGCGCCCAGCTGCTCGACGCTGCCGAGAAGATTATCCTCGCCTGGCGCGAGTGGACCGATGAGTCTGTGGGCGTCATCGCGCACACGGCCGATGGCGTGGCGCACAACACCGTGACGCCCGTCATCCGCCGCGTCGACTCCCGCGGCAATGCCGGCGGCGAGATTTACGAGGCCTACCTGGCGCTTCGCTGCAACATCACGACCGACGAGCATCCGCTGGGCGTTTTCCACCCGCATGCTGAGTACCACCACATTAAGAAAGAGAACATCGGCTTGATTGAGGTCATGGGCCTGGCCATTCTGCCGCCGCGCCTGGTTCCCGAGCTTGGCGCTGTCCGCGAGCACTTGCTGGCGGCCAAAGCCGATGCCAGCTACGACCTTGCTGGCGCGCTCGAGGGCGACGACCTTTGCCGCAGCCACGCCGC
>UMJV01070661.1_pt1 | contig 26779 bp, 17 predicted proteins | sample 1966141 | NCBI WGS metagenome assembly UMJV01 (sample SAMEA4836158, study PRJEB28245) | human gut metagenome | biome: gut microbiome; material: fecal sample | place: Denmark | collected 2008
GCGCTTATACTTATGGCTATCATACTTCTGCCAAGGGCGAAGCCTTTGGAGATATTCAAGAAAAATCAAAAGGGCGCATGGGTGGTTGTGCTTACAAAGATTCCGAATGTGGCAGGTCTGCTTGCGGAGAACGCTGTTATTGCTGTGAGCCTTGCGAGTGCGTCATTTATCCAGCCTATGATACTGTGTTCGCTGTTTGTTATAGCGCTCATAAGAAAAGAGCCTATCACAAAGCTGAGATTTATCGGCAGCGTTATTTGTATGGTGGGCATAATAGGATTTCAGGTTTGTTAAAAATAAAACGTCGGGCGTTTCAATTCGTCCGACGTTTTTTGTTATCTTTCGGTATTGTACATTGCGGCAAACCAGTAATCTTCTTCAAGATAGCTTGTGTCTTTCTTGCCCCATGTAATTTTTATTTTCACAAGACAGCCGTCAATATCCTCTTTTGGAAGCTCCAGCTTTTTGGACTCCTTGGCAAGCACCTTTCCGTCATAGCTGTAGACAGTGTAAAGCACGTCACCGAGCCTGTCCCCTGTGACTTCTACGGACATAGGGGTTTTAAGGGTAACATTGCCGTCCTTATCTACATCCGCCTTTACATTAAATGACGGTACAGAGGAGAGCAGATCTTCAAAGCTCTTTTCAGCGGAAAGACTCTCGCTCTTGCCGTTGCAGTATCGTGTCTTTTCAGTGCCGGGAAGCTCATATTTGCTTCCGTCACAGGTCAGCGCAACTGAACCTTTCTCCACCTTTGGGGTTATATTTATCACAAGGGCGCAAGCCAAAAAGATAACGGCGGTAAGCAGGCCTACAAGTATTTTCCTTTTCATTATTATCACCAATGCTATTATAGCACCTTTTGGAATAATAATCAAGGGCAGTGTTTGAAAATGAGATCAAGCAAATGAGTTGCAAATTTACAATAAAATATATAAAAAACTATTGACAAAATCAAAAATATAGGTTATAATAACCTCATAGTAAAAGAGAGTAGCTGGCGGAGAGATCCGTTTATGTTTGCGTCAATACGTTCCGATGAGGGACCGCTGCATATCTAAACGGCGAGACTTTTATTGATTAAATTGCCACAGGCGCAGTTTACCCAATAAACGTCTTGCCGATTTTTTATGCGTTTATTTTTCTGAGCCTATGAGAAAAGGAGGCTTTGAAGGGTATATCGGCAATATTTACAGGAAAAAATAAAAAAGGTGGTATTTTATGAAGCAGTATCAGAAAAAACTTGACCAGCTTTACACTGAGTTTTCATCAGGTGAAAATGGTCTTTCAACTGAGCAGGCAGTGAAAAACTGCGAAAAGTTCGGACGAAATGTTATCACGGAGGGCAAGAAAAAGTCCATTCCCATGATTTTTTTAGAGCAGTATAAGGACTTTCTTGTGCTTATACTCATTATTGCTGCGATAGTTTCAGCTTTCATGAAAGACGTTGAGAGCTGTGCGGTAATTCTCGTTGTTATCACAATGAACGCTATTTTGGGTACAGTTCAGACCGTCAAGGCTGAAAAGTCACTGACGAACCTTAAAAAGCTTTCTGCACCAACAGCTAAGGCGCTTCGTAACGGTGAAAAGGTCATTATCCCATCTGAGGAGATCGCAGTGGGCGACATTCTTCTTATCGAAGCAGGCGACCAGATATGTGCAGACGGACGACTCGTAGAGTGCGCTTCTGTTCAGGTGAACGAGTCTGCACTCACAGGCGAGAGCGTTAATATCGACAAGGATATGAGCGATATAGAGGGCGAAAAGCCTTTGGCTGAGCGTGCTAACATGGTTTATTCAGGCTCTTTTGTCACATACGGCAGAGGAAAAATGCTTGTCACTGAGGTTGGTATGGACACTGAGGTGGGCAAGATAGCTTCGCTTATTCAGAACGCATCAGAGAGAAAAACGCCTCTCCAGAACACGCTTGACGAGTTCGGCAAGAAGCTTTCCATTGCTATACTTATTGTCTGTGCAGTAGTGTTCGGACTTAGTGTGCTTCGTGGCGGCAAGCTTATGGATTCGTTCATGTTCGCTATCGCACTTGCTGTTGCGGCTATTCCTGAGGCTCTCAGCTCTATTGTTACTATCGTGCTTTCTTTCGGCACGCAGAAAATGTCAAAGGAAAACGCTATCATAAGAAAGCTTCAAGCTGTTGAGGGCTTGGGCAGCGTTTCTGTAATATGCTCTGACAAGACCGGTACACTGACACAGAACAAGATGACAGTTAGAAAAATAATGGTAGACGGCAGGATAATCGACACTGACGCTGTTGATCTTGACGATGAAAAGGTCAAGACTATGACAAGAGCCATGATACTTTGCAACGATTCAAGCTGTAAGGACGGCGTTGAGATAGGCGACCCTACAGAAACGGCTCTTATCAATTTTGGCACAAAGCTTGGCATCGACACTGACAAGGTGAGGGAAGATCTCCCTAGAATTTCTGAGATACCATTTGATTCAGACAGAAAGCTTATGTCAACTCTGCACGTTATCGACGGCGAGAAGGTGCTATATGTAAAGGGTGCGGCTGACGTTCTTATAAACAGGATAACTTCAAGCGACGAAGAAAAGGCTGTTATAACTCAGCGTGTGGCAGAGCTTTCGGAAAAAGGTCTGCGTATACTTGCATTTGCAGAGAAAAAATTCGACAAAGATACCGTATGTCCAGAGGACGAGGACGGATTGGAGTTTGTCGGTCTTATTGCTATGATGGATCCTCCGAGAGAGGAATCAAAGGCGGCTGTTGCGGAATGCCGCAAGGCAGGCATAAAGCCAGTCATGATAACAGGCGACCATATCGTTACGGCTTCGGCTATTGCCCGTGAGATAGGTATTCTTGACGACCACTCAAAGGCTGTTGAGGGTCACGAGCTTGACGCTTATTCAGACGAAGAGCTTGTTGACTTTGTAAAGGACAAGGCTGTTTACGCTCGTGTTACGCCTGAGCATAAAATAAGGATCGTAAAGGCTTGGCAGGCAAACGGCTGTATAGTTTCCATGACAGGCGACGGTGTGAACGACGCACCTGCGTTAAAGCAGGCTGATGTGGGCGTTGCAATGGGCATCACAGGAACTGAGGTTTCAAAGGACGCTGCCTCAATGGTGCTTGCAGATGATAACTTTGCAACTATAGTCAAGGCCATAAGAAACGGCAGAAACATTTACGAGAACATTAAAAAGGCTATACTCTTCCTGCTTTCGGGCAACTTTGCGGCAATTCTTGTGGTGATTTTCAACTCACTGCTTGGACTTCCTGTTCCGTTTGCGGCAATACATTTGCTGTTTATTAATCTGCTTACAGACTCGCTTCCTGCTATCGGTTTGGGTCTTGAACCTCACTCCGAAGAGGTCATGAAACGCAAACCAAGAAACGCAAACGAATCTATACTCACACGTCCTTTCCTGGGCGAGATTGCATTGTATGGCGTAGTTATAGCCATAGCAGTAGCTTCGGCTTTCATTATGGGAAACAAGACAAGCGCAGCTCTTGGTATGACGATGGCATTCGCAGTGCTTTGCTCCGCAAGATTGTTCCACGGATTCTCGTGCAAGAAAAAAGGTCCTGTTATCTTCTCAAAGGACTTTTTCAACAACAAGTTCGGTCTTATGGCGTTCGGTCTTGGAATGGTATTTTTAAACTCCGTTCTGCTCGTTCCACAACTCAAGGGACTTTTCAAGATAGCAGACATGACAGGTATGCAGTTTGCATGGATATACATTCTAAGCTTTGGCTCTATGCTCGTTATCCAGCTTATAAAGGCGGTATTCTTTACAAAGTCTGAAAAGTAAGGCTGTAGAGTTATTTCGCAAAAGTTTGATAGGCGGGCGACCTTAGGTTGCACCTACGCAATAAAAATAACCGCTCTTCGTGATGTCACGGGGAGCGGTTTTGTTTTACATATCTTCGCAAGGCAGCCAAATGCCGTCTTTTTTATGAAGTATCCTCTGATTTTCAGATCCTCTGAATTTCAGTGAGATGTTTTTCTTTTCGAGAACAAATTCGCCGTCAACGAGGTAGTCGATAAGGCTCAGCATTTCGTCTGTGTACTGTGTTCTGTATGGGGACTTTGAGCCTGCAAGCAGGTCAGTTTCAAGGGTACAGCCTGTGTAGCACCACACGTCCTTGTCGGGAAGTTCTGTTTTCACACGGCGGAGGAGTTTTGTAAGCTCAGGCTGGTTCTCAGGCTCCATAGGCTCGCCGCCAAGGAGCGTAAGTCCTTTTATATAGCCCTTTGAGAGGGCGTTAAGTATCTCGTCTGCGGTGGTATCTGTGAAAGGCTTGCCGTAGTCAAAGTTCCAAGTGTCAGGCTGAAAACAGCCCTTGCAGTGGTGTCTGCAACCTGATACGAATAGCGTGACCCTCACTCCTGATCCATTGGCGATATCGGTTTTCTTTATCTCACAATAATTCATTTTCCGCTCCTTTCATACATACAACGCAGGGCAATACGATTTTGTATTGCCCCGATAGTTATATGCTGTTTGCTGTTTTATGTCAATAATAATGTTCATTATTTTCGGATTTTGCAGTTTTGAGTTTTTGAGTTTTCCTTGCTATAATGTTCATTTTTTTGACGAGTTTTGATTTTTGAACTTTTGAGTTTTAACGGCTATAATGTTCACTTTTTTTTGAAAATCGCTCAAAAAAATTTTTGGGTTTTCCTAAAAATCACAAATGCAAAACTCTCTCCTTTATCTCTTGAGTCCTGCCCTGATTCCAGAACTGCGTGCCGATGTAGCCACAGGTGCGCCTTGCAACGTTCAGAGTGTTCTGATCTCTGTTGCCGCAGTTCGGACACTCCCATACAAGCTTGCCGTCATCTTCTACTATCTTTATCTCACCGTCAAAACCGCACTTCTGACAGTAGTCGCTCTTTGTGTTAAGCTCGGCATACATGATGTTGTCGTAAATATGCTGCATAACTGCAAGAACAGCCTCTATGTTGTTCTGCATATTCGGCACTTCCACATAGCTGATAGCTCCTCCCGGGGAGAGAGCCTGGAACTGTGACTCAAAGGTGAGCTTGTCAAATGCGTCTATGTTCTCGGTAACATGGATATGATAGCTGTTTGTGATGTAGTTTCTGTCTGTTACACCCTCGATAACACCAAAACGCTTCTGCAAACATCTTGCAAATTTGTATGTTGTGGACTCCAATGGCGTGCCGTAAAGGCTGAAATCTATGTTTGTTTCTGCTCTCCACTTTGCGCAGGCATCATTAAGGTGCTGCATAACTTCAAGGGCAAAAGGCGTTGCTGAAGGGTCTGTGTGTGACTTGCCCGTCATGTATCTTACGCATTCGCAAAGACCTGCATAGCCAAGTGATATGGTGGAATATCCGCCGAACAGGAGCTTGTCGATTGTTTCGCCCTTTTTAAGCCTTGCCAATGCACCGTTCTGCCAAAGGATAGGCGCAACGTCTGACGGAGTGCCTTTAAGTCTTTCGTGACGGAGCATCAGCGCACGTCTGCAAAGCTCAAGTCTTTCATCAAGTATCTTCCAGAACTTATCCATATCCTTATATGACGAGCAGGCAACGTCCACAAGGTTTATTGTAACAACGCCCTGATTGAATCTGCCGTAATATTTAGGCTTGCCGTTTTCGTCAAGATATGTTGTAAGGAAGCTTCTGCAGCCCATGCAAGGGTAGCACTGACCATTGCCATTCTTGTCTACCTTAAGCTCCTTCATTTTCTTTTCGCTTATATAGTCAGGAACCATTCTCTTTGCGGTACACTTTGCAGCAAGCTTTGTAAGCTCCCAATATTTTGAGCCTTCTCTTATGTTGTCCTCTTCAAGGACATATATTAGCTTAGGGAACGCAGGTGTTATATAGACGCCCTTTTCGTTCTTTACGCCTTGGATACGCTGTCTGAGCATTTCCTCTATGATAGCCGCAAGGTCATCTCTTGTCTGCCCCTCCGGCACCTCGTCAAGGTACATGAAAACAGTAACGAAAGGAGCTTGACCATTTGTTGTCATAAGAGTGATGACCTGATACTGTATCATCTGAACGCCCTGAACTATCTCAGCCTTTACTCTCATTTCGGCTACCTTATTTATAGTATCCTCGTCGGCAGGGATATTAAGCTCTGCGAACTCCTTTTTTACCTCACGGCGGTATTTATCACGGGATATCTGAACGAACGGAGCAAGGTGGGAAAGTGTGATACTCTGTCCGCCATACTGTGAAGAAGCTATCTGAGCGATAGATTGTGTAGCGATATTGCAGGCTGTAGAGAAGCTGTGTGGCTTTTCTATCATGACCTCGCTTATGACAGTGCCGTTCTGGAGCATATCCTCAAGATTTACAAGACAGCAGTTGTGCATATGCTGAGCGAAATAATCGGCGTCGTGGAAATGTATCAGACCTTTTTCGTGGGCTTCAACTATATCGTCAGGAAGCAAAAATCTTCTTGTGATATCCTTGCTCACTTCACCTGCCATATAATCCCTCTGAACTGAATTGACAGTAGGGTTCTTATTGGAATTTTCCTGCTTGACTTCCTCGTTCTCGAAGTTAAGAAGAGAAAGTATCTGCTTGTCAGTAGTATTAGCCTGTCTGACGATAGAACGCTCATAGCGGTATGTGATATAATGCTTTGCCACTGTATACTTGCCGTGGCGCATGATATCGGCTTCCACCCAGTCCTGAATAGTTTCAACGTCCATAGCCCTATTCATTTCAGAGCATTTGTCCTCTATATTCTGTGCTATCTCTCCTATTTCTCCCTCAGAGAGCCTATCCTTTTCCTCCACAGTGATATTAGCTTTCGCAACGGCATTTTCTATCTTTTCCTTATCGAACGTATTCTCAGCGCCGCTTCTTTTTATTATCTTCACCTATACTCTTCCTTTCATTCTATCCTGCTCAACCACTATATATTGTGGTTGGCTGCTTTTGTCATAACATAATATTGAACATTTACTATTATACCACAATCAGAATATAAGTCAAGGGCATAGAATGATAAATAATCTACAAAAATTCCGGTTAAAAACAGAGCAGTTTGCCGAAAAAGTATTACAAATGATTACAAACACTTGATTGACAAAAAGTGTGAAAAACAATGGAATTTAAAGGGCGGATAAAGGTGTGAAGCTACAAGAAACGATGTGAACATTTTGTAAAATAAGCAGAGAAATTCCATTAACTCATTGACAAAGGGGCTTGCATATGATATAATATTAGAGTTGAATGCGCCAGTAGCTCAGCTGGATAGAGTGACTGGCTACGAACCAGTAGGTCGGGGGTTCGAGTCCCTTCTGGCGCACCAATCATTTTTGATACTCACAAAGGAAAATCCACAGGATATAAAAAATGTGGACTTTCCTCAGCAAGTATCTTTAAGTATCCTTGCTGAGCATATATGAAAGCTTGTAGTAACAAACTAGGATATGTTTTGTGACATTTGTTTCGTTTCGCTCTTAGACCTTGTCAAGGCAGCTGCACATTGTGGAGCTTGGGCGAATCATCTGATGTTAATCCATAGTGGCGTCGGCACATAGGCTTGCAGTTAGCTTAACTGTTACTGGCTGGCTCGTGTTCATGTTCTGAAATGTTAAGGATGCCTGATCGGCGTGATTGAACAGTAACGAACGTCATGGCTCAAAGCGACTTAAAGACAACTCAATGTCTTGTTGTGCTTGTGTTTCACATCAGTTGACCTCATCTCAATCTTATTTGAGGACTTACGATATTCGATTTTCAAGCTGCATTTTGATGAGTTGAATCAGCAGCTAAAAGCAAAAAGAGCTTTCCAGATGTTTGACATCGTGAAAAGCCCTTGACAATCTATTTCCAACGTGCTATAATAGAGCACGAGGATAGCATTCTCTGAAAGCTCCACAGTTGCTGTAACATCTGTGCTGCTGGGCTTATAATCTCCTCCAAGAGTTTATAAGCCTTAGAGGGTGCAATTTTTTATGCCCTCTTAATTTCCTCTATACATTAATTATACCACCATTTTGTCAATTTGTCAATACTTTTGCGGAAATTAATGGCGAAAAATATATATTTTATATATAAATGCAAAAGAACCCCTAGTGTGTCACCGTGACACACTAGGGGTATTTTCGTTATAATAATTCCACGATCCATTCAAGCCAACTTCTAATTGTTGAAGCCCTACGATAATATGTTTCGTCACTTTTCACTTTATATAGGTTACACTGTTTCATTATTGCAACAATTTCATGCTTGTTGATTTCTCCCTGACTAAACCATAAATTAAGAGTTTCTGAAAAAACCTTATGTGATAATATAGCTTCACAAAAAGCTAATTGCCTTTGTTTGTAGCTGAGTTTTAAAATGTTTTTTCCTTTTGACGTTAAGAAAAATGTAATGCTATCATTCCTTTGCTTGTCAACTAACCCAAGATAGCGAGCAGCGTCGGTATAATAATTTGTTTGCCTTTCGTCAAATGCGTAATTAATTGTAATATTATCTTTTGTCATAGGGTGTTCGTTTAATAATTCGCATAGATTTATTACTCGTTCAAAACTGTCTGCTTGTGGAAATGATATTTCAGGCTCATCAATTATCGGTACACTGTCAAGTAATTGATTGATTTCCTCAGATGTAATAGTCATATCTTCCTCCACAGAATATTTTTTCTGCTTGACAAGTGTCAGTGAACTATATTCCATTGGATCAGAAAATTGATATTCATATAAATGAAATATGCCATTGGAATACACAAGGAAAATTGGTTTGACATCTTTGTTTACACGATCTTTCCACGTCCTGAAAGGGTAGTAGAGCTGTCTTACAAGAAAATCTTTCGACAAATCTCGCTTTGCCTCAATTAGTGCAAGCTTTTGTAATCCCTCATATCCTGCATCTATCTCTATTTGAGAATTATGTACTTCAATGTTTCTTTTGTCATTGCATAGAACATCTTTGATCTCAAAATTGAAGTTACCAGATCCCATTCTGCCACTTACAGTTGGAACAAGTTGCTCATCTTCTAGAAAGTCTGCTATTATGCCCGACACATAAGCACAATTTAAAGCAACTGCTTCACTGGTGATAGAGTCTACATCTAAACTTTGAATGTAGTATGGTAAGCTTATTCTTGTTACTTCGGGTGACATAGGCTCGAATTTATGATACGCATCAAAATGAGAAATGATATAATCACCACGAGTAATAGGAAGTATGGAGAGCTTATTTTGTTTGAATAATTTAGGCAAATTGATAATGTGATCAAATTTTGCCATTAACCGTGGCTCACGAAACTCTTTAATTTGTGTAGCAGATATTTGAAAACACCCTTCTTGTTCTATGTGATGTAGAATATCGTATTTTTCAAATAATAAATGCCATGCTGCGTCATTCCTGGTTTCATGTTCAAGTTTATCTGTGTCATTCATAGTTTGTTATTATTACCTCGTCAACATCTCCACGTTTGCTTGCAACTGAGTTGATTGCCCTTTTAGCTTGTACAGTTGTTATATGATAATCAGAATATTGTTCTCTTATAAATTCAGTTGAAGAATTTGACAACATGAATTTTACACCACGTTCATTAAGCATATCACAGCACTCACGAAGTTTAATCTGCTGTTCTCTGCTAAAACCGCCTTTTGAATAACCAGTAAAGCTAGAGGTATCTGATATTGGATCATATGGCGGATCAAGATATACGAACGTTCCTCTCCGTACTTGTTCAAGTGATAATGCAAAATCGTTTGAACTGAATGTTATCTCAGCAGAGTTAAAATAATTACTTACGGCTTTCAAAACAGGAGCATTAACGATATTTGGATTTTTGTATTTCCCAAAAGGACTATTAAATTCTCCTGCATTGTTTACACGATATAAGCCATTGTAACAAGTTTTATTGAGAAAAATAACCCTTGCCGCTTTTTCGATGTCACTAAGCCTATCGTATTTTGATTTATCACGATCAATATTACGAAGCTCATAGTAGAAACTTTCCTCATTCGGATAGGTTTCAAGTATTTCGATAAGAGCGTCAACATCATCTCTTATAACAGTATATACATGAATGAGATCGATGTTAATGTCATTGACTATTGCTTTTTTAGGCTGCAGATCAAACAAAACAGCACCGCCACCAACAAAAGGCTCACAATACGAGGTTATCCTTTTAGGTAGCATGGGCTTTATAGAGGGCAACAGCTGCCTTTTTCCTCCCACCCATTTGAGAACAGGAGAAACAAGTTTATTTTTGGACATTAAAATCACTCCGTTTTTGTGTCACTAGACAGTGTGTCATTGTGACACACCAAGGATTTTTATTTTATACAAATTCAATTTTAAGTTTTTTATCCATAGCAGCGGCAAGCCTTTGAAGTGTTTTTATAGACGGGTTTGCATTTCCATTTTCAATTTTGCTTATATCACCTTGTGCAATACCTGAAAGGTGGGCAAGTTGCTGCTGAGTTATACCTTTCTTTTTACGGACGTCAATTAACGCTTGAACTACTGCAAATTCAGGCTCTATAGAATTGTATTCTGCCTTAAGCTCAGGAACAGTTAGTTGTGCATTAAGAAAATCATTGAAATTTGTCATATTATTCTTCTTTCGATATTGAATATATCCTATAATTATCATATCACATTGCACGTATTTTGTCAACACGTATTAAAAACTAAGTCGCTTATCTAATGTGTCACCGTGACACATTGACATCTTTCATATACTCATCGATCGTTTCAGCGACTTTCAGCTTTTCACGATATGTAAGGTGCGTGTATATATCGCTGGTGACAGCTATGCTGCTGTGACCGAGCCAGACCGACACGGACTTTAGCTCAACGCCGTGCTGAACAAGCAGTGAGGCACAGGTATGGCGAAGATCGTGGAAACGGCAGTGAAAATTCATTTCTGCCATTATCCTGCCGAAACCAACAGACAGATCGTCGGGCTTGACGATCAGCCCCATATCGTCAACGCATATGTATTTAAGATATTCTCGTGAATACTTGTCACGATGAGCCGTGTAATTATCGCGCTGCCTGCGTCTAAGCTCCTTGAGGTATCTGAGCACGCCTGAGGGGAGAGGCAAGGTTCTGCGACTTGCTCTGGTTTTAGGAACGTCTGAAAACACCAAAGTTATCTTGTGATCTTTAATGCATTTGACTATAGTATGCTGTATGCACATAGTCTGCGTTTCAAAGTTTATGTCTGACCAACGCAGCCCCAGAACCTCGCTGCGTCTGAGTCCCATAGTTCCTGCCAGAAACACAGGCGTATAGAGGTCAGTGTTTTTGACCTTGTTAAGAATTATCTCAAATTGATCTGTGCTTATGAAATTTCCACAGTAACGGTCAGTGCAGGGAAGTTCCGCAAGCAAGGCTGCATTGTGGTCTGTCAAACTGTTCTTGACCGCATATCTAAGTGCCATTTTGATGTTCGAGTGATGTTTGCGTATCGTTAAGCCCGATAGACCGGCGTTGTATTTGACTAGATAATATTCCTCAAGCACACCGGGCGTGATCTCTGAAAGCATTGTGCCTTTGCTGCGAAAGTATGGCACGATGTGCACATACACTTGGGAACGATATGCCTCATAGGTGTTGATTTTTACCGCCATCTTTCGGCTTTTGAGCCATTGCTCGATCAGATCTGCAAATAGAATATCATTTGCCTTTTTCTCAGAAATCTCGTCCTTGAGCTGCTGATTTTCCGCAGCAAGCTTTACCACAAGCCTTTCAAGCTCTTCCTTTTCGCTGATTAATTCTTCAATAGTTGTCATAATGATCCCCTTTGTTTTTAGAATATATAATATATTACAACAAAAGCAGAGATTTTTACAGCAGCAAAGCAATATCTGTCTGAAAAAGAAGGCGAAATTTGATAAAAAGCGTGCATATTCTAAAAAAAATAATTCAAGTATAGATACAGAAACATCAAATATCTGTTTTCAGACAGATAATCAAGAATGGGTCAGTTATAGACAGTTCATTTTACCCACTACCCCTTTTTAAGAAAAAAATCTCCGAAAGCCGCATTTTTTTCTTAAAACCTATTGACAAATCCGATTTTTTGTTATACAATGAACTTGTGTTTTTAATGGGTGTGTTCATTGTAAAGCAATGAATGCTCTGCCTCCTGCTCGAGCGGCGGGAGGCTTTTTTTATTCTGCTGTGATGAACATATATGCAGACAGTATATGTGTTGTCTGTAAAATCACCTGCACGAGTTCTGATTTTCTTCTTACGAATGAATTTGCCTTTTACAAGCTTTTCTATCGTCCTGAGAACGTCCTGACGGCTCATGCCAAGAAGCTTAGATAGATCATTATAGCTTTGGAAAAAACTCTTGTGCGAGCTGTCAGCCAGCTTACAGCACACTGCATAAACTCTGAATTCATTTCCATTCAATCTGCTCATAAGCTTTTTATCCATGGTGAAATATTTAGAAGCTGTAGATACGGCATCAATAGTGTATGTATATGTTCCGAGCTTGCCGGGTGTAGTCATTTGACGTTTCTGTGATTTTATGAAACCGCATTTGCTGAGAGAACGGACTGTACGCTTTACCGTTGACAACGAACAACCGCATAGTGACATAAGGGTTGACTGCTTGACTGTGATCTCATAGCCAAGCAGATTTCTTTTTGTATTCTTGTGGATAAGACTATAGAATACACAGGCAAGCTTCAAGTCTGCTGCCTGTGTAAAACGTGTAACAAAGCTGTTAGGTATTCGCATTTTTCAATTCCTCATTATTAATGTATTGTTCCAGTGCCGCCCATTCATCGGCAACAAAATTGCTGCGTATATCAGGACGTTTCTGTATTTTCTTTATGTAGCCCCTTGCAGCGGCATAGTTCTGATCTGAAAGAAATCCTCCAAGCTCGCTGCCTACAAGTCCGTTGATCTTATATAGCAGGGCAGTGATATCGACATACGGACCATCGTCCGGGTATTCTCCCGGAAAATAGAGCTCGTCCTGATCGGTGTAATCACCATCGTCTTCGTCTGAGCCGCTTGTTCCATATGCCTCTGCAAAGATCTTTCGTGCCTCGTTTGCACGAAACTCATTTAGCTTTTGCACCTGTTGCTGATATTCTATGACTTGCCGCTGAGCCGCACCGGCATTTTTCTCAAACTCAAGTGCAGCCTTATACATACTTTCGGGCACAGTGCTGCCGTCTGACTTTATCTGATCTATCTTGCCTAGCTGCATATAGTAGTCATTCATAGCACGTTCAGCGGTCTTTTTGAGGCTGTCTAATCTGTACTGATAACCTATTACGCCCAGACTGTCCCAAAGCTCGTCATATGGATACATTGCTGCTGAAAGGTCAATGTTGCGTGATTTTATCGGCAGCTCGTCTATAGGTATGCGTGGCATTTTGTTAGGCAGCAGATGATATGGCGTAATATTGGTCTTTATAGGTTCACATCGCATCTTTTTGACAATAGCAGTGCCGAACGGCAGCTTTGAGAGCTGTGTTGTATCGAGCAGCGCCTTGCTGTCAACTCGTTCGCCCTGGTGATCTAAAAATCCGTACAGGCTGCCGCTGAATGTCAAATAGTTTACTGTTTCATTGCCTATCATTTCAGAAAACGCTTTGTTTGTATTGCCATTAAGAGATAATATGTATATCTGAATGTTACAGCCGCCTTTTATGCCATCTTCTTCTTTTTCATATTTCTTAAGCTGTCCGTAGTCCTGAAGAAATAGATTGAAAAGAATGTTAGCACCGGGTGAGGCATTCATTTTACTGCTGAGGTCAGGCAGCTTAGTCATTTGTCCGAACTCGTCATACATATACTCTATTTTCCTTGGCAGCTTTCCGTCCGGAAACTTTCTTGCCTGTTTTGCGAGATACAAAAATGACTGATCTGCGAACATCGAGGCGATAACGTATCGTGATTTTTCCTCATATGGAACGAGCATATATATAATGCAGGGTCTGTCGATATCTATAAGATCATTGAACTTTATCTCACTTTTCGATGTGAGTTTTTGCACACCCATATCTGTCATAAATATCTCAAGGTCACCCGAAAGTACAGTATATATCGATGAACGTGTTTCGCCTTGAGAAAACTTTGACGTAGAGTAGGATGTTCTTGCAAGACAGCCCACAGGCAGTGCGTTGAAAAGCTCATCAAGTGCGTTGACTTCTTTCTTGTTGCCGCTTTCGTCCTCGATAACAGTATTGTAAATTCCAAATTCAGTAAAGAATGTTGTGATACTGAACATATTAACGCAGGACATATCATTTTTCTCATAGCCTTTATCTAAGAAATAGTATATAAGGGCACTGAGCAGCGACCTTGCGGAGTCTGTCCATATAGCCTCGCTCTGGGTATCGTCTGTAAGGCAGTGAGCGAATGAGCTGACGAGCTTTGAAGTCTGCGACAAGTCATTGTTGCCGTGTTTAGCTGTGAGGTACTCGTCAATAATAAGCTGAAGAGGGTTCCAACAGTCCGAACGGTCAGTATCGATAAGGTTAAGAGTAACTATCTTGTAGCCGTTTCTGGCAAATTCCTTATAGGTCAGTTCAAGCAGCTCGCCTTTCATATCATTAACGATAACAGAGGGCTTTTCTTTTGCATTCGCCATAAGCCTCAGGCTTGGCAGCACGTAGCATTCACCCTTGCCGGAACGTGGAGCACCTACGGTCATTGTGTTGTATGTGCCCGGTTCGATGTAGTAGACGCCGTTGCTTTCTCCTATGAGCATTCCTGCCTTTTCTGCTGAAGTGATGTTATCCATAGGCACTGCCAGAAAATGATCTAACAGTTCGTTGTCCTCCATAAACTTGTTGTCACCCTTAACGTTCTTGCTGTCATTTTTCATTCGGTAGAGTGTATGCAGTTTTACCGTTATTCCCAGACCAACTATAAGAGAAAGAATTATCTCAAAAATGAACATCATAAATCCGGGTGGAACAATGATATTCCACGGCATAAAGTGCGTTCTTGAATAATCTGCACTGCCATTGACGGCGCTTATACTTCTCAATGACTTTATAACATAGATGAAAATGCTGTTAATGATAATGTAGACTACCGATGTTGCAATGGCAAACTGCTTTACTCTGATGTTTCTGCGGTCTTTGTCTTTTTCAATAGGTGTTTTGTTTACTGCATTAAGAACACGCATAGCCTGATCATAGATCCAGCCGAACACACATAGTATTTTTGCTATAGCAGCATTGAGTATACGTTTTATTTTGTCTATATACATATAATTTCCTCCTGTCAAACGCTGCGGCTTTTTTCCTTGGCTTTCGCCATTTCCTGCTCGATCTCAAATTCTCGCATAAGACGTGCTGTCTTTGCCTCCTCTGATTTTAATGCTTTACGCAGCATATTTGATGATTTATGAAGAAGTGTCCTCTGAGCCTGCATACAGCCTGCCAGTCTGAATTCAAATGGTATATCTGTTTTTTTGCCGCTTATTATCTTTTTAGCAATGTCATTGCCTGAGCGTGCTGACTTTCTCAGCCATTGAAATGCAGCCTTGTTCTGACCGTCACGGAGCAGCATTAATCCGTATGCGAGCTGACCGCTGTCATTGCCGTTTAAAGCGCACTGACGGAAGCACTTTTCAGCCATTTCGTTTTTATTTTCAGATAGATACACTTTTCCAAGAATATACTGTGCATTTGGATCGTTGTATTCAAACGCAGAACGCTTAAGGTATTCTTTAGCTTTTGTATTATTGAATGAGCTATAATATTTGCCCAGAGTGTATATCGCAGGCTCAAAGTCCTTATCGGCGGCTGATGAAAGATAGCGTATCCCTTTTGAAACTTCTGTTGTTTTTTTGCTGTCAAGAAGAATTTTTCCTGCAGCATACATTCCAGGTATGCTATCTTTGTCTGCGGCATTCGTGAAATACTGCAATGCTTTTCGTCTGTTGTTTTCAGACAGATACAGCTTGCCGAGGCGATAAGCTGCTATACCCATAGTATCGTCTTTGTGATCGGCAGCTTGAATAAGGTATTTCTCAGCCTGTGTATTATCGTTAAATTGCTCTTGATACAGTTTTCCGAGAGTGTATGCTGCATAGTAATTATCTTTTGCTGCTGAACGTTCTAAGTATGATGCCGCCTTGTCGTATCTCTCTTGTGAAAGATACAGCTTACCAAGACTATATTCACACAATCCTGTTTTATCCTGTGTGTTTTCAGCACCCTTTATCAGAACTTTTTCAGCCTTTTGAAGATCTTTTTTGTTGTCGCTCTGATAGAGCTTACCGAGCATATATTGTGCTTTATAGTTATTGGAGTCCGCCGAGAGCAGCAGATATTTTTCAGCACATTCAAGGTCTATATCCGTTCCTTTGCCATTCAGATACATCATACCTATCTTGTAGCTGATATTATCGTCATGGTTTTTCGTGAATACTTTCTCTAAACCATTTAAAGCTTCAGCGTAAAAATTATGCGCACTTGATAGGTCTTTTTCTACTCCTTGTCCCAGTTCATAAGCTTGTCCTACGGCATAACTTGCGAACGGCATTCCGCCTTTGCTGCTTAGTGAGCGCATATAATAGTCAAATGCTTTGGCATAGTCTGTTTCAACACCAGAGCCGTATTTGTATATGTTTCCGAGAGCAAAATAAGCATATTTATTTTCAGACAGCTTATAATGCTCTATGGCTGAGTTATAGTCTTGAGTAACGCCAAGACCATATTCATACATTTTACCTATGCGATAGTTGAGATAGGACTTTGTCCAATTATCACGTTTGTCATCACTCATGCTTACTATGGACAGCAGCTTGTGAAAATCTTCAAAGGCTTTGCTGTAATATTGCTGACTTAGTGTATCGCCGTCATTGGATTTTAGCATTTGGCTGTCATAAAGCTTGCCTATGTCATATGTTGCGATAATATTTCCGCTTTTGCTTTCTATTGAGAGTATTTCAAAAGCTTTTTCGGGGTCTTTCTTTATGACTTCTGATTTGTTCTGTTCATTTCCGTACATATAGTCGAGGGCAAGCTTATAGTTCTTGCTCCAATCTATGCGTAGACGTTCCACTGCCTGATCGCTTTTATCATTTTCAGACAGATACGCTTCAGGCTCTTGCGGAAAAATATCCGTGCTGTAGTCAGGAGCATTTGGTTCATACAACTCATCATAATTTCTTGAAGATAGGTACATTTCCAAATCATCAGGGATATCAGAGTTTTCTAAAGAGTCATAAGGCATAGCATCCTCTAAATCATCTTTTTTATTTTCAGACAGATACACTTTTGATTTCTGCGAGGAAATACCGTTGTTGTAGTCAGGCTCATTTTTCTCAGAAAAGCCTTCGCTTTCTTTTTCAGACAGATACGTTTTCGGCTCTGGGATGTTGTTGTCGATCTGTATGTTCTTGTCCTTTGTCATATAGTATTCTCGGCAGATGTTCAGAAACGAATTGCCGACTCGTGAATAAAATCCGTCTTTGCCGTCTCCGTTTTTGCCATTAAGCTCGTTTTCTTTATAATTTGCCCACCTTGAATTTTGTCCGTACCTTTTGCGAAACAACGTTGCTTGTATTTCGTCAAGCTTATGGAGATATGTGTCGAACATAATACTTAATGTGGGATTTTCAGATATTACAGACCGTATGCAGCTCTGAATTTCGTTTTTTATGGGTTCACTTTGTTTTGCATACCACCACTGATTGCCGTTGTTTTTTAGGTCATCAGGAATCTTGTCGATAAGTGCGTTTATTTTTTGAATACTTCCTGCAAATTCACTTTTGATGCTCGGAGCAAGTACATCTCTTTGAAATCTTGTAAGCTCTTGTGCTGCTATGCTCTTGTCAATGCAGTGTGTCATTACTCTTTTTAGTTCGTCTAATGCTTCCTGCTCAAAATTGTCCTGACCTCTGTTCTTGTATGTAATGCGTCTGTCTTCAAGCCGGTGATATTCCACAAGCTGATAGTGTATGTGTACGTTGCCTGTGTTTACATGGATCGCACCTACCCAGTAACAGTTGCTTGCGTCAAGCTTTTGTGTCTTATCTATCATAGCGTTAATGCCTTTTCGTGCAGCGTCCACAAGTGCTTGTCTGTCTAGCTGATTCCCTACAATGAAACCATTTTTTCGCAGATATGCATTATCAAATGATATAACACCTGCATACTTAGGGCAGCCCTCTGAACGGCTTGCTCGTTCCTGCTGCCGTATCTTATCCAGATCAGCGGCGGTCAAATTATCTTTAGTGCTTGTAAACGCTCCATAGGATCGTTCTTTTTTTATATCCTTCGCCTGACTCTTTTCGTTTGGTATGAACTCCGAATATACATATTCCATTTCATCAGCGTGCTTGCTGGGCTCGAACGCCTCTGGACGCAGCATATAACTGAGAAAGTCAAACAGCACAGTGCCGCCGTCACCGCTTATACGCCAGTTGTACACGAATTTGCATTTATGAAATATATTTGGGGTCATTCAGCGTCATTCTCCTCATTGCCTTGATCCTGCAGTGCCGAAACACCTTTGTCGAGTGATCGCCGGTGCACAAGTTGCTGATAATTTTCAGCAGACTTATTAAGCACATCGTGGGGCTTGCTGTCTGTCAGTCGCTTGTCTGCCGACTGGTATTCCTGCACCTCGTAAAAATGCAGGAGTGTGTTGATTCCGTCACGCTCCTGATATATCATGCTCTCGCTTTCTCGTGCGATCATCAGCAGCTTATCTACATTTGCTGCGATCTCTCTCAGCTGTGTATCATCGGCGGTTTTATCGTGGTCACTATTGTATGCGTCATTTATCAATGCCGTCACGCAGCCGCTCGTTGTTGTAATTCCTCGCAAGCGTTGTATCTCTTGCAGTTTTTGAAAATTTTCCTCTGTAAGTGTAATTAATTTTTTTACAGGCATTTTTATCAGTCCTTTTCTGATTTTGAATTTAATTTCTATTACTCTAAGTTAAAATCGGTTGCTCAAGAGCATAAAGGCGTGACCCCCACGCCGTTTGTAAACCTCGGTAAAACCGAGGTTTAAAGTGTGCTGCCATGACCCCCATGCAACTTATAAGTATATCTTTTTGATATACGTTTTTTGGTAGACATTTCAATTATATATCCTTTTTATATCCGCTTTTTTGCTTGATATATCTTTTGGATATATTAAATATCCCTTATTATGTAAAAGTATATCTAAAGTATATACTTTTACTGCTGTAACAATTTGTATATATTTCTATTGCGTAAACAAAACAGCCCTGTTTATGAATTATCTTTGTCTGAAATTTCGAGTATCCGCAAAATTTCATCATTTGTAATTGAGTTTTCTTCAGAATTTTTAAGCGTTTCTGTAAGCAGATTTTCGATTTTTTCTGTTGTATTTATCATTTTTTGCGCTGCAATATACACATTATTTATAGTGGAATTTGCACCCTCTGAAAGGCGGTCAAGCTCCTGATTTACTAACGCACGAACGATAGGCGGAAGAATATTTACAACAAAATCGTCATTGCATTTGACATAGTCAGAAATGATTTTATTATAAAGGGTGTTTTGCGAAACAGCCTCTTGTTTGGCTATTTTGTCTATCTCGCTTATGACCTGTGGAGAGATATTTCTTATTTTTATATCCATTTTTAATTATTCCCCTCGTAAATTCTGTTGTAATAATCATCTTCATCACCATATTTTTTTACTATCTCTTTGCTGTTTGTTTTGCAAACAGCAGGCAGTATTTTCTGAATAGTAAAAAGGAAAAAGCCCTGCTCAGGTGTATCCTTATTCAGCTCGAACAATATCGGCTTTCTGCCCTCACGTTTAATACAGACAGCCGTATAACTTTTATCTGCAAAATGTATTTCTTCTATTTCACTATATGCAAAGGTGTGTGTGCTTTTTTTGTCTTTATAGTAAGCAAGCTGCAGTTCATTTTCTGTAGCTTTTATGTGCAAAAGATGCTTAGGATACCGCACAAAAATCTTGCCTGTTATCATTGCGATAAACACAAAAAGTGCTGTCAGAAAATAAAAAATCAGTTCTGCTTTTGCAAAAAATGCAGATAAAAAATACATTGTCAATGCACAAAAAGATGATATCATCACGGCATATTTAAGCTTCGTTAGCTGCTTTTTTAACACCTGAAATTCTTCATCTAATGAACTGTTTTCTTCTCGTACCGGGTATTCAAAAAGAATATTCTCCAACGTTTTCACCTCACTTGTTCTGTGACGAAATGGTTATATCACTGCTGCATATCTTCACTGATTTGTCCGTAAAGGTCCTCAGTTCTCCCTTTACAACTACTACACAGCCTTTGTGCAAATGATTTTTTGCACAGGAGATCGTGCTTGCCTCGTTGGCATATACAGTGAAAACATCATTAAATCCTTGCTCTCCTTTTTTGACTTTTCTCGGTACGGCTATAAGAAATTCTATTGCATAGGCATTGATGATTTTTACTTCTGAAACCAAGAATCCTATGATTCTTATTTTATTTGACGAGTTGTTAAATAGCATTTTTATTACCTCTTTTCTATTCCTTGACGGTCACCATACAGCTTGCCTGCAAGCCCTTATCTTCTGTTACTGCGGATATGATAGCTTTGCCTTTTGCAACTGCTGTGACCCTTCCATTACTGTCGACTGTTGCTATGTCTGGACGGTTGCTTTCCCATTTTACGTTTTTATTTACGGCGTTATCGGGTTTGACTTCTGCACGAAGCTGAGTGTGCTCGCCTATCTTGATCTGAACGTCATTGTACTCAAATTCTGTTGTGAGTTTTATGGAATATACCCTTGCCTGTGTTGTGGTGGTTTCAGCTTGTGCAGGCTCATTATGTGTTGCTGCTGTGGTTTGCGGTGGTGCATATGCAGGCTCTTTATGTGTCGTGCCGGTGGTCTGCGGCGGCGCATATGCAGGCTCATTGCAATCCCTTGTTTCGGCAGGCTGCATGTTCATTTCTGCTGTTGCAGGCTGTCGTTTCTCCGTGGTAGTCCTGCTCGTTTGAGATGCTTCGGCAGCCTTTTCACTCAGATCATGTGTGGTTGGTGCTGTAGCTTGTGTTGTCACTGCTACAGCTTGTTGGCTCGTGATTTTAGATGTTTCAGAGTTGTATAAACTGCTTGTTGTGTTCGCATTTGAGCTTTCCTCAGAGTACCCCGGAACTATTTTCACGGCGTGGGTCTGCATATCTTTTCTGTCTATAGTTACTCTAAGTGTGATAGTTTTCCCTTTTTCGGTGTGCGCCGGTATCTTCTCACCAAACTCGTCATATGCGTCATCATATTTTGTGTCAGGCATAGAAGTTTTAATAACCACACGCATTATTTTGAAATTCGACGGCGGATTTTTTACTGTGATCTTTCTTGAATAATCGTCATACTTATTGCCTGCTGTGAACTTATGATCTGTAAGGTCGTCGTCAAAATTTACAGCCGTAACCTCAGGATATGTAGCTCCAGTGTCAGACCCTGAAAGGCGGCACTTTATGACAAATTCGCATACATTGTCGTAATACGCTGCGTCTGTCACCTTGATATTATAGCCGTTAAGTGACATTGTTTTGTTATAGCCGTTGCTTTTGCTTTTGTATGTAAGTGAGGCTATCCAACTGTTGGATGTGAGAAACAAAACAGCCAGAACAGCAGTAACAATAGTGAATATCTTATATATCTTACTGCTCGCTTTTGGACTTACTACTTTCATTTTGTCGCCTCCGTTCCAGCTGCCTGAAGAAGTTCTTTTATAATATTATCAACCATTTGAATGATCACAGTGTCGATATATTGGCTTATGTGCTGTTCGATTTTTAGGTAAGAATATGTTTCTGCAAGAAAGCATTTTCTGAAATAATCAGCGTCCATTTTTCTCAGCATAAGACCGTATTCCTGCTTAGTGTGCTCATTATAATAATGAGAAAAGCAGTTGTGTATGATCTCGATCCTGTCCTGAGCATTGCCCATATACAATAGCTGTCTTGCTCCGACTATTCTTCTGCAATGGAGCTTATCTCTGTCCGAGTCCAACGACAAAAGCATTTGTCCCGGTTCAAATGCTGTGCTTTCTCTGAGCTCTGCATATGAAAAACGAGGAAAGGCTTGATGAAGAATTTCAATGCTTTCCGGCGATTGTTTGAGTATCATTTTGTACTGGACAAGTGAGAAAATAACCTTGATTGAGCCAGCTGCCGCAAGATTTCCGTCTGGGATAAAGTCAAGTATCGACTGCGTTGCGAACCATAGCCCTGCAAAATATTTTCGTGTACGGCGACATAGTTTTTCTATAAACTCCGTTACCTGAGGGTATTTTACGGAAATGAAACGGTGTGCTTCATCAATAAGGCACACAACGTTTCGCATATCCCATGGATTGATAACGTTTTGATTATATCCTATGTTTTTGCATATGGTAGCCCACATTATAGTGAGTATGTTGAACAACTGTGCGTTATAAACATTGTCAGCCATTTCACTGATGCTCTTAACATCGAAGATGATAAGATCGTTGCTTTTTACATCAATGTTCGTTACTCCGTCAAACATACCGGCGTATGCACCCTTGCCACAAAGCTGCTTTATGTATACTTGTATATTACAGTATGCGTCATATTTTCTTTTAGGCAGTGAATCCGTTTGTGACAGCTTTTCAGTGACTTTGTTGTTCACATCGGTAAAGCAGGGAAACTTATCAGGCTCAAAAAGTGTTATATCTGTTTCGGGGAAAATGCCCTTGTCAGATAGACATTCTGTCACAAGATCCATGAAGATTTCCATAGTATACATATCTATTTCAGGTATATACATAGACATAAATGTGCGTATTCGTGACATCTCTGTGGCAAAATTCTCTCTTGCCTCGTCCTCAGGTGAGATTTCATCATCAACTCTTGCATCGACTACCTTGCATATTTGAAGGGGATTTATTTTTGAGCTGCTGTTGATTTTTATTGTCTGTCCGCCGTAAACTTTAGCCATAGGCTGATATTCACTTTCGATATCGAGTACCATTACTTTATTGCCCAAAAGCAGCTGATCCTCAAGCATTGATTTGAAAGTAACTGATTTTCCGCCGCCCTTCAGACCAAACGCAAGCAGATCGAATGAGTTACGGGTCTTTGTCCTTTTAAACGTGTTTAGAATATTCAAACCGCCTGTTTCCGTGAATCCAAAGAAAAGTCCTGTATCATCGATATGTGACTGATAATAGAAAGGAAACTGCCTTGACAGTGTATCAAAAACAGGAAACGGTGTCTGAATAGTGTTGCTTTTATCATCGATAACAGAAAGAAACTCATGCTGTGTGGTATTTGTCGGTATATACGCAGACAGACCACTGAGCTGCAGCTCATGGATTAGCTCTTTTGAACGCTTGCTCAAGGAGCTAAGTGAGGCGTCTTTCAGAATGTACCTGAGCGTAACATAATATATCTGCTCATTGCCGTTTTTTATGTTCTGATAAATGATCTCAAGCTTTTGATACTCGGTATTTGTATCTATCTTATCGGCAGCATCTTGAATAATTCCTCCTCGTGACTCTAACTCACGCAGGGATGCACTTATCTCATCTATGACTTTATCCTTTTCAGATATGCTTATATCCCATACTATGGTATCATCAGATTGTATTACCATTTGAGCCAGCTTGAGGTCATCGATTTCCGCTGCATAATCATAAACAACTATCGTCTGTGCATATACATCATTTACTTTGTAGTAATTAGGTCGAAAAGTTATCTTCTCAGGTAAAATAATCTCATTCAGGCTGCCTTTTTCAGATAGCTGCTGATTTTCTGTATTCAGACAGATAAGCTTGTTAAGCGTGACGATTATTTCATCATCGGAACACCACGATACGTCTATATCTCGCATATGGCTGATAAAACGTTGTGCACCGTTATAGATTTTCTTCTCGTCATCGGAGTATATGAAAAGATACGCCATTCTGTCAAAATGGCTGCTCTCAAAGCTGTCAAACAGCTCGTACTGTTCATTGAGCAGATATTCGGAATATCTGTTTATGCTCTGCTGACTTTTGTATTTTATAAAAGCTTTTTGATTAGCAAGATATGGCGTTTTTGATGTGAAAACATACTTGTGACCTGTGCCTATGGATAATGTTGCTTTCGCAAAATTATTGAAAACAGTGTTGCGGTCATAGTCATTAAGGTCAAATATATCCATTCCCGATACTGCAAGCACGCCCATTTTGAGCGGCTTGCCTTTTACTTTCAGCTCGACTATTCCGTTATGTATGCTTTCAAATGACAGACGTGACATTATGCTTGACGGATCATCTTTCAGCTTTTTGGTCTTTTTTTCTCTCGCAAAGCCTTTGGAAGTTTCGATTTTACTTTTCAATGTCGATGACTTCTTTTTCATTATTTTGTTCTCCTTCCTTGTGCTTATGCAGCGTTTTATTTGTCATAAGAAAGCTGAGCCACTCAAGCCAAGCCTCTGCAAAGCATTTGCAGGGGTCAGAGGGGCTTTTGCCACTCATAATAATAAACACTGCGCCACAGAATATGATAAAAGGAATGCCCAGCTTAGAGCTGACCAACATTCCTGATAACTGCGAGGCTACCAAAAGAGTAACTATAAAGCCAACTATTTTGGTAAGGTTTATGTGTCTAAATATACGCTGCTCCGCTTTAGTTTTTTTCGGTACTACTCCCATAGCTTAGTTTTCTCCTTCCTTATTGAAGCCGCTGCCGCTGTTATTATTCGGCTCACTGCTGTTTGTCGGTTTTGGAGCGTCAGAGCAGCTGCCGCCGTTTCCTGCACTGGCGGTATTGCTGCTTGCAGGATTTGGAATATTCAAACCGTTGCCGCTCTTGCTAGTGGCATTGTTGCTATTTTCACCTGATGATGTCGGAACGTCAAAGCCACTGCCACGAGCAGGCTGAGACGTGCCGTTATTATTGCTGTTATTGTTGCTGTTTCCGCTGTTGTTATCGGCTCTTGCGTCAGTTCCATTTGTGCCGTCTTTGCCTGCTGCGCCTTGCGCACCTCTGTCGCCTTTAGCTCCATTCATGCCGTTAGCGCCATTTAAGCCGTCCTTTCCGTCAGCACCTTTTGAAACACTGCCTGCGCCGCCTGATGAAAAGCCCTCTCCTACAGACTCTTTTACGTTATTGGCAATGTTGTCTTTTGCATTTGAGAATGTATCTTTTATTGAGCCTGGATTTGTTGCTGCATAAGCTGCCTTTGCGCCTGCATTAGTATGACCGAAAGCTCCGCCGACAGCGCCTGTTACAGTTCCAACAGCCGCTCCGCCTATAGCTTTTCCTATCTTTCCAGGGGTAGTATCACCGCCGTGTATACCGCCATATACGCCGCCTGCAAAGCCTTTTACTGCTCCTGCTGCGCTGCTTGCGGTATGCTTTGCTATATTACTTGCACCATGTACAACGCTGCTTCCTGCACGAGCAAGTCCCATTGTGGCATAACTGCCCATTTGCATTGATTGGTTGATAGCCATCATTGTGGCTGCACCTGACTTAACGCCTGCGTCAATGCCGAACAGCTTTGTCAACACCTCTGGACCGTCTATCACAAACTTTGCGCCTGCTATTATAACTATGAGCATTACCGCAAAATTGCTGCCGTATTCCGACCCTTTTATGCCCCATATAACGGCTATGTATATTCTTAAAAGAATTACAACTATCATAAGAATTATGTTTGAAAGCAGCATATTCTGGATAGCTTTTTTAGCCCTGCCTGAGCCGTTAAGGTCTGTTGCTATGATAAAGGGTGTAATGAGCTGTGCAAACATTATTTCAAATAGCGTAGTTGCTATTTTTATTCCGCTGAAAATAAGGCAGATAGCCACTGCAAGCATAAGCACAAAGGTTGACCAGAAGTCGATATGATAATAATATAAACAGTCAACCGTGTAGCCGCTGGTTATATTTCTGCGTATGATCTGCTCTACCGAATTAAGATCATCATAATCTTCCTCGTCAAAAAGAGGAAAAGATTGATATTCTGCATTTACTGGTTCTGCATCTTTGGCGGTATTTGTATTTGCCGCTATGTTAAGCTCCCTTATAACATCATCTTTGATAATGTCAAGTGCTTCCTCAACAGTATGTGCGTTTGCTCCTACCTCCTGCGTTTTGCCTGCGGCAGCTACAGCAGGGTGGTTTGCTATAAGGTCACGAAGATATGTATTATAGTTAATGACATTTGTTATCCTGCTGCCGTCTGGATAATGCAGATCTCCAAGTGTAGCACCATAAGGACAAGCGTCACCAATAGAAGCTGACAAAAATGTTTCATAATCTTTTTCAGACAGAACGCTTCCGTATATTGAGCCTGATGTGCTGTATACAGAACAGTATACCTGCATATTTGCACCATAATCTGCACTGAGTATAAGCTCTCCATTTGCATTCTTTAGAACATTATATTCATTTTCAAGTCCTAAAAGGGACATCATATTCTCTGTGGTTAGACTATTGTACTTTTTCTGCTTAGGATATACGTCATGTATATCTGTAAGATAACGGGTAGTCCAAGACTTGCTATCGTCAGGCTCAATTCCACCTGTTATCTGAATGTCCTTTACATTTCCTGAACTGCCCACAGTATCGAGGTAAGTCATCATCTTCTTATTATCAACGCTGTTTTCAACGTCATATATTCCCGACGCCAGAAGATCCTTGCCCAATGTTCCGACAGTGACTGTGCCGTCTTTGTCGACCGTTGTTTGTTCAGATTGATCATTGATCTTTATGTTCTGTGCTGTTGTTATACCCTTGCTGCGAAGTGAGTTGCAAGAAGATATGAATGCCGGAAAAGCCACAAGCAGTATAGTTGCAACCAAAATACTCATCAGAAAATCAGACACCTTGATCTTATTTCTGAATAT
>UMJV01014149.1_pt1 | contig 23953 bp, 19 predicted proteins | sample 1966141 | NCBI WGS metagenome assembly UMJV01 (sample SAMEA4836158, study PRJEB28245) | human gut metagenome | biome: gut microbiome; material: fecal sample | place: Denmark | collected 2008
TGGTCACTCCGAAAAGAAGTGCAGGCCTTGGGTCCGGCTCCTGCCATTCCCGAAAGATCTGCTCTGCCGCCAAAAGCTGTTCCTGGTTCAGACTCAGCTCCATGTTCTCCTTCACCAGGCCGAGCCCCTCGGGAATGCGATACATTTCCTGACTTTCAATAGTTATCAGACCTTTTTTTTCAAAAAAATCAAGGACGGAAATGCCGGCTCCAAGCTCTTTGGAGGCATAGGTATAATCCAAGCTCCCGGCCTCCAGGATTGCCCGAAGGAACCGCTCACGTGCTTTAAAGCGGCTGCCTTCCAGCTTGCCAAGAAGTGCCTGCCCCTCTTCCTTTTTCCCTGTAAAAAGGATCAGTCTTTTCTCTTTTGCACGGACCTTGTCTTTTACAGGCAGAACTGTTTTCAGTGCCTGGATCATGGTGGAGCCATAGGTCTCCTTCATCCAGGCCGCAAGTGCGATCAGCCGGGATTCTGTTGTCTCACTGTCTGTGGACACTCCCCGGATCTCCTTGAGCTTTGACGCATCATATTTTGCCGTTCCGGAGATCCCGGTCACATAGCCTTTCCGAAGGGTATTTCCCTTTCCGAAGGGCACTGTGACCACAACTCCGGGTTTTATTGCCTGCACCAGTTCCTCAGGTACACGATACTGAAAATCCCGGTCCAGCTTTTCATGAGAAATATCAATGATCACATCTGCATAGATCATCCATTTACGCTTTCTGATCTTCTTCCAGGATCTCCCGGATCAGTACACGCTCATCCATGGGATATTTCTTACCCTTGATCTCCTGATAATCCTCATGGCCCTTTCCGGCAAGGACGATGATATCTCCCGGCTCACCGTGATGGATCGCGTAGGCGATCGCCTCTTTACGATCCGGGATCTCTACATATTTTCCATCTGTTTTTGCCATTCCGATCTTGATATCATCGATGATGGCCTGTGGATCCTCATCTCGCGGATTATCTGAAGTAATGATGGTCAGATCTGCCATCTTTCCTGAAACCTCACCCATCTCATAACGGCGCAGCTTGGAACGGTTTCCGCCACAGCCAAACAGGCATACCAGTCTGTGCGGATCATATTCCTTCAGTGTTCCGAGAAGGCTCTCCAGCGCCATGGCATTATGTGCGTAATCGATCATCAGTGTGAATTCGTCAGATACCTTGATCATCTCAATACGGCCTTTGACCCTGGCCACCTTCAGAGCTTTGATGATATTCTCCTCGGATACCTTAAAATGGCGGCAAATGGCAATGGCAGTCAGAGAATTGTAAATGCTGAACTTACCTGGAATATCGATCTCCACAGGAAAATCCATAAGTCCCTTAACATGATAGGAAATTCCCAGATAGCCCTTTCTTCCAACGAGTCTGGCGCCCTCTGCACGGAGATCTGCTTTTTTGGAAAATCCATAGGTTTCAAGTTTACAGGTGTGGCCTTCGATAATGCGGTCAAAGTGTTCATCGTCACGATTTACGATACCAACCTTACACTGTCTGAGAAGCATGGATTTGCAGTGCAGATAATCATCAAAGTCCTTGTGCTCATTCGGTCCGATATGATCTGGTTCAATATTTGTGAAAATTCCAAAATCAAACACAAATCCCTGGGTTCTGTGAAGCATCAGTCCCTGTGAGGAAACCTCCATAACGACCGCATCGCAGCCTGCTTCTACCATATCATGAAAATATTTCTGTACCATATAGGATTCCGGTGTCGTGTTGGCTGCCGGGATATGCTTCTCCCCGATAACAGCCTCGATGGTTCCGATCAGACCAACCTTATATCCGGCATTCTCAAGGATCGATTTCACCATATAGGTTGTAGTTGTTTTTCCTTTGGTTCCGGTGATACCGATGGTTTTGAGCTTTTCTGCCGGATGTCCGAACCATGCTGCTGAAATAAAGGCCATGGCGTAACGGGTATCCTCTACCTGGATCACTGTCACATCCTCCGGTGCCTCCACCGCTTCTTCCACGATGAGTGTCTTCGCACCCTTTGCCACAACATCAGGTATAAATTTATGTCCATCCACGACCGCACCTCTGATGCAGATAAAAAGGCTCCCTTCTTCTACTTTGCGGGAATCATATACAACAGAAGAAACCTCCTGCTCTGTACTTCCCTGAAGGCATTTGTATTCAAGATGCTCCAATAAGGATAAAAGATTCATTTTTCTCCTCCATCTTCCCTTTTTCCGGTCTGACGGGCAGCACACCGGAGGCGGGAAATATACTGTTCTTATTTTCTGTACATACCATATAGAATAGCACACCTCCCCCCTGTTTTCAACGTTTCTTTGAGGTACGGCCGCCTTGTAAAATATCAGCTTGTTACTGTTCACTCCGTTCTCAGTAACATCAGCTTTTTCCATAAATATCCGCATATTTTTTCCGGAGCCAGATGCCGCCCAGCACAGTCACCAAAGCTGTCACTGCCAGAAGCGTCCACAAATCCCTCCTGGTATCATCTCCGGTCTTCGGATGTGTGGACGCAGTTCTTGCCATCTGTATCTGACCGGAAGCCGGACCCTGGTCATCTCCCTGCAAAGGCAGCCCTTCTTCCGGCGTAATAGCCACCTCTCCTTTTACCATGACAGAAGCGGAGGCCTCCATCAATCGCTCTCCGGTTTCCTGGCTTGTGACCGTCACCTGGTTAAAAAGCTTCTGATCCGCTGTTTTTCTCGGGATCTTCACCACAGCCTGAAGAGAAACTGCCTCTCCCGGCGGGATCTGTTGGATCATTGCCTTTGTACGGCTGCTGTTGAGCGTTACACCTTCCTGCTCCAGAAACTGTGCATGGATCCCTGCTGCCTGAAAGCGCTCCGTTCCCACAACCGAATGAAGCGTTTTTTCACCGGTATTCACGATACATATCTGATAGGTCACAGTCTCACCCGGTGCAGCGGTTTCTTTGTCTGCAGTTTTCTTTACAGAAAGATCCGCCTTCAGTGCCTCCAGACCATTTATAGTGGAGGCGTTCTTCCGGATCACTTCATCCGCTCTGTCCTTCACCCTGGCCTCTGCTTCCACCTGGTGCTCCAGATCTTTTTCCTGTTCATCCAGAAGCGGCGCCTGTACATAAAAGCTCCTGCTCTCTCCGGCTTTTAATTCTGCAAATTCCGCCACAGCCCCTTCTGTTAGAAGGCCTTCTGCATCTTCCCACAGCTGCCGGATCTTAGGGCATGAAAGGCTGCTGGTCAGACGGATATCTGCAAGATCCAGCTTTCCGGTATTGGCTATCTCTACCTGATAACGGATGGTCTGCCCTGCTTTCATTTTTTGATTCGGGCCAATTCCCGCCAATTCCATATCAGCCTCAGCAGCCTCCACGTCCAACATAGGCGAGATCCCCTCTGCGATCACCAGCTTTTCCCCGTTTTCTTCTGTCATGAGAAAGGTTCCCGCACCGGTACAGTCCTTCTGAAGCGGTTCCTCCTGAGTCACAGGATAACTGCTTTTCTCTGCCGGAAAACGGTATTCCTGCCGCAGAATCAGTGGGATACGGAAAAAAATCTCATCCTGCCCGTTCTTCTCCACGTTCAGCACGCTTTCCAGCTTTGTGATCTCTGTAGCTTCACCGCTCTGGCTCCTTACAGAAATCTGCTGTGCAGCCATATTTTTCGGGACAGAATCCGTTTCCGGAACAAAATACTCCGAAATATACGTGACCAGCGTCAGCTTTTGCGTCTCCTCAGACTCTCTTTCCTCTTCATTCCCTACATTTTCCCCTCCGGTCGACGTTCCTTCCGGTGTGAGCGGACCCGTTTTCTCCTGCTCTTCATCCTCCGGCTGTACTGTTTCCCCGGATGCCAGCTGCTCCACGTGCTCATATCCTTCCTCCATTTCTATTCCGATTCCTTCCACAACCTTATCCACCGGCAATTCCTGTTTTGCCTTCTCTTCCTGCTGCAAGTCATCCTCCGGCAGCTCCTGCTCTGGCTCCTTTTCCTGCTGCCAATCATCCTCCGGCAGCTCCTGCTCTGGCTCTTCTTCCTGCTGCAAGTCATCCTCTGGCAGCTCCTGTTCTGGCTCCTTTTCCTGTTCCACCGATGGATCTTCAATCTTCTGAAGTTCATCGTCCCACTTCTCATTTTTCTCCTTATCCTCCGAAAACCTTCTCCCGGACAGCCATTCATTCAGGCCGCGAATCCGGATCCCAAGCTCCGCCTGTCCGGATTCTATGTCTTTCCAGAACACACTCTGATCGATAAACGGTGCCTGTCCCGGCAAAAAATCTGCTCCCAGAGTCAGCTCCGGTTCTATTGTTCCTCCCAGCATGGCTCCTGCCAGCACTGTCACAATTCCGGCTTTCTTCATCTGTTTCCATATTCTGTTTTTCATGGCTCTTCCTCATTTCTGCCTGATCTGGCATTTCTTATACACATGTTTTTTTTACAGAAGCTTACTTTTCCACAGACAAAGGCATCCCTCCCCGGCAAATGGTGCATGATCAATATTTTTTTCGATAAAATAAAATGGATTTCTGCATCGAAACGATGCGTGAACAGATCCCGCAGAATGCAGGATCAAGACTTTTTCAATGTATCACATTTTCAGACCATGCGCAACCGGATATAAAAATTATAAAGTTTGTTTAAACTTTCTTTATAAATTTTCCATTTCTTTTAGATTAACGACATATTTTAAACATATTTTCTCTATATAATAGGTGTTGGATAGATGAAAAACCACTCTCTATCTCCCCCCTCAAAAAATAGTAGGAATCAAACCGTCTGACTGGATCAGGCGGTTTTTCCTGTCTCGGAAAACACTCGATTTTCTATTGCATTTCCCACATAGGTCTTTTATAATAAAATATAATACTCGTGCATCGTTTTCGATGTACTCGTTACTGAATACAGTAACTGATTTCATTCCAATTTTTAAGAGAAACGAGGTATTTCCTATGAGCGAAAAAACCGTAGTAGTTGCATTAGGCCACCGGGCACTTGGCACCACACTTCCAGAGCAAAAAACAGCTACAAAACTCGCAGCGAAGGTAATCGCAGATCTGGTAGAGGAGGGAACCCGCGTAGTGATCTCCCACAGCAACGGTCCGCAGGTAGGGATGATCCACACCGCAATGAATGAATTCGGTAAGGCACATCCTGATTATACATTTGCACCAATGTCCGTATGTTCCGCCATGAGCCAGGGTTATATCGGCTATGACCTTCAGAACGCCATCCGTGCTGAGCTTATCTCCAGAGGGATCTACAAACCGGTCAGCACAGTTCTGACACAGGTTGTCATCGATCCATACGATGAAGCATTTGCAGAGCCGGAGAAGATCATTGGACGTGTTCTTAACGCAGAAGAGGCCGAGGCTGAAGAAGAAAAAGGAAACTTTGTCACAAAGGTGGGCGAGGGCCAGTACAGACGTATCCTTGCAGCACCGAAGCCACAGAAGATCGTAGAGATTGAAACCGTAAAGGTCCTCTCTGCAGCAGAGCAGATCGTCATTGCCGCAGGCGGCGGCGGAATCCCGGTTCTTGAGCAGGGAACTCAGCTGAATGGTGCCAGCGCCATCATCGAGAAAGACCTGGCAGCAGGACTTCTTGCAGAAGAACTGAACGCTGACACTCTGATGATCCTTACAAGCGTCGAGAAAGTAAGCCTTGACCATAATACGGATCACGAATCTTATCTGGATACTATTTCCACAGAAGATGCCAAGAAATATATTGCCGGCAAACAGTTTGCGGCAGGCTCCATGCTTCCTAAGATCGAAGCAGGTGTTTCCTTCGTGGAGAAGGGAACCGGACGCCGTACCATCATCACAGACATGGCCCATGCAAAAGACGGCTACCGTGAGAAGACCGGAACTATCATTAAATGATCATTTTACGGACTCAGAATACAAAGTGAACTATAAAACTTCACTTTACATAAAAATATCCCGCAGACGGCTGCTGGTCTTACCGGCAGCTCTGCGGGATATTTTTTATACTGTCTGGCTCTACATCCGATCACTGTTACACAGTTGATCGGGCAGCCAGTATTTACATAGATTTTCGCTCAGCGATCTCAGCCATCTTCGCCTCATTCAGGCGGGTATCTCCATGGACACGGCTGTAGGAAAGATATCCGTTCATACGGTCGATCTTGGTCAGATTTCTGGAACCGCAGACAGGGCATACATCCATCTCCAGTTCCTCATGACCACAATCGTCACAGTATGCAAGAGAAAGGTTCACTCCCTCATAATATCCCAGATCCATGGCTCTGCGGATCAGTGTACGGATAGCTTCCTTATTGTAGCCGATCGGATAACGTACATACTGAATCTTACCGCCATTGCAGAGCTCCCAGAAACGTCCCTCCAGATCCTGTTTCTCGATCGGAGTCACATCCTCTGTTACATGGCAGTGGAAGCTGTTGCTCACATATGGTCTGTCAGAAACGCCCTCAATGATTCCATACATCTTACGGAACTGCTCTACCTGCAGGCCACAAAGACTCTCTGCCGGTGTTCCGTAGATCGCATAAAGATAACCATCTTCCTTCTTGTACTGATTTACCTTATCATTGATATATTTCAGGACCTCCAGAGCAAACGACCCATCCTCAGCAATGGATTTGCCATTGTAAAGTTCCTGAAGCTCATTTAACGCTGTGATACCGAAGGAAGCTGTCATAGGCTTCAGGATCTTGCCAATCTTTTCATTCGGTTTCAGATGTCCGCCGTAGAAACCGCCTTCACAGTATGCAAGCGGGTTGGTAGATGCACGCATCTGTCCCAGATATTCGTAAGTGCGAATATGCAGGTTACGGATCATTTCCAGATAGAAATCCAGAACCTCATAGAAATCTCTGCTCTCCGCTCTGGCCTTTGCAAGGATCATCGGAAGATGAAGGCTTACCGCACCAATGTTAAAACGTCCTACAAAAACAGGCGTATCATTCTCATCCGCCGGCTCCATACCGCCACGCTCATACCACGGACTTAAGAAAGCACGGCATCCCATCGGGCTGATGACCTTCTTGTATTTCCTGTACATACTGGAAATATAGCCTGCGCCGGACATAGACAGCCAGTCCGGATACATGGTTTTGGAGGAACACTCCACACCAGCCTCAAAAATATCCTCACAGCACTTTCCGGGACCATGGATCTCTTTGTCATAAAGGAATACGATCTTCGGGAAAAGTACCGGTTTCTTGTGTCCGGCCTTACCCTGTCCTCCCTGATGAACCTCAAGAAGGGAAATCGTACACATCTTCTCAAACTGCTCGGTTCCGAGACCAAGTGTCACCGTAACAAACGGATAATCACCTCTGGAAGAACCGACGGTATTCAGCTTGTACTCAATTCCCTGCCAGCCCTGGTCATAATCCCTGCGGACCTTATCAAGAGCATACTCAATAGCTCTCTCCTCACGGCCACTCCAGCTCTCATCCGAGTATTTCATAAATTCGGAAATATATTTATCATAGCTCTTCTTTGCATACGGTGCCAGGATCTTATCAACCTCCGGCACTGTAAAGCCACCATACTGCTGTGCTGCTGTACTGAGAATGATATCCCCCATAACATCAAAGGCTGTATCCAGAGTCTTCGGCTCGTTATACCAGACATTTCCCATCTCAAAACCGCCACTTAAAACAGCTGCCACATCGAACAGACAGCAATTCATGGTATCCAGACGTGCAGACTGGTCATGAATATAAATGTAGCCGTCCTTACATGCCTGAAGCTCATTACGGTTCATAAAAAACTTCCGATAGAGTTCCTTGTTCAGCTCATTAAAGATCAGGCTTCGTTTCGTGGCAACAAGGGCGCTGTCTGTATTGGCATTACTTTTATCACCGATATAACGGATCGCCTGACTCTTGGTATAGACATCATCCATCATATGGATAAAATCCAGCTTGTAATTCCGATAATCACGGTAGCTCTTGGCAACTGCCGGATTCACACGCTCCAGAGCCCCCTCCACGATGTTGTGCATCTCCTGGATCTCGATTTCATTCTTTCCAAGGGAATCCGCATGCTCCTGGGCAAAACGGCAGATAAAATCCTTCTCCTCGTCTGAAAAAGTATAAAGAATACGCTCTGCGGATTTGTTCACGGCAGCCACGATCTTCTGCGGATTAAACTCCTCTCTTGTCCCGTCTTTCTTGATCACATATAACATTGCTCATCCCTCCCTGTGCTATATATAAGCCTCTATGCAAAATACTATATATAGTACCTATATTCTCTATATATTGTTTTTCATCTATATGTTGTGCTAGGCATGAGTATAACACAGCTGAGAAGAAAAGAAAAGGGATATTTCTGTATACACGAAAATACAGACACTTAGCACTGCCTGATCTCACTGCAGAAATATTCTCACAAATTCGTTCCGATCCAGTCTGCAAGAAAATCCCATAACTTCGGAAGCAGAATGGCCAGTGTCACTATAAACCATATGATCCAGCCTGCCCCGCTGCTTTTCTGATCTTTTTTTTGCTGTTTTTTTCCCTGATCTAAAACTTCTGCACGATTTCTGCCCACCGTTGTTTTATTCCTGGTATTAACTGCCGCTACAGTCTTACGTCCGGCTGCTGCACCTGCATTCCGGCTTCCGGTTAGATTCCGATTCAAATCGGTATTGCGGCTTGCATTCGTATTCCGGTTTATGTTTGTATTCCGGTTTGCGTTCGTATTCCGGTTTGCGTTCGTATTCCGGTTTACGTTCGTATTCCGGTTTACGTTCGTATTCCGGTTTACGTTTCCGTTATGTTGTGTTGTTTGATCAGCATCCTGTCCATACTGCCGCATCATATCCCGCACTTTGGCGGAAGCATGTTTATAATGTATCTCCCGGGGCTCATTCAGATGATATAACACCTCATCATTTCTGTAAGGCATCCCACATAATGAACACCTGCCATTTACAACCTTACCCCCACAAACCTGACACCTTTGACCTGCCATAAGCTCCCTCCATTCTATCCGTCAAAACGGATATTTATATTTCCATCGTAAACATAAGCATTCTTTTTTCAGTATATCACACCAGGCATTTAATACCCAGTATTTTTCTACGATACCCCAAAAGACTTCCCCTCTCATTATATTGCCACTCCACCCATTTTCTGTTATAATACCCCACAGAGCAATAAGCCTAAAAATCATCAGGAGGAGCCGATAATGAATACAATCACAATCCCCGCAACCTATCATGCAGACCTGAACCTCCATGACACACAGATTGCGATCAAAACCGTAAAAGATTTCTTCCAGCAGACACTCTCCCAGAAGCTGAACCTTCTTCGAGTATCCGCTCCAACATTTGTAGCACCGGAATCCGGCCTTAACGACAACCTTAATGGTGTAGAGCGCCCGGTAAGCTTTGATATCAAGGCTATCGAAGGAAGCAACGCCGAGATCGTACACTCCCTTGCCAAATGGAAACGCTACGCACTGAAAAAATACGGATTTTCTCACGGAGAAGGTCTTTACACAGATATGGTAGCCATCCGCCGGGATGAAGACCTGGACAATATCCACTCTGTTTACGTAGACCAGTGGGACTGGGAAAAGATCATCTCCAAAGAAGAACGTTCCATGGAGACTCTCAAGGAAACCGTACGCACCATTTACAGTGTCCTTCGTAAAACTGAGAAATACATGGCTGTACAGTATGACTACATCGAGGAGATCCTTCCAAAGGATATCTTTTTTATCACAACTCAGGAGCTTCTTGACATGTATCCGGACTGCACACCGAAGGAACGTGAATATCGGATCACCCGTGAAAAGGGTGCTGTCTTCCTTATGAAAGTCGGCAAAACCCTCACCAACGGCGAGCGCCACGACGGACGTGCCCCGGACTATGATGACTGGGAACTGAACGGTGATATCCTCGTATACTATCCGGTACTTGACATTGCCCTTGAGCTTTCCTCAATGGGAATCCGTGTTGACGAGGACGCACTTGACCGCCAGCTTACCGAAGCAGGCTGTGATGACCGAAGAGAGCTTCCATTCCAGAAGGCCATCCTGAACAAAGAGCTTCCGTACACCATCGGTGGTGGTATCGGACAGTCCAGGATCTGTATGTTCTTCCTTCGTAAAGCACACATCGGAGAAGTACATGTCTCTCTCTGGCCGAAGGAGATCACAGATGCTGCAGAGACACACGGACTTCAGCTTCTCTAAAACAGCCTACAGATTTATTTATAATTTTTGCGGAAATGAGGTAATAACGTGAACATTCTGTTTTTTCTGATTCCCAAAAGCGAAGTAGCCTACATCTTTGAGGATGAAACTCTTCGCCAGACCCTTGAAAAAATGGAGCACCGCAAGTACTCCTGCATTCCTATCCTCACCATGGACGGCAAATATCTCGGCACCATCTCAGAGGGAGATCTCCTCTGGGGCATGCGCCGTGCAGATATCCACGACATCAAGGAAACAGAGGGAATCCCGATCATGGCGATCCCACGTCGCGCCACCTACAAACCGGTCCATGCAGATTCCAATATGGAAGATCTCCTGGATCGCGCCATTAATCAGAACTTCGTACCGGTGGTAGATGACCAGGGCTCCTTCATCGGGATCATAACCAGAAAATCTATCATCAAATACTGTTACAACGAAATAAAAGCCGCACAAAAAACTGCCGGTGGAGAAATCCACTGAGCAGCGGAAAGAAAAAGGATGGCTTCCGTTCCTGCACAGGTAGGAATCGGAAGCCATCCTTTTTTGATCCGGCAGTTGTATTCCGGATTTTTATTTTATTTTTTCGCGGATCATACTCAGTGCATCTTCATCTGCCACAACCGTGAGATCCGGGTGAAGCTGCAGGATAGATGCCGGAACCTTCGGTGTGATCGGTCCGTACAGGGAATTATACAGGGCTTCTGCCTTGGATGTTCCCGTTGCCACAAGAAGGATCTTTTTTGCAGCCATGATATTCCCGATTCCCATAGTGTAGGCCTGTTTCGGGACCTCATCCATGCTTTCAAAAAACCTTGAATTGGCTCTGATGGTACTTTCTGTCAGATCCACACAATGGGTTTCTTTTTCAAAGGCATCTCCTGGTTCATTGAAGCCGATGTGTCCGTTACCGCCGATACCAAGCAGCTGCATATCCACACCTCCGGTTTGCCGGATGATTTCGTTATACTGTGCACATGCCTTATCGCTATCCTCTTCCAGTCCGTCAGGCACAAAGGTCCGTGCTTTGTCAATATTTACATGGTCAAAGAGATTATGATCCATAAAATAGCGGTAGCTCTGGTCATTGTCGCCGGAAAGTCCCTTGTACTCATCCAGATTCACACTTGTCACCCTGGAAAAATCCAGATCCCCTTTTTTGTACCATTCTACCAGTTGTGCATACATGCCCACAGGCGTGGAACCGGTAGCCAGTCCAAGAACTGCATCCGGTTTCATGATAATCTGTGCAGACATGATATTGGCTGCTTTTCTGCTTACATCCTGATAATCTTTTCCTGCGTAAATAATCATAGTTTTTTCCTCAGCTCTTATTCTGCGATCAGTTTATCCAGAAGCTCCTTGGCCATACGGATATCCTTTTTCTGTTCCTCACCGGAGATCTCACGCTCAATGGTAATATCTCCCTGATAACCGATCTCTTTCAGCTTTGCAACAAATGCAGGATAATTTACTTTACCCTGGCCAAGGGGAACCTCATCACCCAGATGATGTCCATCTGTTGGATATTTTCCATCTTTTCCGTGAATTCCCATGACATACTCACCGAAAACCTCCAGAGCATCTACCGGATTTGCCTTTCCGTACATGATCAGGTTTGCAGGATCAAGGTTAATTCCCACATTTCCTTTTCCGACAGCTTTCTCAATATCCTGGATCGCACGCTTTAATGTTACAGGAGTCTCCTGTCCTGTTTCAAACAGGAAGTTCTGACCATTTTCCTTACATTTTTCCACAATAGCCTTACATGCAACCAATACTTCCGCGTATTTCGGGTCGTATGGATTTTCCGGCATATAGCCAACGTGTGTTGCCAGGTCTGTCACATGGATCTTTTTCGCAAAGTCAGAACCTTCCATAAGCATCTTCAGTCTCTCAACTCTGTAATCAGACGGGATCAGGCCAAGTGTCAGCTGTCCTTCATAGAAATCCCATACTCTGCGACCTTCCCATCCGCACCAGAATGCGGTTGCGTGGATCCCGTATTTCTCCAGACCTTTATTAATGGACTCTGCCATAGCATCATCCTGAAGTGTCGGACGATCCCAGCATACCAGCTGGCAGCTGTCCACACCCATTTCCTTCAGCTCAGCAAATTTTGCATCAATATCTGTATTGCTTGTAAATTCGATCAAAACTCCAACTTTCATAGGTTCTGTTCTCCTTCCAGTATTATCTCATATTATACTACTTATACCACCAAGATCAGCCTTTTACCGCGCCGGCAGTAATACCACCTACAATATGCTTCTGCATCACAACAAAGAAGATAAGACTCGGTATCATGGACATTACGATTCCGGGAAGTGCATGCTCCCAGTCTGCTGTCTGTGCGGAAAACTGCATGTACAGTGCATTCTGGATATTCATTGCCACTGTGTTTCCGCCAACGATCAGCTGGTTGGTGATGATATCATTCCAGGTTGCCAGTGCATCCAAAACAACGACCGTCGTGAGGATCGGTTTCAGAAGCGGAAGTACAATGCTGAAATAGGTGCGGATCTTACCTGCGCCGTCAATACATGCACACTCTTCCAGATCGATAGGAACATTTTTTACAAATCCATGGATCATGTATACTGCCAGAGGCATACATAAGCCTACACTTACCAGAATATATCCGGTTCTTGTTCCAGTCAGTTTCACGTTGGAAACCAGTCTTGTCAAGGTGATCATGTAAGACTGGAACGGAACCATCATCGGCATGATGATCAGAACAAAGCATATTTTGCTAAGTCTGCTTTTTGTTCTTGCGAGCTTATAGGCTGCCATCGGCGCCATAAGCACTACCAGGATGACAGTGCAGAATGTATAAAGCAATGTATTAAAGATCAGAGACGGGAAACCGAATTTCGTCCAGGTCTCCATATACATCTTCAGGCTCCATGACTTGGGCAGAGCCAGAAAGTCCTGCAGCATATCATTATAGGGTTTAAATGAGTTTATAAAGATCAATACCAGCGGCATCAGCCAGAAGATCGCACATACAAAAATAATGATCGTCAGTGCATTCACCTGCCGCAGGTTCTTTGGTTTCTTCTTCATTATGCCTCAACCTCCTTACTCTTGGTAATCTTCATCTGAATTGCTGTAATGATCAGAACAAATACTACAAATACAAGAGATTTGGCAGTAGCAAGACCATATTTGCTGTTAACAAAAGCTTCCTTATAAATATTATACGCAACGGAAACAGTTGAATTCGCAGGTCCGCCCTTTGTAAATACCATAATAATATCGAATAACTTAAACGCAAATGTCATTGATGTCAGCATACAGATCGAGATCGCAGGCATGATCATCGGAATTGTGATCTTGCGGAATACCTGGAAAGAGGTTGCTCCGTCGATTCTTGCCGCTTCCAGAAGCTCTCCCGGAACTGCAATGATTCCTGCGATATAATTGACCATGTAAAAACCAAGATTCTGCCATACTGCCATGACAACAACCACATAAAAAGCAAGCTTCGGTGTTCCAAGCCAGCTCCAGTTAAAGAATTCCCATCCTGTAACACTGTAAAGAGCCTCAAAGCCAGGTCCCAGGATAAATTTCCAGATCAGACTGATCGCTGTCAGACTGATGATATAAGGAATATAATAAAAAGCACGACCAAGACTGTTCACTTTGTTCTCACGTGCCATTACGATAGCGACTGTGAGAGAAACAATGTTTACGATAACAACATAAAATACTGCAAATTTAAGAGTAAATCTGACACCTTTCCAGAAAAGCGGGTCAGCAGTAAAGATCTTCACATAGTTGGCAAGTCCTACAAATTCCATGTTCTTGCCGATTCCATTCCAATTAAATACCGAATAGTACAGATTCATTACAAATGGAATATCTGTGGCAAACAGTACAAAAACGACTGCCGGAAAGACAAACAATGCAAAAATTGCCAGATCCTTTGTTTTTTTGTTTTTCAATCCTATCCCCTCCAGAAATTCATTTTTTCTTTGGTTTATATTTGGGAAACAGGCAAAGCTGCTGCCTGTCTCCCTCTTTTGTCAGTTACATTCCGTCAGCCCAAAATCAACAAATCTGTTTCTCTTCGGCTCCTGGAGTTCCTTGTTACTCTGCTGATGTCCAGAAATCCTGGAAGAGCTGTGTTACTTCATCTGCGCTCATGTCTCCAAGCATGTAAGACTGGAGATACGGACCACACTCATCTGCGTAGCTGCCAGGAGCAATCGTGTGGATCCAGCCGTTTGTCTTTCCAGCGTCGATATAGGTCTTGGCATCATTTGCAAGAGCGCCGGTCACTTCCATATCAGACTTTGCACCAGGAACAGCTCCTACACCTTCTGCCATCCATTTCTGGCCTTCTTCGGATGTAAGGATAAACTCACAATACTCTTTTGCAAGATCCAGATTCTTGGAATCTTTATTTACAATATAAGTCCAGTTACAGGAGGATAATACAGTTGCATCATCTTCACCGGCGCCTACCGGGAATGGAAGAAATGCAAGATTTGCATCCGGATTAAAGGAATCCAGTGTAGACTGGCACCAGTCACCCATATGGATCATAGCTGCATCGCCGTTTGCAAGCATGTTCTCTGATGTCTCCCAGTCAACCTCAAGCGGCTTGTCCGGACCATACTCTACAGCAAGATCAAGGAACTTGTAAAGGTTCTCCCAGTTAGGCATATCTGCAAATGCTGTCTCACCGGATTTGATCGCATCTACTGTCTCAGCAGCTGTTTTGTCTTTGTCGATCATGAAATGTGTTGCAACCTGTCCTAATACCCATGTTTCCTTTGCAGCAAGTGCAAACGGAGTGATGCCTGCATCCTTCAGCTTCTTGCATGCCTCTTCCAGCTCATCCATGTTTGTCGGAAGCTTGTCGATACCAGCTTTCTCAAAGCAGTCCTTGTTGTAGATCAGGCCCATGTTCTCATAGGTCCATGGAAGAGATTTTACATTTCCCTCGTCATCTTTTCCAAGGTTTACAGCGTCCTCATTGAACTTGTCCAGAACTTCTGTATCATTGCTCCAGTCGTAAGCATAATCATAGTACATTTTCGCTTTTGTTCCGGCCTCAGCATCAAATACGTCTGGTGTATCACCGGAGTTTACTCTGGACTGAAGCAGTGTGTCGTAATCGTTGGCTGCATGCTGTACATCAACAGTCACACCCGGATGTGATTCCTCGAAGGCTTTTACCATCTCGTCATATTCTTCCAGACCATAAGCATGTGCATCAAATACATTCAGTGTTACATTTTCCTCAGCATGTGCAGTTACCCCTCCTGCAACTACCATTGATGAGATCATTGCTGCTGATAACAGAATAGAAATCACTCTTTTTTTCATTTGCATATCCTCCTTTTGAATAGCTTTTTTTATTTTTCTCACTGCCTTTCAGTGAAAATTTCATTATTTGTTTTCGTGTGTGTTTACATACTCTTTTGCCGCATTCCACTCTTTAATCCCAAGCTGTACGGATCTTACTCCTTCGATCAGAGGAGCAACCTCTACAGGTTTATCTTCTCTGACGCATTCCTGGAAATATTTGATCTCTGTATAATATGGTCCCAGATTGGAGACATTGATTCCCGCCACATCACTCTCGCCTTCATATTCAGCTTTGAGCTCTGGCGTCTCCACAGTTCCGTCTTTCTTATATACTGTCAGGCTCGGTGACTGAGCACCGTTAAATTCTATCGTAGCATCCTCAAAATGTGCACGGAACGCTGCATGGAACTTCATTGCCGATGACTCATCCCAAATACCCTCTGCTGTAGCAAAAACATCTCCGAATTCATACTCCGTGATGATATGATTGATCATGCCACTTTCAAATCTGCTGGCTTTTACCTGGAAGCTGTCCGGCTCACCCAGCATATAACGCAGAAAATCAAGATCATGTACGTGAAGATCCAGCACAACGGAACCACTCTTTTCTTCATTATGGAACCAGTCCTCAAATCCCCATCTCACATCTCCGCTGATACGCTCCATAGTAATGGATTTCAGCTTTCCGAATTTTTCTGTGTCGTAAGCTTCCTTCAGATATTTATATTCCTCAAAGGAACGTACTACCTGGCCTACCATAACCTTCTTCCCGGATCTTTTTTCTGCTTCAAGAAGCATCTGGCAATCCTCTTCGGTCAGACATACCGGTTTTTCCACCAGTACATTCATCCCTTTTTCCAGTGCCTTCACTGCATGTTCTGCATGCAGATAGCTTGGAAGACAGATATGTACAATATCCAGCTGCTCCTTTTCGATCAGTTCCATTCCGTATTCATATGTGGCAGCTTCCGGAAAATATGATGCCGCTTTGTCCAGAAATTCTTTTCTGCAGTCAGACAGGGCAACTACCTCAACATCATCCTCTTTTTCTGATAAGACTTTCAGGGATAAGTAATGAGTCGTTCCCATCCCGCCGCATCCAATCACGCCTATTCTCATCTCTCTACCTCTCTTTATTTGTCCAGTGACCTAACTAATATTCCAAAAAATAAAAGCTTTTTGCAAAAATGTCTGTGTTTCTTGCTACAAGCTCTCTTTTTTGCTGCTCTTAGCTTGGATTTAGGATAGCATCCTTTGCCGTATCTGTCAACATTCTTTCCCGTTTTTCCGTCTTTCAATGTGCATTTCTTGTATAATAAACAATATTTCAAGTGTTTTTTTGTGCATTTTGCGCATTTGTAATCAATTATTCCTGTCACTGTACTATTTATCTCCATTTTTTTACCAGTCTTCCAAAAAAATGCCTGTGTTATATTGCTCTTCATTTTAGAATTGTCGTATTTTTACATTTTTTCTTCTATGATAGTCAATATTTTCTTTGTACAGCCACATATTGATTATTTTCTGTATCTATGATAGGATATATTTAGTGCGGAGACTTTACTAATATTTTTCGGTACCGTTTATTTTTAAAGGATTGGAGATGAAAAGAAACTATGAAACTTGTTAATCAGCAGGTTATTAAGAACACGAATATGAAACGGCTCTATACTTCCATCTATTCCAGTCCCGGAATATCCAGAGCACACCTTGCCAAGCAGACGAAGCTCAGCAAAACAACCGTATCTACTCTTGTAGATGAACTGATCGAACGGGGATTCATTGTGGACAGCGGTATCGGAGAATCCGACAGCATCGGACGTAAGCCGAACTGCCTTCAGGTCCGGATGAACAGCTACTACGTTGTTGTCATGAACTGGCATGAAAATGCTGTCGAAGCTTATCTTGTGGACATTGCCGGTACTTCCGTCTTTCATGAATCACGGAAGCTTTCCGAAGATGAAAATCATGTCGCATGCTCCGGCTCCTGTTTCCGGGAATCCATTCTGGAACACTGTGCTCCTGACCGTATCCTTGGCATCTGCATAGTAATGTCCGCCATGATCGACGCCTCCAGCAATGAAGTATATTCCACGACCCTGAATCTGCCTTCCATGGAAAGCACTCAGATCATTAAATCTCTGAAGACTGCATTCCCGGGATACCCGGTTGATCTTCTCAATGATACCGCCTGCTATTCCTACGCAGAAAAGGTCTATGGTAATATAAAAGAGAAAAATTTTGCTTTTCTCAATTTCGGCCGCGGCATCGGTGCCACCCTTTTCACAGAAGGGAGTATGCTCGGAACTGCCAGCGGTTCCTTTACCCAGTTCGGCCATTATTCCATTGATCCTCACGGTCCGGAATGTATCTGCGGAAATCACGGATGTCTGGAAGTTATGATCTCGGAGCAGGCTCTGAAAAACAGGATCCCGGAATTCGGACAGATTCCATCCTTAAGCGCACTTTCAGAAATCACCTTCTCAGATCTGGGAAAGGCTGCCACCTTCCGCGATCCAACCGCTCTTGCTATGGTAAAGGAGATGGCATGGGAGCTGTCCATCGCCCTGAGTAATCTGATCAGTACCGTAAATCCATCTCTGATCGTTCTTGGCGGAAAGATTCCGGATCTTGGCGAATATTTTCTCAATGAAGTACGGGAAGACCTGAAAAAAACCGGGTTCCGCAGGATGGTAGATAACGTGACTGTCCGTTACTCCCAGCTCCAGAGTGATTCGTTCCTGAACGGAGCCATGAAATACTTTTTTGATATCCACTATTCTTTTACAAATCAGGATCCGACGAATTTTTTTATCGGATGATATAAGGAGGAAGCCATGAAAAAACTGAAAGCTGCTATTGTAGGCTGCGGCCGTATTTCCGTCTCTTATGCGGATGCATTCCATCGTCTCAGCGATGAAGTAGAATTAGTATATGCCGTTGACAAAGATCCAGCTCTTGCCAAAGCCTTTGCAGAGGAATTTAACTGTTCCTGGACTACGGACTTTGATGAAATCCTGGATAAGGATATTGATGTGGTACATCTCTGTCTGCCGCATTTCCTGCACCCGGTCATGGCCATCAAAGCCATGAAAGCCGGCATTAACGTCCTTACCGAAAAGCCCATTGCCACCTGTCTTCAGGATGCAGACAGAATGATCCGTACCGCCGAAGAAACTCATGTAAAGCTGGGCGTTATCTTCCAGACACGTTACACAAAAAGTGTGGAAAAGCTCCGCGAAATGATCCAGCGGGGTGATTTCGGAAAAATCCTTACCGCACGTTCCTATCTGACCTGGAACCGTCCGCTCGACTATTACAGCGGAAGTGACTGGAAGGGAACATGGGACAAAGAGGGCGGCGGTGTTCTCATCGACCAGGCGATCCACAGCATTGATCGTGTTCGATATATGCTGGATTCCGATGTGGAATGGATCGACGGAAGTATCCATAATTATGTCCACCATTTTGTAAAGGTAGAGGATGCCGCAGACGCTGCTATCATGTTCAAAAACGGCTGTCTTTATAATCTATATGCATGCAACATTTACGGAGCCGATTCCCCGATCAATATTGAACTGATCGGAGAAAAAGGACGCCTGGGTCTTAAGCAGGACATGGGCTATTACGAGCTGGACGGCACCTATGCCGAGATCCGAAACACTTATGAGACCAAAAATGTGGGCCCTGATTACTGGGGAAGCAGCCATCACCTGCAGATCCGTGACTTCTATCGTTCCGTCCGTGAGGATCTTCCCGTTGCCATCGACGGACTGGAAGGCAGAAAAACCCTGGAAATGGTAAAAGGAATCTACCTTTCCTCTGCTAGAAGAGAACGCATCTCTCTCCCCTTTGAGGATGTAACCTACAGTGATCTGACCCAGCCGGTGAAATAACTACGTCACTATTCTGTAACTATAAAAAACGGATGCTTTATCTCCTGCAGCATTTCCACAGGAGGATAAAGCATCCGTTTTTAATATTCTTATATTTATAATGTCTTTGAAAGAAACTCTCGAAGTCTCTTATTCTTTGGATTTGCAAAGAATTCCTTAGGAGAGTTTTCTTCCTGGATCTTTCCTTCATCAATGAAGAGGACTCTGGTTGCCACCTCGCGGGCAAAGCCCATCTCATGAGTTACCACAACCATGGTCATGCCGGATCTTGCAAGCTCCTGCATCAGTTCCAGGACCTCTCCTACCATCTCCGGATCAAGAGCAGATGTAGGCTCATCAAATAGCATCACGTCCGGGTTCATGGCAAGAGATCTTGCAATGGCGATACGCTGCTTCTGACCGCCGGAAAGCATGTCCGGATAGGAATCTGCCTTATCCGGAAGACCTACTCGCTCCAGAAGCTCCAGTGCCGTTTTTTCAGCCTCTTCCTTACTCATAAGATTCAGAGTCACAGGTGCGAGCATAATGTTCTCTTTTACTGTCTTATGTGGAAAAAGATTAAACTGCTGGAATACCATTCCGATCTTCTGACGATGACGGTTGATATCCACCTTGGAATCTGTGATGTCGGTTCCCTCAAAGAGGATTTTTCCCCCGGTCGGCTCCTCAAGGAGATTCAGGGAACGGAGGAATGTAGATTTACCACAGCCGGATGGTCCGATAATGGCTACTACTTCACCTCTGCGGATCTGTGTGGTGATCCCGTTGAGAACCTGATTGCCGCCATAGGCCTTTTCAAGTCCCTGTACATCCAGAAGCACTTCATTACTTACGCTCATTGGTTCTCAGCCTCCTTTCAAGTCTTCCTACCAGATAGGTAAGAAAACAAACGATCACAAGATAGATCGCAGCTACTACCAGCAGCGGGAACAGTGCACTGTAGGTCTGGCTTCGGATAATGTCTCCGCCACGGGTCAGATCCATAAGTCCGATATAACCACTGATGGATGTCTCCTTCAAAAGTACGATCAGCTCGTTTCCAAGGGCCGGCAGGATGTTCTTGACCGCCTGCGGAAGAATGATCTTGATCATAGTCTGTGTATAGTTAAGACCCAAGCTCCGTCCTGCCTCAAACTGTCCCTGATCAATAGACATGATACCGGAACGGACGATCTCAGCCACGTATGCAGCAGAGTTCATACCAAAGGCGATAATGGCAACAACTATCTTACCCGGATCTATGGTTGCAAAAATAACATAAAATACGATCAGCAGCTGTACCATCGTTGGTGTACCGCGGATCACAGTCAGATAAACACGACAGATCACATTAAGGATCTTAAGCTTACCTGTCTTATCATGTGTAGAACGGACAATAGCAATGACAAATCCCAGAAAAATACCAAGAAGTACAGCAAAAAAAGTAATGATGATGGTATTTTTCAGACCGGACAAAATGAACTGCCAGCGATTGTCGTCCAGAAAGTTAAACTGAAACTGTTCAATAAGACTCAAAATTTCCACCCTTTCCAAAACTACAGGTTCCGAAATCCGGAAAACATACCCGGATATCCGGAACCTGATCATTCGCTACTGAACCCTGCAACGAATATCTGTTTCTCAGCTTATCCGTTCAGAATCCTCTGATTTCTCTGTGCAAAATTATTTCTTTACAATAACAACCTGCTCTGCAGTTGTGTACGGATCAGTGAAATCAACGCTCTTTTTACGATCCTCTGTTACTGTCATTCCTGCAGCACCGAAATCAGCTTTTCCGGATTTAACAGAATTTACGATCGCATCAAACTCCATATCCTCGACCTTCAGCTCATATCCAAGCTTGTCGCAGACAGCCTGAGCGATATCAACATCAATACCTACGATCTTATCTCCGTCATAGTATTCGTATGGCTGGAAGGTTGCGTTTGTTGCCATGGTAAGAGTTCCCTTGGAGTGATCTGCATCCTTAGGAGTCTCATATGGTGTCTTACCTGCATCATCACCGATATAGTTATCTCTGATGGAATCCAGAGTTCCGTCATCCTTCAGAGCCTTCAGAGCCTCGTTAAACTCTTTGGTAAGGTCTGCATTATCTTTGGAAAGACAGATTGCATACTCCTCTTTATCAAAAATATCCTCAACGATCTCAAGATCATCGTTTTTCTCAACAAATTTCTTGGCAGGCTCGCTGTCGATCACTACGCAGTCAATCTTACCCTGTTTCAGAGCCATAACAGCGTCATTACCTTTGTTGTATCTCTCTACTGTTGCGTCTTTAACCTCTGTAGCGTCTGCATCACCGGTTGTTCCAAGCTGAACACCGATCTTCTTACCCTCAAGATCATCTGCGCTCTTGATCTCATCTGCTGCAAAAACAGCGGATGTCATAGAAACTGTCATAGCTGCTGCAAGTGCAAGTGCCATAAATTTTCTCTTCATTTTTTCTTCCTCCTGAATTCTATGTACTTTACGTTAACTGTCTCTCTGCTTGTGTCAGTCCAATTCGTAATGTACAGCATAATTATACATCTCCATGCATATTACTTTGTTTTATGATACCATGTTTCTGACAAAATGCAAGCACATAAAATCCATAAATACGAAAATCCACTTCTAATTTACCGGAATTCCACAGGGAAAATTCACTTTTCGATAACAATTGTCCAATATACTATACTATTAAAGGCAACAAATGGAAAAAACCTGCGTGTTTTTTTCATGTGGGTCTTGTGCTCCAACAGAAAAAACAAGTATAATATTCAGAAACAAGAGGAGGCTACTATTATGAAATTCACGAAAATGCACGGCATTGGAAACGATTATGTATATGTAAACTGTTTCGAGGAAACTGTTAAGGATCCGGCCGCAGTGGCAAAATTTGTCAGCGACCGTCATTTTGGCATTGGTTCCGATGGGCTGATCCTGATCCGCCCGTCGAAGATTGCAGACTGCGAGATGGATATGTACAATCTGGACGGCTCTCAGGGTGCCATGTGCGGAAACGGTATCCGCTGCGTTGCCAAATATGTCTATGACCACGGCATTGTGGACAAAACTTCTTTAAGCATCGCCACAAGAAGCGGTATCAAATATGTGGATCTTACTATCCGCGACGGCAAGGCCTCCATGGTAAAAGTCAACATGGGCTCCCCGATCCTCACTGCAAAAGAGATCCCGGTGGTTTCCGAAACCGAGCAGGTGATCGACGCTCCCATCACCGTCGACGGAAAAGAATATCACATGACCGCAGTTTCCATGGGTAATCCTCATGCCATCATCTACGTAGACGATGTGGACAGCCTTGACCTGGAAAAGATCGGCCCGTCCTTTGAAAATCACGTATGCTTCCCGGACAGAGTCAACACTGAGTTTGTTCAGGTGATCGACCGCCACACCGTAAAGATGCGTGTATGGGAGCGTGGCTCCGGAGAAACCCTTGCCTGCGGCACAGGTGCCTGCGCAGTTACGGTAGCTTCCATTCTCAATGACAAGGTTGATGGCAGTAAGCCGGTTACTGTACAGCTTCTTGGCGGAGACTTAAACATCTCCTGGGAAAGAGATGAAAACCTTGTATATATGACAGGACCTGCAACTACGGTGTTTGACGGAGAGATCGATCTTGGATTTTTAGGTGAATAAATGAAAATGGAGGGAGCTTTTCGAAGCTCCCTCCTGCGTATTATATTTCCGCATATCCCCTCTTCAAATAAATACCAGAATCCTCTCCACGATAAACACCGCCGCACATGCCAGCAGGGCTACTGTGATCAGGCTTTTTTCCTTATATGCAGCAATAAGTGCTACCAGGAAACCTGCTGCACCGGAGATGATGCTGTCTGTGGCCTTCAGGATGGCCGGGAAGGTCATGGCTGCCAGACAGGCATATGGCACATAATACAGAAAGGACTTGATAAACGGGCTTCTGATCTCGTTTTTTGCAAGAGCAAGGGGCAGCATACGGATGAGATAGGTGACAATTGCCATCACCAGGATATAAAGATATACATTATGACTCATGAACGGCTTCCCCTTTCTCTTCCAGCGGGCAGAAATAAGCTGCCAGGCCTGCTACCAGAAGTGTTGTGATAATGATCATAAATCCGGATGATACCTGTTTTAACACCGGTGTCACCGCAAAAACAGTACTGACTGCCATGGATGCCACAACCACCCCAAGAACCGGTCTGCTCTTTTTGGACGGCGGGATGATGATGGCCAGAAACATTCCGTAAATGGCAACGCTCAACGCACTAAGCATAAAATCCGGCAAAAGGCTTCCGGAGATTCCTCCTGCCAGAGTTCCAAGAGTCCATCCGGGAATTGCCACGCACATGGCTCCGTAATTATAAAATACGCTGACCTTTCCCTCCTGAGCCGCACTGATCCCGAAAATTTCATCGGTGATACCAAAAGCAGCGATGTATTTCAGGATACCGGACTCCTCACGCCGGAATTTCTGGGACAGGGAAAATGACATCAGGCAGTATCTCAGGTTGATGATCAGCTGGGTCATTGCCATCTCCCACATGGAGCCTCCCGCAAAAATAATGTCCAGTCCCGCAAACTGACCGGCCGA
>UMJV01048035.1_pt1 | contig 23053 bp, 18 predicted proteins | sample 1966141 | NCBI WGS metagenome assembly UMJV01 (sample SAMEA4836158, study PRJEB28245) | human gut metagenome | biome: gut microbiome; material: fecal sample | place: Denmark | collected 2008
AAAGAAGGGCTGAACGCCTCATATACGGGAGGTGTACGCGCCTTATGTAAGGAGAGTGTAAAAACCTGGCGCGGACAAAACCGTGAAAACCCCGTGAATCGTCTCACCATGTGTGCGCGCCTTTCCGAAGCCGTCACGTGGGAGCGCAACAATAGAGCCATGACTTTCAACGCTGCCCGTGAATGGCAATTCTCATCCGAACAAGGCAAGGCCAATTATGAGGCCGCCCAAAAGCAATATCCGGCGCAGGCCATCGTCGATATGGCCGCATTGCGAAACAACATGCGTCATCTGGTGAGCGTGGTTGGCGGCCCGAATTCCGGCACCGCCGTGATGGGTGTGGTCAAGGCCGACGCGTACGGGCATGGTCTTATTCCGGCCGCGCTCGCGGCACTTGCGGGAGGTGCGACCTGGCTGGGTACGGCGCAATCACATGAGGCGCTGCTGCTGCGCAAGGCGGGCATCGGGCCGGACCGCTGCCACATTCTGACATGGGTATATAACGGCATGGCTGTGCCTTTTGACGAGCTGATCGACAATGATATCGATATTTCCGTCGGATCATTGCCGGGCATTGACGGCGTTGCGGCTGCGGCGCGTCGTCTTGGAAAAACCGCACGTGTGCATGTGAAGGTCGATTCCGGTTTCGGCCGCAACGGGTTCACGCCCGCCACGTTCGACGCGGCGCTCGCCAAGCTGGTGCCGCTCGCCAAGGAGGGTGTGCTGCATATCGTCGGCCAGTGGAGCCATTTGGCGGTGGCGGACGCTCCGGACGTTCCTGAATTCGTGGCATCCACCGACAGGCAGATCGAGAATTTCAAGGATTTCACCCGTCGTATGGAGCAGGCGGGCATTGCGCCGGAGATTCGTCATCTCGCCAATACCGCTGCCACGCTTTCACGTTCCGAGATTCATTTTGAGCTGACGCGCCCGGGTATCGGCCTGTATGGTTATGAGGCTGATCCGGCCATGGGCACGCCAGGTACATACGGTTTGACGCCGGCCATGACGTTGCAGGCGCAGCTTGGTACGGTCAAGGATGTTGAAGCGGGCCATGGCATTTCCTATGGCCGCACGTACCTGACTCCGTCCGATACGTCCACCGCGATCGTGCCTGTCGGCTATGCGGACGGCATTCACCGTTCCGCTTCCGGTTTTGATATGGAAGGCGCGAAGCATGTGGTCAAGCCAGGAGGCCCGGTGCGTGTGATGACCACGGAAGGTCCGCGCCTCTACCGTGTGTCCGGCCGCGTGTGCATGGATCAGTTTATGCTTGACCTGCACGGTTCCGCGGAAAAGCTTGGCGTGCATGAGGGCGACACCGTGCAGCTGTTCGGACCGGGTCGCGGAGAGGATTATGCCGAGCCGACCGCCGACGATTGGGGCCGTGCCGCAGGAACCATCAGCTATGAGATCTTCACCTGCCTGTGCAACCGTATCCCGCGCCTGTACGAGCATGCCTCTGACGTGCTGTCGGTCGAAGATCTCGCCAAACTCGATCCCGCAACCCTCCTATAAAGAATCAGGCGTGCGATGGGAGGCACGCCGTGAAAGTCAATATGGTGGGCGCGGTACGTTCGGCGGTTGGTCAACGTGCCGCGCTTGCTGTTAAGGTGGTGAGCTATGCCAGGAATGATTCTGAAGGAAGATATCGAAAAAGTTCGCGCCACCGCCGATCTGTACGACATTGTGTCCGCAACGGTTACGCTCAAACCTTCAGGAACTGGCACATACGTGGGGCTGTGCCCGTTTCATGACGAGAAAACGCCAAGCTTTTCCGTGCGTCCGGCGCTCGGTGTGTGGCATTGCTTCGGCTGCGGTCTTGGCGGAGACGTGTTCGGCTATGTGGAGCATCAGGAGAACGTCGACTTTCGTGATGCCGTCGAGCTTTTGGCCGATCGATACCATATCGAATTGCGTTATGACCAGTCGAACGCCAAGAAGGAGCATACCGGTTCGAAACGTGCCCGCCTGTTGGAAGCCAACGAGGCCGCGCAGGAGTTTTTCGTCTCGCAGCTGATGACCAAAGACGCGCTCGCCGCGCGCAAACTGCTTGATGGCCGTAATTTCAGCCAGGCCGATTGCCAACGATTCGGTTGCGGATATGCTCCGCAAGGCTGGGATAATCTGGTGCGGTACTTGGCAGGCAAGGGCTTCACACAGCAGGAAATGTTGGACGCAGGTTTGGCCCGTCAAGGCCAGCATGGGGTGTATGACTATTTCCGTGGCCGCGTAACATGGCCGATTCGCGATTCAACCGGACGCACGCTTGGTTTCGGCGCTCGCAAGTTGTATGAGGATGATTCGATTAGCGCGAAATACATTAATACTCCCGACACGCAGTTGTATCGGAAAAACCAGGTGCTGTATGGCATTGATATGGCGAAGTCGGCGATTGTGAAGAAACGTCAGGCGGTGATCGTCGAAGGGTATACGGATGTGATGGCCATGCATTTGGCCGGCATTGATACCGCGATCGCGACATGCGGCACCGCGTTCGGTGCCGAGCATGCCAAGATCGTGCGTCGTCTGATCGCCGACGATTCGTTGGGTGCGGTACAGCTGGTTGGTCCGTTGAAGGTTGAAGGACAGGCGTTGAGTTCGCGTATCGTGTTCACCTTCGATGGCGATGCGGCCGGTCAGAAGGCTGCGATTCATGCGTTCGGCTTGGATTCCGCTTTTTCGACGCAGGCGTTCGTTGCTGTGGCCGACGACAATCTCGACCCGTGCGATTTGCGTATCAAGCGAGGTAATGAGGCGGTTCGCGCGTTGATCGATCATGCCGAACCACTGTATGATTTCGTGATCAAAACCGCGATCGGGCGTTTCGACACCACTTATACCACTGGGCAGATGGGCGCAGTCAAGGCGGTGGCGCCGTTGATCGCACAGATTCGTGACCGTTCCCTGTTGGATTTGTATTCACGCAAGGCGGTGCGCCAGATCGGCGTCGACTTGGATATCATGCAGCGTGAAGTGCGTGACGCACGACGCAAACTGCAGGTGCGGGACGAAGATGCGTACGCTCCGAAACGTCGTTTTGCAGGCAATGCCGGAGCTGCGGTGGAACCGCGTATGGAACAAGGCGCGAATCCGTATGCGAATCCTTCCGCGCGGAAGGCGTTGGAACATCGTGATGCGGCGGAGCAATCCTACTATCGCATTGATGATGCCGTGTTCATTTGCGAACAGCAGTTCATGGCAACCCTGATTCAAGTGCCGCTTGCCGTTGATCCGACACTGTTCGCCAGTCTTACGCTGTCGAGCTTCATGACCCCCGTATTCCGCACGTTATTCCAAGCGGTCGCGGCGGCCGGGGGACTGCCGTCTGCTGATACCCCGCAAGGATTGTGGATGCACAATCTCACCAAAGCGGGTGGTCCGATGTTGGAATCCGTCATCAACGAGCTTGCCGTCATGCCATTGCCGCTTCCTCCGAGCGATACTGACGCAGAACGTGCGTCGCAACAATCGCAGGAAGGCAACGTGCAATTGCGCAAGCCGACCGACGACGAACGCAGATACGCGTCTGAACTCATCATTCGACTGCTTGACACGGGCATCATGCGCAAAATCGGCGCGGACCAGCGTCGCATGGCGCAACTGCCGGACGGTGCCGAGAAAATCGAGCTGCTTGGCCAGATTACCAAGCTGGAAACGTTGCGCAAGGATCTGCAGACGAGGGTGTTCGGCAATAACGTCGCCTGAATATTTGGTGTGCCGGAGCGTCAACCCCCGAACGTCTTTGTCGTTCACCTGAATTTGCCACATGCCTGAGTGCGGTATGAACAGCCGGCGAACGTGTGGTGAACGCAGGAAGAATACTTAACGAATTCTTGGCTGGTGCACGGTATCCTTCGGCGTGTTTTGCAATTGCAAAACAGTTTTGCCGGTTTGCAAAGTCAGGGAACAGTAAGGCGCATGGGATGAAAAACGTTGGAATGGTCGGAAAAATAGTATGCCAAGGGTATGTGGTACGCGATTTTTCGGGTAAAGTGAATACGGCGTTTCTTGAGTAAATCGCCCGGGTCTGCAAACGGTTTGCAAACTGGATTCACGGAGGAATGAATGCGACGATTGGTCGTCAAAATCCTGAAAAACGAGACCATTCTCGTAGTTGCTTCCATACTTGCTCTTATTTCATGCTTTATCGTGCCTCCTGACAAGGAGTATGCCGGATATATTCATGCCAGCACCATTTCGCAGCTGATCTGCCTGATGCTGGTGGTGTGCGGTTTCCAGCGCATCGGTGTGTTCCGCATCATCGGTTCGCGGTTGCTGCATCATGTGAGCACCGCCCGCGGATTGGTGATCACGCTGATTTCGCTCACCTATTTTTCCGGCATGCTGATTACCAATGATGTGGCGCTGGTCACGTTCATTCCATTCGCGATCGCGGTGCTCACCATGGCTCACATGGAGGAGCATGCGGTGCTGGTCGGTACATTGATGACGGTCGGTGCGAACGTGGGCAGTATGTTGACGCCGATCGGCAATGCGCACAACCTGTATTTGAAAGCGTTGACGGGCATGCCGTCCGCTGAAATGATCGGCATTATGGCACCGTATTCCGTTGCTGCGGCGGTATTGCTGGTGATTATCGTCTGTGTGGTGTTCGGTAAGAAACCTGTTTCCGAATTTTCCTCTATCGACGGCAGCGGCATCGAACAGAATGTGCTCGCTCCGAATTCCGATCAGCCGCAGCCGGATGAGATTCGTGTGACCGGCTACGGCGCAGGTTACGGTGGTTGGCGCACGATCGTATATTGCGCGCTGTTCATCGTGTGTTTGCTGGCTGTGAGCGATTTCATTCCGCTATGGGCCATGTGCGTGATCGTGGTGGTGGCGTTCCTGTTCTGCGATCGCCGCGTGTTCCGCAATATCGACTGGGGATTGCCGCTCACGTTCTGCATGTTCTTCATTTTCATCGGCAATATGAAACGCGTGCCGGAATTCTACGAGCTGGCCGCCTCCTTGGTGGGGGCGCATCCGCTGGAAGTGTCCGTGGTGTCCAGCCAGTTCATTTCCAACGTGCCGACCACGTTGCTGCTGTCCGGCTTCTGCGACCAGTGGCGTGCACTGATTATTGGCACCAACCTTGGTGGCATGGGTACGCTGATCGCATCCATGGCCTCGCTGATCGGATACAAGAACGTGACGCGTAAGTACCCCGATAAGAAGGGGCGCTATTTGGCCGTCTATTCGGCGGTGAATGTGCTGTTCCTTATCGTGCTGGTCGGTTTGAGCTGGATTATCGAGCCGTGAACCCATGCTCCCCGGTCTTGATGACTTGCTTGTTTGGGATCGGGGAGCCGTTGGTTCCATGGTTTTGCCGTCGGTATGATCGCTGCTCAGCGCGTTCGAGTTGGCAAGAACGTGCGAACTGGCTATACTGATTCAAGTTTGGCCCTGTAGCTCAGCTGGATAGAGCATGTGACTTCTAATCTCAAGGTCGGGAGTTCGAGTCTCCCCGGGGTCACCATCAAGCCCTTACGTCAGTAGGCGTAAGGGCTTTCGTATATCGATAGGCGGCTGCTTCGGCTGTCGCTTGGGCAGCGGGAGGAACCCATGAAACGAATCGTCATCGGCATTCTGGCGCATGTTGACGCAGGCAAAACCACGCTGTCGGAAGCGTTGCTGTATGCCACGGGCAGCGTACGCAAGCTCGGTCGCGTCGATCATGGAGACGCGTTTCTTGACACCAATACGATGGAACGGCAGCGCGGCATCACCATCTTCACCGAACCGGCGATCATCACCACGCCGGATCTCACCCTCACGTTGCTTGATACGCCGGGGCACGTCGATTTTTCGGCGGAAATGGAACGTACCCTCGCCGTGCTCGACTATGCGATCCTGGTCATTTCCGGCGCGGACGGAATCCAAGGGCATACCGAAACGTTATGGCGATTGCTGAAGCGCTATAACGTGCCCACATTCATCTTCATCAACAAAATGGACGCTCCCGCAGCCAATAAAACGAAACTTCTGCAGCAGCTGAAGAAACGTTTCTCTGACGGATGCGTAGATTTTACCGGATCGCACAACGGAACCGAGGCGCTTGCCGATGTCATGGAAGACATCGCCATGCAAAGCGAAACCGCCATGGAATCGTATTTGGAAGAAGGGACGATTCCGGACGAAACCATTCGCGAACTGATTGCCGAACGTGCCCTGTTCCCGTGTTTCTTCGGCTCCGCGCTGAAAATGGAGGGCATCGACGAATTCATCGCAGGATTCGAATGGTATGTGCGCGAGCCGGAGTATGGCGGCGAATTCGGCGCGCGTATATATAAAGTATCGCACGACTCGCAAGGCAATCGACTGACTTGGCTTAAGGTGACGGGCGGCGAATTCAAAGCGAAAACAATGCTTTCCGGCACTGCGCGGGTTGGTTCCGATCCTGGCGAGTCGAAAATCGGTGATGATGGCCTGTGGCATGAGAAGGCCGATCAGGTGCGCGTGTATTCAGGCGCGAAGTTCAGTACGGTCGATTCGGTTGTTGCGGGCACCGTGTGCGCCGTTACGGGCTTGACGCGAACATTTCCCAGTGCCGGGCTTGGGAAGGAGCCTGACGGCGTAAATCCGGTGCTTCAGCCGGTGCTCACGTACACGTTGCTGCCGGGGGAGTGCGATATTCATGCCTGCCTGGTCGCGTTGCGTGAGCTTGAGGATGAGGATCCGTTGCTGCATGTGGTATGGCAGCCGCATCTTGGCGAAGTGCATCTGCAATTGATGGGTGCGGTGCAATTGGAAGTCATCCAGCAGATGATGCATGACCGGTTTGGCTTGGATGTTTCGTTCGGTCCGGGCGGCATCCTATATAAGGAGACGATTGCGCATCCGATCGAGGGCGTGGGGCATTTTGAGCCGTTGCGTCACTATGCGGAAACGCATGTGCTGCTTGAGCCGTTGCCTGCCGGCAGTGGCATGGCATATGCGAGCGTGTGCAGCGAGGATGTGCTCGACCGCAACTGGCAGCGGCTGATTCTGCAGCATTGTCAGGAGCGTGAGCATGTGGGCGTGCTTACCGGCTCTCCAATCACCGATATGAAGATCACGTTGCTGGTTGGCCGTGCGCATTTGAAACATACGGAAGGCGGCGATTTCCGTCAAGCCACGTATCGTGCGATTCGTCAGGGGTTGATGGAAGCGAAGGAGCGCGGCGATTGCCGTTTGCTGGAGCCATGGTATGGCTTCCGGTTGGAGGTTCCGCAAGATATGGTCGGCCATGCGATGGCCGATATTCAGCGTATGAGCGGCTCGTTCGACACGCCTGACGGTGACGGCGAATACATGGTGCTTGAAGGTGAGGCGCCGGTTGCGCAAATGCGTGACTATGCGATGGACGTCAACGCCTACACGCATGGGCGTGGGCATTTGAGTTGCGTATTCGCAGGGTACCGGCCATGCCACAACGTCGATGAGGTGATTGAACAGGCCGCGTACGACCCGGAATCCGACTTGGAGAACACGCCGGATTCGGTGTTCTGCGCGCATGGCGCCGGATATCCGGTCAAATGGTACAAGGTCCCCGAATTCATGCACCTCGACTACGCCTGGCACGGCGAAGAAGCGTAAAACATGTAGATAGGCTGTCGACGCCGGACTGTGCAAAGTTCCGCGTGTCGGCAGTTTTTTTTAAAAAAAAAACGCGAGTGGAGTAGATGTGTGAGAAAAAGAAAACCCACACGAGGTGGGGCTTGGTGGAGCGGACAACGGGACTCGAACCCGCGGTCTCAACCTTGGCAAGGTTGCGCTTTACCAACTAAGCTATGTCCGCAAAGAACTTCCGCCGTGAGAAGCGGAAATTCAGTGGGTGATATAGGAATCGAACCTATGACCCCTTCCGTGTGAAGGAAGTGCGCTAGCCGCTGCGCCAATCACCCGTGGGATAATTCCACCGGTTTCCCGGCTTCGTTACCCGCTTCGCGTGGGCGATACAAGATTCGAACTTGTGACCCCTTCCGTGTCAGGGAAGTGCGCTACCTCTGCGCCAACCGCCCGAAGCGAGTGCTAACTTACGTGGATTCTCGGCGGAATGCAAATCGTCGGCGTGTCGCGGTTGGTTGGGCGGGCTGCGACACGCGCGTCAATCAGTAAGTGGCACGACGGGGATCTCCATGGTGATCGCATCCGGATCCGTGTCGCCGGAGGCGTTGGAATCATTGGACTCACCGGTGGTGTGGGCTAACGTCAGACGCATCTGATGCCAAGCCACATTGCCGTGTGTGGAAGCCGACATGCCTTCGTCCATGAATCCCAAGCGGGAGTAAAAGCCAACAAGACGTTCCTTACAAGTCAGCACAATGCCTTTGCGTCCGGCAATCGTCGAATCAAGGATCACACGACGCAGCAGATAGCTGGCGCAACCGCGATGCTGGTAGACGGGAGCCACATCCACGCCGAAAATCATCTGCCAATCACCCTGCTCGTCATGCATGGAAACATCCTCATACATGACATCAGCCAAATCTTTCTCATTGGTCGTCATGCCATTGACGAAACCAACCAACGTGCCATCTTCCACGGAAGCGGGGAAGCAGGCGTCGTCATCGGCGTCAGTGTTGATCAAAAGCCAGAAATGTTCCGGATATGTGGCGACGCGTGCGGTCAGGCTCTCGTTCGTTGCGGCCTCCGCAGGCGGGAAGCAGGCAGTCTCCACAGCCTCAATCGCGTCCAAATCCTCCATCGTTGCATGTCGAATGAGCATGTGCATACTCTCTCGCAAGGCATACCCAATCTTCACATTTCGATATGAGCTGACGGCGGAAAGCGCCGACGTGCAATACTGTGGCAAGGATTACCGGGAAGCATTTCTTGAAGGTTGATAAACGCTTATACGAAAAACCGATAACGACGTGGCCTGTTCCGTGATTATCGCGCGGTACGATGGGGCGCGTTCAAGGCTAAAGCTTGGAAACAGCCTGAGAAGGCTTCAAACGATCCGCAGAACATTCGAAAACCTAGCGAGAAAGAGGGGAGGCGCGTGTGTTCGACTGGACATTCGTGACGCACTACGCGCCGTTCTTCGTCAACGGTGCGGCGATGACGTTGTTCATTTCCGTGTTCGGCATCGTGCTTTCGATCGTGGTCGGACTTATCTGCGCAAGCATTGAAATCGCGCGCATTCCAGTGCTGAAGCAGATCGTGCGCGTCTACATCGAACTCAGCCGTAACACGCCGTTGTTGGTGCAACTGTATTTCCTGTATTTCGGTCTGCCGAAACTTGGCGTCGTCTGGTCCGCGGAACAATGCGCGATCGTGGGACTCGGATTCCTTGGCGGTTCGTATATGGCCGAAGCGATGCGCGGCGGCCTCGAAACCATTCCGACCGTGCAGCGCGAATCCGCGTATGTGCTGGGCCTAAGCCAATGGCAGACGTTGAGCCGCGTGGTGATACCGCAGGCCATCAGCACGTCCATTCCGGGCATTGTGGCCAACGTGATCTTCCTGATCAAGGAATCGTCCGTTGTGTCGGCCATCGCGCTCGCCGATGTGATGTACATGGCCAAGGATCTGATCGGCATGTATTACAACACGTATGAATCGTTGTTGATGCTGGTTGTCGCATATCTGGTGATTCTGCTGCCGATCTCATTGTTCGGCACTTGGCTGGAACGGAGGTTCGACTATGAGCGGCGCTGAGATTCTGCTCGAGCCGGGCGTGTTTCCGCGCCTGTTGCAGGGCCTGTGGGTTACGGTGTGGATCGCCGGTGTGTCGGTGGGTCTTTCCGTGCCGGTTGGATTGGTTGTCGGCTGGCTGATGACGATGAAAAATCCTGTCATTCGTGTGTTGACCAGGATTTATTTGGATTTCATTCGTATCATGCCGCAATTGGCGTTGCTGTTCATCGCATTTTATGGCTTTGCCCGTGCGTGGAATTGGAATTTGGATGCGACCGGCGCATGCGTGTTCGTGTTCGTGCTGTGGGGCGGCGCGGAATTAGGCGATTTGGTACGTGGCGCGCTTGAGTCGATTCCGAAAGCCCAGTATGAGTCCGCATATGTGCTTGGGTTGAGTGGCTGGCAGACGTTCGTCACAGTGATTCTGCCGCAAGCGTTGCGTAGGCTTCTGCCAGCTTCGGTGAATCTGGCGACACGAATCGTGAAAACGACATCGTTGGCCGTGCTTCTCGGCGTGGTCGAGGTCATCAAAGTGGGCCAGCAGATCATCGACGCGAACCGTTTCCAATATCCGACCGGAACCTTGTGGATTTACGGGGTGATTTTCTTCATGTACTTCATTGTGTGCTGGCCGCTGTCCATCGTGGCCCGCCGACTGGAAAAGAGGTGGTCGCATGACTGACGCGACAGGCAAGCAGGCTCAGGTGGGTCAGGCGAGTCTTGAGATTGCGCATCTGGTCAAGCAGTACGCCAATGCCGACAAGCCGGTATTGAACGATATTTCGTTCGACGTGCCGCATGGCAAGGTGTTTGTGATCGTCGGGCCTTCCGGCTCCGGCAAGTCGACGTTGTTGCGCACCATCGCCGGCCTTGAGCCGATTCAGGGCGGCACCATTTCGCTCAACGGCGAAGTGATCGAAACGGGTAAGCCGGGCACTGAGTCCGCTGGACGCAGCAAGCGCAGCAGCGAACTGCGTACCCGTGTTGGCATGGTGTTCCAAAGCTACGACCTGTTTCCCAACAAAACCGTGCTTGACAACATCACACTGGCGCCGACCTTGGTGCAGAAGCGAGATAAGGCCGAAGTCGAGCAGGAGGCGATCAAGCTTCTGGAACGCGTCGGTCTTGCCGACCGCAAGGATTCCTGGCCTCATGAGCTTTCCGGCGGCCAGCGTCAACGCGTGGCCATCTGCCGTGCGCTGATTTTGCATCCGGAAGTGCTGCTGTTCGACGAAGTCACCGCCGCGCTCGATCCGGAAATGGTGCGCGAAGTGCTTGACGTGATGCTCGAACTCGCTGATTCCGGCCAAACCATGCTCATCGTGACGCATGAAATGCAGTTCGCGCGAGCCATCGCCGATCAGGTGATCCTGCTTGAAGACGGCGGCATTGTGGAACAATCTGACAATGCTGAACAATTCTTCACGAATCCGACCACTGAACGAGCCAAGCAGTTCCTGCGCACGTTTGAATTCGACAGGCACCGCAAGTCCGTCGATCAATCCGAATAATCCAGGCAATGGCGAAGATCGGCGAAGATCGGTGCAATTCAAGATTTTGATAGCAGTCATCTTTGCAAGAGAGGAGAAACCATGACCGCATCAATCATCAACAAAACATTCAAGAGCATCGTGGCCGCATCGGCCGCGTTGATCATGGCAGCCTCCGTGGCTGCTTGCGGTCCGTCCGCGGCCACTCCGAGCGACGAAGGCTCCACGGGTAGCGATTCCAGTTCCAGCAGCAGCGCCACCGCCCGCACTCTGGATGAGATCAAGAAGTCCGGCAAGCTCAAGGTCGCCGTGTTCTCCGACAAGGCTCCGTTCGGCTACGTCGACAAGGACGGCAACTATGCCGGCTACGACGTCTACTTCGCCGAGCGCTTGGGCAAGGATCTTGGCGTAGACGTTGAGTACACCTCCGTTGACGCCGCCGCCCGAGTCGACGTGCTCACCTCCAACAAGGTCGACATCACGCTGGCCAACTTCACCGTCACCGACGAGCGCAAGGAGAAGGTCGACTTCGCCAAGCCGTACATGAAGGTGGCGTTGGGCGTCGTTTCCCCGGAAAACGCCGAAATCACCGACGTTGACCAGCTCAAGGGCAAGACCCTGATCGTGACCAAGGGCACCACCGCCGAAACCTTCTTCGAGAAAAACTACCCCGACATCAAGCTGCAGAAGTACGACCAGTACGCCGATGCCTACAACGCGCTGCTCGACGGCCGTGGCGACGCCTTCTCCACCGACAACACCGAGGTGCTCGCATGGGCCAAGTCCAACAAGGGCTTCAAGGTCGGTATCACCGAACTGGGCGATAAGGACACCATCGCTGCCGCAGTGCAGAAGGGCAATAAGGAATTGCTTGACTGGATCAACGACGAAATCGACAAGCTTGGCGATGACAACTTCTTCCACAAGGATTATGAGGAGACACTGAAGCCGGTGTATGGCGACGAAGTCGATCCTGATGAAATCGTGGTCGAAAAAGGTGTGGTCGACTGATAACTAGTTAATCAAACTAAATATTTTGAACCTTCCGTCGCTTCAGGCGGAAGGTTTTTCTATATTCACATAATCATATTTACATACAAATATATGATTGCTGATAACGCTATATAAAAAACAATTATTACGATTCGCGCCTTCCATAAAAAGCGTATATAGCCACGCCGATGTTGCCATGTTGTTTTTCCGATATCTTGTGATTGTCGGCTTGAAAAACAAGCGAGATGTTTTACGAGAGAGGAGCGCGGAACATGAAGTACGCAGTGATCGGTGCCGGCGGAATGGGCATCCAGTACGGTGTGCTGCTGCAGGAATTCGCGCACAAAGACGTCGACTTCGTCGATACATGGAAGCCGAACGTCGAGAAGATCCGCGAGCAGGGCGGTGCCTACGTGTCGCAAGACGGTGAAGACCGCCATCTCGTGCCGATCAACGTGTACTATCCGGAGGAATACGCCGGCCAGCCGGACGTGTGGATCGTGTTCCTCAAGCAGATGCAGCTTGACGGCGTGCTCAAGCGCTGCGCCCATCTGTTCAATGAGAAGCAGATCGTGTTCTCCGCCATGAACGGCTATGGACACTTCGAAAAGCTCAACGAATACTTCTCCACAGACTGCATTTACGGCGGTACCGCACTGATCGGTGCCTACGTGTACGGCCCCGGCGATTTCAACTTCACCGGCGGAGTACATGCCAAGGCCATGAACCTGTGTGCCTACGCGGATGATGTGACTGACGAGGTGAGCAAACACGAGCAGGCGCTGTACGAGGATTTCGCAACGGCCACGCTCAACCCGACCATCGTGGACAACTTCATCGGCATGTGCATGGCGAAAATCGTATTCAACTCGGTACTGAACACGCTGTGTACCATGTACCAGATTCGTTTCGGCGAATTCCATGCGCATCCCGACGCACGCTGGCTCACCGAACAGCTGGTCGACGAAGCCTACAGCGCGGCCGAAGCAGCCGGATACCAACTGTTGGGCACGCGCGAAACGGAAGTCGAAACCATTCTGCACACCGCGGGCGTGGCACATCCGCTGCACTATCCGTCCATGTATCAAGACCTGACCAAGGGACGTCCAACGGAAGTCGACTACATCAACGGCTATATCGCCAAAGTCGGACGCGAGCATGGCTACGAATGCAAGCTGCACGAATTCCTAACCCGCGAAGTGCATCTCGCCGAACAAGCCTTCGCCATCCACAATCCAGACATCGTCGCACAGGCCAAAGCCGACGTCGAAGCCAGTAAGCCGGTAACGGAATAATCGTATTTTTTCAAAACAAGTAGGAGAGGGAAAACAACCATGACCATCGCTATTTTCAAGAGGCCGGACGGCATCAAACGAATCGCCGCAGCAGTACTTGCCGCTGCAACACTTATTTCCGTTGCGGCATGCGGTTCCGGCAACAGCGCATCCGCATCCAAGGAAAGCCTGAACACCACGAAGGGCAAAACCACCACAATCACCGTCGGCGTGTGCGCAGGACCATACGGCGACATGGTCGACAAGGTCATCGCGCCACTGCTGAAGGATGACGGTTTCAAACTGAAGACCAAGCTGTTCAACGATTATGTGCAGCCCAATAAGGCACTTGCATCTGGTTCCATTCAGGCGAATCTTTTCCAGCATGGCAATTATCTGAAGAAGTTCACTGCCGACAACAATCTCGACCTGACCTCCCTTGGACAGACCCCAACCCTTGGCTTGGGCATCTATTCCAACAAGTACAAGTCCATCGATGACATCGAAGACGGAGCTACGGTCGCAATCGCGAACGATGGCTCTAACCTGGCACGTTCTCTCGGCGTGCTCCAGCAGCAGGGTCTGGTGACGCTCAAGGGCGAAGTCGATGCCACCAAGGCTACGGTCAACGATATCGCATCCAATCCGAAGAACCTCAAAATCAAAACGATCGATGCTGCACAGCTGGCCCGTTCCTTGGACACCGTTAATGTGGCTCTGGTGCCGGGCAACTACTCTTGGGCTGCTGATCTGAAGCCTGCCGATGCGCTCGCCATGGAAAAGCAGGATGATGGCGTGATCGAAGTGTTCGTGGTCCGTACCCAGGACGTCGATTCCGACTTCGGCAAGGCCGTCAAGAAACTGCTCGTCAGTCAGAAATTCAAGGACGCCATCGCCAAGAGCGAGTTCAAGGATTTCGGCAAGCCGACCACTTGGTGACCGCTGCAGCGCGGCGATAGGTAATATGCAAAGGCCCGTATGAATTGGGAAACTCATACGGGCTTTATGCAAACGAGATTCATCAAACGAAACGTATCAAACGAAACGTATCGAACGAACGTAAACACGTACTTGAACGGAATGAGGAACGAACCATGAGCGTTATTGAACTCAACGACGTGTCCGTGACCTTTCATGAAGGCGGACGAACCGTCGAAGCGGTCAAACATGTGAACATCAGCGTGGAAAAAGGCGAAATCTTCGGCATCGTGGGCTTCTCCGGAGCAGGCAAATCCACGTTGGTGCGCACCATCAACCTGCTGGAACGACCGACGGGCGGTCATGTGGTGATCGACGGCAGCGACATCACCGCACTCAAAGGCGGTCAGTTGCGCGACCTGCGCAAGAAAATCGGCTTTATTTTCCAAGGATTCAACCTGATCACCAATGTCACGGTCGGCAAGAACATCGAATTCGCGCTGAAAGCCGGCGGATATCCGAAAGCGCAATGGTCGGCACGCATCCGCGAACTGCTGGCACTGGTCGGTTTGGAAAACAAAATCGACAGCTACCCGTCAAGCCTGTCGGGCGGGCAAAAACAGCGTGTATCCATCGCACGTGCGCTCGCCAACAAGCCGGAAATCCTGCTGTGCGATGAAGCTACCAGCGCACTTGACCTGGAAACCACGGAAGGCATTCTGGCGCTTCTGCAACGCATCAACCGCGAACTGGGCATTACCATCGTGTTCATCACGCATCAGCTTGACGTGGCGAAGCAGATTTTCGACCGAGTGGCCGTTATGGAAAACGGTGTGGTAGTGGAGCAAGGCAACACCTTCGACGTGTTCAGCACGCCGAAGCATCCGACCACCAAAGCGTTGGTGGAATGCTATCTGGGCATTGCGGTGCCGCCGCAGCTGGTGCCGTCGCTGCCGGCCGGCACCATCGTGGAACTGCGATACAAGGGGGATGCGGCACTCGAACCGCTCATCAGCCGGGTCGCGCAGGATTACGGCGTGAGCATCGACGTGCTGCATGCGAATGTGGAGTATTTCGGTTCGCAGGCCATCGGCATTCTGATTGTGCTCGTTTCTGGCGCGGGGGAGCCGCTGGTGCAGGCGTTGAATACGTTGAGAACGCATGTGTTCAGCTATCGGGAACTTGATCGTGGGCAGCTGGTTGTGGCCGCCGAAGCTGCGGATAATCAGGAGGCGTGAGAACAATGGAAGAAACTCTGGAAATCCTTCAAGACAATCTCGGTCAGGCGTTGATCGACACGGCATACATGGTTGTGGTGTCGGCGATTATCGGCGTGGTGTTGGGCACGTTGGTGGCGTTACTGCTGTATTTGACCGAAAATCGTTTGTTCACGCCGAATCATGCGTTGAACGTTATTGTCGGTTTCATCGTCAACGCGATTCGTTCACTGCCGTTCCTGATTCTCATGGTGGTGCTTATTCCGGTTGCGCAATTGATTCTGGGTGATCCTTACACGCCGACAGGTGGCGCAATTTCCCTGTCGATCGCCGCGGTGCCGTTCTTTGCGCGAATCGCGGAAAGCGCGTTTTCCGAAGTTGATCCGGGCTTGCTTGAAGCTGCCATCTCCACTGGTGCCACCACACGCCAAATCATTGTGGATGCGGTATTCCCTCAGGCCTTGCCGTCGTTCATTCGTGGTGTGGTGCTCACCATTATTTCACTGATTGGCTATTCCGCAATGGTCGGAACGATCGGCGCTGGCGGCATCGGCGATATGGCCATTCAATACGGCTATAACCGTTACGAAACCGGCGTGCTCGTCGTGATTGTTATTATTCTGATCGTCATTGTGCAGATCATTCAATGGATCGGCGATTGGTTCGCACGCAAGGTGACGCACTGATGGTTGCGTATATGCGTGAATGTGCGCATATACAGTCGCACGATGATAGGGAGGGTTGATGAATGACTTCGTATGTTTCTCCTGTTGCGTTCACTACGGTGGCGCAGTCGATTCCGCCGAATGTGTTCGCCGATATGGATCGCAAAGTGGCTGCCGCGGTTGCGGACGGGGCCGACGTGATCGACCTGGCCAAAGGCAATCCGGATGCGTTCCCCGCTGACTTCATTCGAGAAGTGGCCAAAAAGGCGGTTGACGATCCGGCCAATGCCCGTTATTCGCCGTTCGACGGCAAACCGAGTTTTCTGCAGGCTGCCGAACAGTGGTATCGCAACACGTATGGTGTTGAGGTTGATTGGAAAACCCAGCTTTTTGCCGTGGAGGGCGCGGTTGATGGTCTCGCGGCGCTGTTCGCCGTGCTTGTTTCGCCGGGCGATGCTGTGGCATATGCGGATCCGTATTACCCCTCGTATCATTGCATGACGGTGATGAGCCGTGCCGAGGAGGTTCTGCTGCCGTCGCTGCCGGAACGTGGCTTCCTGCCTGATTTGGATGCGGTGCCTGCGCAAGTGTGGAATCGTGTGAAAGTGCTGGTGCTCAACTATCCGAACAATCCGACGGGTGCGCAGGCTCCGCGTGGGTTTCTGCAACGTGCCATCGATTTGGCTCATGAATATCATTTCGCGATCGTGCAGGATTTCGCTTATGCGGGATTGGGAGTCGATGCGCAGCAAATCAGCATACTGTCGCTGCCGGGTGCCTTCGATGTTGCGGTGGAAGTATGCTCGCTGTCGAAAATGTATGCGATGGCCGGCTGGCGTGCCGGTTTCATCGCGGGCAACGACGACATTGTGTCTCATGTGAAGCAGTACCACTATCAAATGGGTTCCATGGTTACGTCCAGCATTCAAGACGCGGGCACTGTGGCACTGCTGTCGGATCAGAGCTGTGTGGCCGAACTTGCGGAACGGTATGCGTCTCGTCGCGAAATCGTGGCAGGTGGATTGCGTGAAGTCGGACTTGATGTTTTCGATTCAGACGGTGGCATCTACGCTTGGGTGCATGCTCCTGAAGATCAGACGGGTGAACAGTTTGCCGACATGCTGTTGGAACGTGCGGCCGTCGCCGCGCTGCCGGGCATGTGTTTTGGCAAAGTGGGCAAGGATTACGTACGATTCAGCCTGCTTAAATCCGAGGACCAGTTGCGTGAGGCTGTGCGCCGGGTGGCTGCTGTGCTAGCGTAATTTTTCCTACGTAGCCTTTTTGCATGGATGAGCGATTGTGTGCTTGCACAATCGCTTTTTCTATTTTCCTCCGATTGTTTGCGATCGTCTTTCGATCGGTTGTGGACGTCCCATCCTCCAATTGCCATCGAAACGTCTTTCCCTTAGGAAACCGACACACGCTCCTTATGCAGGCGACGTTTTTGCGATTGCGGTGCGGTGTCTTGCATCTCCGCCGTTTGATAGCTGCTTACAGGAAAATGTTATGGCGATTCGCGCGTTCTATAGCCAACGTTGATAAGGTGCGGCGCGCGTTGAAATGCAGGATGCGGTTTAGTGGGTACCAGCGACCGCGTGAATGGCACGCGGCAATGAACCACAACCCAAGGGGGTGCACATCATGACCAGATTCAACACTCAGTTTGTCCACGGACTGCCGGTCAACGATAACAACACCGGAGCCGTGAACCCGCCGACTACGAAGCGCTTGATGCCGCTGTTTCCGGGCACTCCGCCAAGGGACCCGCGCATGGTTGTCCGGCGAAGGCCGTGTATTTCGAAGTTCTTACCAATCCGTTGCTGCAGGTCAACAATGTGACGAAGATTGCTGAAATCGCTCATCGCTATGGTGCGATTTCCATTGTCGACAACACATTCGTTACCCCGTATCTGCAGCTGCCGCTCGACCAAGGTGCCGACATCGTCATCCATTCCGCTACCAAGTATCTGGCCGGCCATTCCGAAGTCAACGCCGGTCTTGTGGTGGTCAAGGACGACGGGTTGGGCAAACGTGTCTACTTCGCGCAGAATCGTTTGGGTGGCGTGCTTGCGCCGAACGAATGCGATTCGGTGCGTCGTGGTATTCAGACGCTCGCCCTGCGCATGGACCGCCAGCAGGAGAACGCGCGTGCGATCTCCAGCTATCTGTTGCTGCATCCGCTGGTAAAATCCGTGCATTATCCGGGATTGTCGGGGCATGAGTATGAGATTTGGACATTGTTCAGGAAGTTGCGGATGAGGTGACGGTAATGAAAGACGGCCATCTTGTCGAATATGGAGCTGTCGGTTCCGTGTTACGACACCCTAAAGATGCGTATACGAAGATGTTGCTTGAGGCATCGCCTAAATTTGATGAGATTAATGCCTCGTAAGGAGTGATTTTATGATTGACAATGCGGCAATTGATTTCTATGGAGCCGACTGGTGCGGCGACTGCCATCGAGCCAAGGCAGCATTAGACCGTTTCGGGGTCGCCTACAGCCTTCATGATATCGAGCATGAGGATGGTGCTGCAGAGAAGGCCATTGCGATCAGCGGACAACAGCACATTCCCGTGATTCGGTTCGCCGATGGCTCATGGCTGGTGGAGCCTTCGGCCACGCAGTTGCAAGCCAAATGCAAGGAACTCGGCCTGATCTGATTCAACATTGCGTATGCCATCTCACGAGTCGGACAAGGAGAATTGTCTCCTGTTCGGCTCGTAGACGTATGTGGGTCGGCTTCCGGACGGTCGATGTCCGGCTTCCGAATGGACTTTGCCCAACTCGCGGACATTGTCTGCACGTGATTGCATTCTTTGGTAAGTTTTTGCTTGGGTTCGGCAATGGTTGCAGAACCTACGGAAAGCCGTCAATCAACAGGCTTTCGAGAGAAAACCAAAGAAGGGAGTAATGTCATGCCGTTCCTTATTACGCTCCTTGTCATTGCACTTATCGTCGCGTTCCTGTTCCTGTCCACGTTGTTTATCGTGCCGCAGCAGCAGGCCTATATTATTGAGCGTTTCGGCAAATTCAACAAGGTGCAGTTCGCCGGCATTCATATTCGAATCCCGTTCGTGGACCGTATCGCCATGAAAACCAACATGCGCGTCAATCAGCTTAATGTGCAGTTGGAGACCAAGACGCTTGACAATGTGTTCGTCACGGTGGTGGCGTCCACTCAGTTCCGTGTTGACCCGAGCAATGTGGCCACCGCATACTATGAGCTGCGTGATCCGGCTGGTCAGCTGCGTTCCTACATGGAGGATGCGCTGCGTTCCGCCATTCCTGCATTGTCTTTGGACGATGCCTTCTCCCGTATCGCGCTGCCCGGAATCGGATTTGTTTGCCAACGTCTGTGCTTCAAGCATGATTTTCGGATCGGCTTTCCAACGGGCGATCGCGCGTTCGATGCGCTTGCCTCCCATGATTTTCGGATCAAGACCTGCGCTGGCGAAAATACTGGTAGGACCGTTGCCGCGCAGATATTGCGCCATGCAACGCACCTGAAATTCCTTCGAGTACGTGATGCGGTCCATGGAAGCTCGCTCCACCGCGGGCAGGGTGTTCAGGTAATACACCTCGGTTTGAGTAAAACGACGACGCATGATGGTTCCCCTTGTGTGGTATGCGGATGACGCTTCCGACAACGTCATCCGAATGTCTGCCTCGTTGTTTTCATTCTATTTTTGCGAGATTCGGGGATTTTGCCGTCTGGCACGAAACGAAGTGTTTTTGGCACGAAACGAGAAAACCACCCTAGTTAGGGTTGTTTTAGGAGGATGTGAGACGGGGGTCTGTGCTTCTCGGGGTATTCCCCTAAGGGATGCAGGGAACTGGAAAACGGTATAAACTCGGTTGTGGGACAGACGTATTGACGCCGTGTGGGGGAGGGCAATGAAGACTATGACAGATCATGAAGGGCAAGAGTCGATGGCGGGGACGCGCAGACCCATCATCGAAGTCAAGAATCTGCGTAAGGAATATCCGGTGCTCGATGAAACCGTCGTGGCGCTGGAACGCATCAATCTCACCATTCCGCAAGGGCAGATCTGCTGTATCTACGGCGAATCCGGTTCTGGCAAATCCACTCTGCTGAACCAGCTAGCAGGCATGGAAAAACCGACCAAAGGCGGCGTGCGCATCGGGGGAGTGCCCATTTCTCGGTTGAATGAACGGCAATTGGCGGAATTTCGGCAAAAACATCTTGGTTTCGTATTCCAGTCATACAACCTGCTTCCCAATCTGACTGCCGTGGAAAACGTGGCAATGCCGCTGATGTTCCAAGGCATGCCGAAAAACAAGCGTGAGGCAATCGCCAAGAAAATGCTGAAACGAGTAGGGCTCGGCAAACGCATGAACCACTACCCGACGCAAATGTCGGGCGGACAGCAACAGCGTGTCGGCATCGCGCGAGCGTTTGCAGCCAGACCGCAAGTCGTATTCGCCGACGAACCGACCGGCAACCTCGACTCCAAAACCAAAACCGACGTGATGAACATGATCTGCGCGTTCGCTCGCGACCTCGACCAAACCATCGTGCTCGTCACCCACGATGACAATATGGCGCAATATGCCGACCGTATCGTAACGCTACTTGACGGACGCATCATCGATGACCGTCTGATGAACAACGCGTGACGGCAGAGAAGAGAAGGAAATTCCATGAGTAACAGCAACCATTCCGCAAAATTCATCAACATGCTCATCGCATTGATGGCGTCCATCGCCATCGCGCTGACCTGCATTGTGCCGACGGCGCTCGCCGAAGACGGTGATGGCACTGACGACAACAACGGCGGCTCCACCGTGCAGCCGGCCGGTCCGGTGCCGAACATCATCATCACCAACTTCACCTATGGCGACGGTTCCGTGGCGGTCGGCACGAATTTCGATCTTGGCTTCACCTTCCAGAATATGGGCAAGGTCGCGGTCAGCAATATGGTCGTGACCGTTGACGGCGGCGAGAATTTCGCCATTTCCGGCGGTACGAACACGTTCTATTACGATTCGCTGTGGGCGGGCTATTCCCTGACCCAGACCGTGCCCATGCAGGTGCTGTCGAGTGCGAAGAACGGCGCGCAGGGCATCGATATCAACTTCAAATACGAGTATGTCGATGGCGGCACCCGCAATTCCAACACTTCGGATATCAAGATTTCCGTACCTGTTTCGCAGCCCGACCGTTTCGAACTGGGCGATCCCGTGCTTCCAGACGCCATCAATGCGGGCGAGGAATCCACCATTTCCATGGAATACGTGAACAAGGGCAAGGGGGATGTATCCAATGTCGAAGCGTCCATCGAGGGTGACGGCATCACCGCCACGCAAGCCACGCAGTATATCGGCAATGTGGCGTCCGGCGCTTCTGGTTCCATCGGATTCGCTTTCACTGCGGATGCGGCCGGCGAATATGATGCCAAACTGAAGGTGACGTACGAGGATGCCGACGGCCAGCAGCAGACCAAGGAATCGCCGGTGAAGATTACGGTGTCTGAGGCTCCGGCTCCCGCCGATCCCGGTATGGATGTTGACCCGCAGGAAAATCAAGGCATTCCGACTTGGGTGTGGATTGTCGTTGCCGTGGCTGTCGTTGCCGTGATCGCCATTGTGGTTGTGGTGGTTGTGCGTCGCCGCAAGAAGGAGAAGAAGGCTGCCGAGGATGACGATTGGGATTGGGATCCCTCCGATTCGCATGCAGGTGCTGATGATGGTGCGGCTAATACGGCTGGTGCCATTGACGCGCCGACCCAGGTGATTGATTCCGTGCCCTCCGACAAGGAGTGAGCATGCGATTTTCGGATATTGCACGTTCATGCACGCAGAATCTGCTGCGTCGCAAATCGCGTACGATTCTTACGGTACTTGGCGTGATCGTCGGCTGCTGTTCGATCGTGCTCATGATTTCCATTGGCCAAGGCATCAACGAACAGAACGAGCAGATGCTCAAAAACATGGGCAACCTGAACGACATCACCGTATATGCGGACGGCGGAGGTTCACATTCCACGGCAACGTCATCCAGCGTGAGCGGTGCCGACGGCGAACAGGCGAAACTCGACGATGACGCCGTGCAGAATTTCCGCAGCATCGCCGGTGTGGCTGGAGTGCTTCCTCAGAAAACGATGTCATACAGTGTGGATGCCACGCAAGGAGCTGGCTCCCGGTACGTGTCGCAATATGTCAACGTGGTGGGAGTCGACGCCACGCAATTGGAAGAATCCGGCTATAAATTGGCCAGCGGACGTCTTCCGATGCGTGCCGGCGAAGTGTTGGCGGGCAAATCCTTCGTGTATTCGTTCTACGACAAGTATGCGTCAGATCCGAGCAATCATCGTATAGAAGCGGGCGGTTATTACTGCGATGAGCACGGTTGCGCCCAATCCGAAGGCGAAGACCCGTTCTTCGATATGCTGAACTCCAAAATCACGTTGATTACCGGAGCCAACTATCAAAGTCCCGACGACTACCACAAGGTGGGCGGCGGATCCGCGGCGCCATCCGATTCCGGCAGTGGTGAGAGTCCCACCATTACCATGCCATACACGGTGGTGGGTGTCATTGATTCCTCCGCCAACAACTATGATGCGTTCACTTCCGGCATTGTGATGAGCATCGACGATATGAAAACGTTGAACGCCAAAATATCGGGGGACACCAAGGCCAACACGTCGAGCAAGGTCGTTTACGATCAGGTACTGGTGCACACCCAAGACATCAAAGACGTTGCCGACGTTGAAGTGCAAATCAAGGGCGCCGGTTATCAGACTTCCTCGTTTGAGCAAACGCGTAAGGAGATCGAAAAGCAGTCGCGGGGCATCCAGTTGGCGTTGGGTGGCATTGGTGCGGTGTCGTTCTTCGTTGCCGCGAT
>UMJV01074321.1_pt1 | contig 22572 bp, 20 predicted proteins | sample 1966141 | NCBI WGS metagenome assembly UMJV01 (sample SAMEA4836158, study PRJEB28245) | human gut metagenome | biome: gut microbiome; material: fecal sample | place: Denmark | collected 2008
TAAGAGGAGAATTTCGATATACAGAAGTAGGTTTGCTTGATAGAACGCATATTCATCTGTTTACGCAAAAAGAAATCATAAAAATGTTTACGGAGACAGGATATGATATTGAAAAATTACAAGGGGTTATTTATAAATTAACATCACATCAGGAAGAATTAATTCCTAAGCTAATGAGTATATCGGAGAATGTTTCTGAAAATATGTATCAGGTATATCAATATTCTGTGGTTGCGAGGATGCTTTCATGAATGAAAAAAGTATTGCGTTTATTACATGTGTAAATGATACGGTAGAATATGAGGAAGCATTGTATTATATAGAGCAATTAAATGTTCCAGTGGGATATACCATTGATACAGTTGCAGTACAGGGAGCAGACTGTATGGCAGCAGGATATCAGGCAGCTATGCAGTCGTGTGATGCTAAATATAAGATTTATATGCACCAGGACGTTTTTATACACAACAGAAATTTCTTAAAAAAGGTAATAGAAATATTTCAGGAAGACAATCAAATAGGATTGATTGGAATGGTAGGAAGAAAAGAATTACCAGAAAAATTATTAGTTGCGGCGGATTGGGATGTAGGAAATGTAACTTTTAATGGTGGGAGCATAAAAAAGAACCTATAGAGAGTGAAAAATTTACAGAAGTAGAAACTGTTGATGAATTGATACTTATAACGCAATATGATGTGGATTGGCGGAGTGATCTGTTTGACGGTTGGGATTTTTATGATATTTCGCAGTGTGAGGAATTTAGACGTGTGGGATATAAAGTGGTAGTTCCGTATCAGGGTGAGGCGTGGTGCTATCATGATAATACATATAGTCATTTGGAAAAGTATTTTTTGTATCAGAAAGTTTTTTGTCAGGAATATCAGGATATAAAAAAGTTTGAAAACAGATTGACATCAGACGATTATGCAGAACTGGAAAAGACAGTGCAGGAATTAAAGCGAAAAATGCAGTACATGGTAAACAATGGCGAAAGATATCAATTGTGGGATACTTTTGTGAAAATGAAGGGGAAAGTTCATCTTGGGCTACAGGAGTTTTTTTGCTGACACAAATTGACCATTTGGAAGAAAAAAACATTGGTGAGAATATATTTTGGAAAACAGGGTTATCGTGGGAAGAAATAAGGCTAAATATTAGGAAACTAAAATTTAAATTAAAAAGAATAGAATATGGGTTGTCAGAAAATACGGAATTAGTAGAATTATGTAAGCGTAATTCTGTATATGCGATCATATTTATTACGCTGGAGTACGCATCAGATTGTGAAAATTGTATCTTAGAGATGAAGAAATGGCATAAAACTTTGAAGATGAAGAAAGAGTGGATAATCTGGGAGCAGATAGTGCGAATGAAGGGGTTATTGTCAGAAGAAAAAATGATAAGTGGAAATAAACAAAAATTTGTAGAAATCATAGAACAAAAACAGAAAGAAATGAAAAGTGAAAAGATAATGGAGCTCTTATCTGCAATAGAAGCAGAGGGCAGAGTGGAGACTGTCATGATTAATGAAACAGAGGCGATACAGACTTATGATGACGGAAAAGTAAAGTGGCAGTTAAACAGTTCTATGAGTCCGAAGAGTGCATCAGGAATATGGGCAAAGCAGTTTGCTACAGTCAAGACGAATGAACATTCCATTTTTATTGTTTTTGGAATGAGCGACGGAATTTCGATAAAGAAATTAATGGAATGTCAATCAGAGTGTGCTTTTTGGATATACGAACCTTCCATAGAAATTTTTAATGAAGCGATCGACCGGGATATCTGGTTAGATATAATAAAAAATAATCATGTCCGATTATATGTAAAAAATGTAAATGACGAACTATTTTATCACCATCTACAGGATGTTATTGATTATACAAATTTCAATTTAGTTAATATGGCAGTTCTGCCAAATTATGACCGTATCTTTAGTGATGATTACCAGAAGTTTAGAGAGACAATCGAAGATGTAATGAAATTAGTAATCTATACGAGAAATACACAATTAGAACGTATAGACGAAATTACAAATAATATGTATAAACTTTTCGATGACATCATACATCAATATTCTGTGCAACAGTTATTCGGGTGTGTTAAGTTGTTGGGATGGGAAGACATACCGGCAATTCTTGTTGCAGCAGGTCCGTCTTTGGATGAAAATATAGCGCCATTAAGAGAATTAAAAAAAAGAGGATTTGTTTTAGCAGTGGATACAGCACTGAATACATTGTTAGAAAATGATATTATTCCGGATTTGACAATCAGTGTTGATTCCAGAAAACCGATGGAATTATTTAAACATCCGAAGTTTAACAGTATTCCTATTGTGTTATCCCAGCAGTCAAATGAAAAGCTATTGAGCAAAAATCAGGCAATGCATTTTTATGAGATAGATGAGGAATCTTATCTGAATAAAATACTTATACAGGAGACAGGGAAAGCGGGAATCCAGCTTCCAACAGGAGGTTCAGTTGCAAATAATGCATTATCATTATTAGTTTTAATGGGATTTCAGACAATTATTCTTGTGGGACAGGATCTGGCATATCCAAATATGCAGGAGCATACACAAAAAGCATATGAGGGAAAAGCAAATCGCATTCAATTAGAAGAAGAGGATTATATATTAGTAGACGATGTCAATGGCGATAAAGTGTATACAAGAGCAAATATGAATATTTACAGAAAATGGATAGAGTATTATATTGCTGGATATAAAGAGATTAAAGTTATAAATACTTCGAATCAAGGTGCATATATTTCGGGAACTCAAAAGATGTCATTGGAAGAATGTTTTCAATTGTTCGGAAAAAGAGAAATAAATGCTACACAATTGTGGGATCAGATTCCAGCTTTTCTGGATGAAAAAGAGCTGGCAAAGATTCATGAAAAATTATGTAATATTCCGAAATGCGTGGATGAGATTGAAAATGAGATTAAAAATGGAATTATGATATGCGGTAAAGCTGAACAATTATGTAAAGTCGGTAACTATAAGAAAATGAAAGATGTCTTACAGCAAATTTCAAAAATAATCCAGAAAATAGAGGATTGTCCTGAAACAATTCTTTTGAGACCTTATACAATAAAAGCACAGTATGAAGTACAGGAAAAGGTATTTCAATATTTCAATCGGGATGCGATTGAAAATGAAATGATGGATGGGGTTTTAAGTGCAAAGTTATTAATGGATGCTTATAAAATTGGTATTGAACTTTTTAGAAAAGAGATGTTTAAGTTGGTTCCACAAAAAAATAGTATGCATAGATAAGAGGTAAAAGAGAAAAATAACGTATTGCATCAGTTTGCAGTCCGATGCAATATGTTATTTTGAATATGCGAGTTCCGTTAACTGACAGAGGCGTAAAGGATAATTGTAATTTTGCGACACTTTTTCAAAAGCATTATGTGCCATTTCTTTGCGTAATTTTTCATGATCTAGATAAAAAGCTGTTTTTTCTAGCAGTTCCTCGTAAGAACTATAGTAGTCAAAATCACTGCCAATTTCAAAAAGCTCGCAAAGTTCTGTCTGATAGTTGGACAATAGGAATCCTTCACAGGCAAAAATATCAAATACACGCAATGAAACACCACTTCGAATAGCTTTTGAAGTAATATTAAGATTAATGTTGCTTTCATGAAAAATAATAGGCATTTCAGTTAGTGTTTTTGCAAAGCCGCGGTTATTGACAAGAGGTAAATTACGTGTATCGCTTCCCGTATATAAATCTACAGGAAAGTTTCTGGATAGAATGTCAAAAAGCTGTGTACGCTCCAGTGCGGATAATTTATTTCCGATATATAGCTGGGAAACAATATCGCGGTCTGTAAGATAATTTTCAATTGGCGGCTGATAAAAACCTGGCATGCATTTCTTAAATTCTGTGACGATAGAATCTGGCAGAACATCATCAATTAAGTAAGAACCATATATTTTTAGCTGGGTAGCCATAATACCATCTAAATATCCTATAAGATATGCAGAAGCATTTTTTAGCTTGTCAAAAGGACATTTTTCAGTATATAAAGAACCTACAAAAGATACCTGGCTTTTAAATTTATTTCTCATCGTTGAAGTGGCATTTGAAATAACAGATTGCTTTTGCATAATATTTACAGCTAACGGAAAATGAAAAACACAAGTTGGATTGAAAGGCGCAATATCGTTATATTGTTCATGGTCAAAAATAAAAACGCGATTCCATGAGTTTTTGATTGGAGCAGTATATAGTTCCATAACCGGCGAGTCGACAATCCATGTGACATAACGGATATGAAAAATATTACACACCTCTGAAAGCTGTGGGAAAAAATTAATGCTGAAAACAAAATCCTGTGGATGATTTAATAAAAATTCGCTGACAATTTTAGTGCTTTCGCTCCATGTTAAGTTCTTATTTGTTATTTCATTTGTAATCTGGGAAACTTTAAATCCTAAAGTTTCAAATCCCGATATAATATCGGGTTCACAAATGCTCCCATATCTGTAGACTAAAACGTTCATTTTATACCCTGCCTAGACGTAATGAATATTATAGCATAATTGTATATTAAGAATATAGGTTTGTAAAGATTTTGAAGGTTATACCGATATAATTATAAACTATAAAAATAGATTGGATAAATAAAAATGATAAAAATTATAAAAATAGAATATTTTGATCAATTTCAATGTCTAATGGAAAGATGCCCAGATAATTGTTGTTGTGAAAGATGGAGCATAAGTATTGATGAATCAACTTATAATAAATATGTAAATATGAATATTTCAGATTTAGATAAGAAAATTAAATCCACAAAACCACATACAATAATAAAGCATATGGGGAAATATCCGTTTATTACAGAAAATGGGTTATGTAGTATTCAAAAAGAATATGGAGAAGAATTTCTCTCTAATACATGTAGGGCATATCCGCGTTTTGTTTCAGAGCATGGAGATTTATTTATAGAAAACATATGTTTGTCCTGTCCTGCGGTTGCACAATGGCTTGTCTCATTAGACCATAAATGTCAATTAGAAGAACAGGTTTATTATGAAAATGCAACAGAAGTCAATAAGAGTTTCATGAAAACAGAAGCAGAGCTGTTGATGAATGCGGTTGTTGAACTTTTTTATGAAAGAAACTCTATTGCTGACTCGATTGCGGAATGTTATAGTATGTTTGGAGTAAATGAGGCATTAACAATGAGTTTAGAATTTAGCAAAAATTATTCATTATTACTTCAAAATATTAGTATCTGTTATTTGTTTGAAAGAATCATGTTGCAAAGTAAAAAACAAAATCCTGATTATATTTCTGTTATCGAGAGGCTGTGCTTTATATTAAAACAATTTGAAGAAAGGTGTCAAAAAGTATATGGTGATTGTGAGGTATATACTACAAAACAGTTTTCAACAGCTTTATATCAAACAATGAGAGATTATGATCATGAAATTTGATAATATATAGTAGATTCATGAAGAATCAGAGAAAAATGCATGGAGGCAAAAATGTTAAACGGAAAAATAATTCTAGTAACCGGAGGAACCGGATCTTTTGGTAATGCATTCACACAGTATGTGTTAGAACATTATGAACCGAAAAAAATCATTATCTATTCCAGAGATGAATTTAAACAATTTAATATGGCAAATAAATTCAAAAAGTATAAGGACAAGTTGCGCTTCTTTATCGGGGATGTACGTGATAAAGACAGATTATACCGTGCTTTTGATGGTGTGGATTATGTAGTTCATGCAGCAGCATTAAAGCAGGTTCCAGCATGTGAATACAACCCGATGGAAGCTGTAAAGACTAATATTGATGGAGCAATGAATATTGTAGATGCAGCACTGGACTGTGGCGTAAAGCGTGTAGTTGCGCTGTCAACAGATAAAGCAGTAAATCCTATCAATTTATATGGTGGAACTAAGTTAGTATCGGACAAATTATTTATTGCAGCGAATGCATATTCCGGTGCAAAAGATGTATGTTTTTCTATCGTGCGTTATGGAAACGTTGCCGGAAGCCGTGGGTCTGTTATTCCATTTTTCCGGGAAATTGTTGCAAATGGTGGAAAAGAGCTTCCAATTACAGATTACCGTATGACAAGATTCTGGATCAGTCTAGATGAAGGTGTGCAGCTTGTGATCAAAGCATTGTCAGAGGCGAAAGGCGGAGAAACATTTATTTCAAAAATCCCTTCTTTTAAAATCACAGATTTAGCACAGGCTATCTTACCGGGCTGTGAGATGCCGGAGGTCGGTATCCGTGAAGGTGAGAAACTTCATGAAGTGATGGTAACAAGAGAAGATTCGATGCTTACCTATGAATATGATAAACATTTCATTGTATATCCTCATTTTGACTGGTGGAACACTTCTAAAATTCAGGCAGGTGGAAAAAGGGTAGAGCAGGGATTTGAATATAGCTCTGGAAATAATTCAGAGTGGCTGTCTGTGGATGACTTAAAGAGATTGTTGGAGAATGTAGAGGAACATTAAGATTATGAATATCGCAATTATAACTGCAAGAGGCGGAAGTAAAAGGATTCCGCATAAGAACAGAAAAGAATTTTGTGGAAAACCAATTATCGAGTATTCTATTGAAGCGGCTAAGCAGGCGGGCATTTTTGATACGGTAATGGTTTCGACAGATGATAATAAAATTGCTGAAATTGCGAAGAATGCAGAGGCAGAAGTTCCATTTATGCGCAGTGCAGAGACATCCAGTGATTATGCAACTACAGCCGACGTTCTGATGGAAGTTCTGGAGAAGTATAAAGAACGTGGCATAAGATATGAGAATGCCTGCTGTATTTATCCCACAGCACCGTTTGTGACAGGGAACAAGTTAAGACAGGCAATGGATATGCTTGTGAATGAAAAGAAGGACAGTGTGATTCCGGTTGTACCATTTTCATTTCCGCCGTTAAGGGGAATGGTGATAAATGATGGAAAATTGGAATACAAGTGGCAGGAATATGCAATGAAACGGTCGCAGGACTTAGAAGAAATCTATCACGATTGCGGACAGTTTTATGTATTTCGGGTAGAATCGTTTGAAAAAGAGAAAAAACTTGTGACGGATAACACTGCGGGAATGATCATATCAGAGCTGGAAGTTCAGGATATTGATAATGAGACGGACTGGGAACTGGCGGAAATGAAATACCGTTTGCTAAAAGAGAAAGGCAGATTGTAGGATGAAAATAGGAACGCGCGAGATTGGAAAAGGAAATCCGGCATATATCATAGCTGAGATGTCAGCAAATCATGCGGGAGACATTGTCAGAGCAAAGGAGATTATACATGCGGCAAAAGAGGCTGGTGCTGACTGTGTGAAAATTCAGACCTATACACCGGACACCCTGACAATTGACTGTGATAACTCTTATTTTCATATTTCGGATGGAACCTGGAATGGAGAAAATCTGTACCAGCTTTACCAGAAAGCATATACGCCGTGGGAATGGCAGGGAGAACTGTTTGAAGAAGCCAAAAAGGCAGGAATAGATTTCTTTTCAACACCATTTGATAATACGTCAGTTGATTTCTTAGAAGGAATTGGTATTGAATTTTATAAAATTGCATCTTTTGAGCTGGTGGATATTCCGTTGATTGAATATGTAGCTTCCAAAGGCAAGCCAATGATTATGTCAACAGGTATGGCAACTTTGGCAGAAATTGATGAGGCGGTGGCAGCAGTAAGGAATCAGGGTAATGATAATTTTGCATTGCTTCGGTGTGCAAGTGCATATCCGGCAATTACAGATGAGATGAATTTAAGAACCATGCAGAATATGGGAGAAACATTTGGAGTTCCATATGGTCTGTCCGATCATTCGATGGGTTCTGTCGGAGCTGTGACGGCAGTTGCACTCGGAGCGACAATCATTGAAAAACATTTCTGCATAGATCGTTCTATTGAGAATCCAGACTCTTCTTTTTCCATGAATCCGGCGGAGTTTAAACAGATGGTAGCGGATATCAGACAGGCAGAAAAAGCGATTGGCTGTGTGAAATACGGACCATCGGAGCAGGAAAAGAAAAATTTACAGTTCAGACGCTCTGTTTTCTGCGTGAAAGATATAAAAAAGGGTGAAAATCTGACAGAGGATAATATTAGGATAATCAGACCGGGATATGGTTTGCAGCCAAAGTATTTTAAAGAGGTTTTAGGGCAGACTGCGCTTACGGATATAAAAAGAGGAACACCGCTCGCTTTTGAAATGATTGGAAGAGAATAGTTGTGGAGAATGGTATGCAACAGTATTTAAGAAAAGCAACAATTGAGGATATGGATTTGCTCTTTCAATGGGCAAATGATTCAGTGGTAAGAAAAAATTCTTTTTCTACGGCAGAGATATCTTATGAAGAACATGTGAAGTGGTATCATAATCTTCTGAGGAGAGAAGATTGTATGCAGTATATTTACATGGATGGAGATTGTCCAGTTGGTCAGGTGCGCATTACATTAAAAGACGATGAAGCTGAAATTGGCTACAGTATCTGTACAGAAAAGAGAACACTTGGTTATGGAACAAAATTATTAGCTTTAATCAGCCAGAAAGTGTGGGAAGACTTTCCTCATGTCAAAAAAGTATATGGGGAAGTGAAACCAGAGAATACTGCTTCACAAAAAGCATTTCTTCATGCAGGATATACGGAGACATATCGTGTTTTTGAAGTGACAAAGGGCAAAGGATGCAATTAAAATGATATATATCAGAGCAGATATGAATGAGCAGATTGCGACGGGGCATATAATGCGATGTCTTTCCATTGCAGATGCACTGCGTGGCTTAGGAGAGCCTGTAAGATTTATTCTTGCCGATGAGCAGGCAGTAAGTTTATTAAAACAGCGTGGGTATGATGCAATTGTTTTACATACTCAGTGGAATTGTATGGAAGAGGAATTGTCGGTGTTAAGTCAGGTAATTCGAAATGAACATATAGACAAACTGCTGATCGACAGCTATCAGGTTACACAAAGATATCTTGCAGAGCTAAGTAAACTGGTAACCACCTTTTATATAGATGATCTGAATCTGTTTGAGTACCCGGTGGATGCGGTTATCTGCTACGCTAATTATTGGAAGAAGTTTCAATATAAAATAAACGATAAGCGGACAACATATTTGCTTGGAATGAAATATGTTCCTTTAAAACAGGCTTTTTGGAATTGTGAGGCAAAAATTATTTCAGAAAAAGCTGATAATTTGCTGATATTAACTGGAGGAAGTGATCCATTTAATGTGACGGAACAGATACTTGACAGTATAGATACATATCAATTTCAAACAATAGACGTTATTTGTGGTATCTATAATACGAACTACAATAAATTCGTGAAAAAATACGAAAATAATAAAAACATCAAGTTTCATCAGGCAGTAAATAATATCGAACAATATATGAAGAATGCCGACATTGCGATTTCAGCAGGTGGAACGACTTTGTATGAGTTATGTGCAATTGGAACACCTGCTATTTCCTTTTCATTTGCAGATAATTAGTTAGATAATGTAAGGCAGTTTCAGGAGGATGGGCTGATTGATTATGCAGGTGATGCAAGAATGGATGATATAGCTGGAACTAGTAATCAGTATTTAACCAGATATAGAAATGACTTTGAATTGCGTAAAGAAAAGTCAGAGAAAATGCAGAAAATGGTAGATGGAAAAGGTGCTGAACGAATTGCGAGAGCCATTGTGACTTTATAAAGGGATAAAAAATGGGAATGGATAAATCTATAGCTATAATAACTGCTCGGGGTGGTAGCAAAAGAATATCAGGGAAAAATATAAAAATGTTTTGTGGAAAACCTATTATTGAGTACTCTATACGAGAAGCAATAAATAGTGAACAGTTTGATGAGGTGATGGTATCTACAGATAGCAAAGAAATAGCAGCGATTACAAAGAAATGTGGTGCTAATATACCATTTATGAGAAGCAAAGAGTTAGCAAGTGATACAACAACAACAGATGAAACTCTTATGGGAGTTTTGAATGATTATAAAAAAATAGGACAACAATTTAAATATATGTGCTGCATATATCCGACAGCACCATTTGTGACAGCAGATAAATTAATGAGTGCAATGCAATTAATGCGTGAGAAGAATCCGAAACAAATAATACCGATAGTTGTATCAGAAATGGAAGTGCAGGATATAGATACAGAAGAAAATTGGGAATTAGCAGAAATAAAGTATATGTTAATGCAAAGAAAGACGATTTAAACTTTTTCTACGAGAAATCACGGTTGCAATGAAATAATAAACCCTAGGGTATGTGTTGGTGAGTCCAGAGAGATTGCTCTAACAAGATTTGTGAAGATGGGGAAAGGATAACCTCTAGGTTTTAGTTGTGTAGACATTTGCCTTGCAACTCAGGCTAGATTATCTGTATGAAATCAAAAATATATTTATAGATATCTTAGAATAGCGACAGAACATATTATTAATTGCCATAAAGCGGCTAAAACAGAATGTTTGAGAAAACAAATGTGGCTTGAGATAATTTCTTGAAATTAACTTTTGACAAAAGTCACATCATAACAGGGAGAAAAAATGAAGAAGATTTTATATGCATGTAGAGATATAAAATTTGCGGTTAGAGGATTAGAATTTTTATTGTCGAATAAAGATATTGTACTTAAGGGGTGCCTGATTAGTCAGGAATGTGATACTATTAGACATATTTGCAGAAAAAAAGATATTCAAATATATGATGATGAAAATCGATATAAAATAGAACAAGATTTTGAAGAGTCATCACTTGACTTACTTATTTCTTTTTCTTATCCAAAAAAAATAGAAGATTTTATTATAAACAAAGCAAAACAGGCCATTAATTTTCATCCTGCACCGCTTCCAGAATATAAGGGAAAAGCATGTTGCTGCCATGGAATTTATAATGGAGAAACAGAGTGGGGAGGCACTTTTCATATTTTAACAAGTGAATTTGATGGTGGTGCAATTATTGATAAAAGATTTTTTGAAATTACACCGAACCTGCAATATGGAATATTGCTTAGTAATGCTGCATGGAATCTAGGGTACGAGATGTTAGTAGATTTAATAAATGAATATGTCAAGACAGGGATTTTTTCGGGTGTGGAACAGAAAGAAAGAGGAAATTATTATAGCAAAAAGGATTTAGATGAGGCTAGAAAAATTCACGAAACGGACTCAGCAGATGTAATTGAAAAAAAAATAAAGGCATTTTGGTTTCCACCATTTGAAGGTGCTTATATTGAACGAGATGGAATACATTTTAGTGTTATAACAAAAGAGATATTAAGTAAAATAGATAATATTTAGATGGAATATATAGAAAGTTTGAAATACTTTAAAAATAGGAAGACAGGTAGAAAAATGATACCATACGGAAGACAGACGATTGAAGAAGATGACATACAGGCAGTTGTAGATGTTTTAAGATCGGATTACCTTACAACTGGTCCAAAGATATCAGAATTTGAAAAGATGGTTGCAGATTATGTCGGAGCAAAATATGCGGTGGCGATTTCAAATGGAACATCCGCACTTCATGCGGCATGTTTTGCAGCAGGGATTCAGGCGGGGGACGAAGTGATCACAACCCCATTAACATTTGCAGCTTCAACAAACTGCGTTTTATATTGTGGCGGAACGCCGGTATTTGCAGATGTTGATCCTAAAACTTACAATATTGATCCAGAAGATATCCGCAGGAAAATCACAGACAAAACAAAGGCAATTATTGCAGTTCATCTTGCAGGACAGCCTTGCGATATGGACGAGATTCATAAAATAGCAAAAGAACATAATTTGCTTGTCATCGAAGATGGAGCACATGCGCTTGGTTCTGTGTATAAGGGAAAAAAGGTAGGAACTTTATCTGATATGACAACTTTCAGTTTCCATCCGGTGAAACCGATCACAACGGGAGAAGGTGGAATGATCGTCACAGATAATGAAGAATTTTATAAAAAAATGATGTTATTCCGCAGTCATGGAATTACACGTGATGAAAATCTGATGACGCGCAATGACGGACCGTGGTTTTATCAGCAGTTAGATCTTGGATATAACTATCGTATTACGGATATTCAGTGTGCATTGGGCTGTAGCCAGATGAAAAAACTGGATAGATTTTTATCACGCAGAAAAGAAATTGTGGCACGTTACAATGAAGCGTTCGCTGATTGTGAAAATATTGTTACGCCATACCAGTTACCGGAGACAGAGAGTGGTTGGCATCTTTACATTGTGCAGGTAAAGAACTGTGATAGAAGAAAAGTTTTTGAGGCATTAAGAGAACAGGGAATTGCAGTGAATGTGCATTATATTCCTGTTTATATTCACCCTTATTATCAGGAGCATGGATATAAAGAGATCCATTGCAGGAAAGCGGAAGAGGTTTACTCACATATTATCAGTCTGCCTTTGTATCCGACATTGACAGAGGAACAGCAGGAATTTGTGATTCAAGGGATAATGCAGTGTGTAGAGCATGCAAAGTGATAATCACAGGACTGGTGATGTATGTAATAATAATGATATTAAGAACTAAAGGAGCTTTATATGCAAGAAGATTATAATGCAATACTTGAAGCCGATGCCTGCCGTCAACGAAATGATCGGATTGGTACTTTTAATAATATTCAAAAGGGGCTTTCCTATAACTATAAAAACTATGAATTATATTATATGCTAGGCGAATATTATTTGGAAGAAAATCCTCAAAAGGCTTATTTATGTTTTGAAAATGCAGAATATTATTGTACGGATGAACAGGATCTTAGCTTCATATCCCAAAGCAAAAATGAACTTATGGAAAGGGGCGTGTCGGTTCCGAATGTATCTATTGTAATACTATCCTATAATTGTTTGCCAGAAATGCAATTATGTCTCGACAGTTTAAGAGAAACTACGAATAGAACCCCTTGTGAAATTATTGTGATTGATAATGCATCTACAGATGAAGTTACAAATTATTTAAAAAACCAGACGGATATTAAGTTAATATGTAATACAGAAAATTTAGGATTTCCGAAAGGGTGTAATCAGGGTATTTCTTATGCCTGCCCTGAGAATGATATTCTTCTTTTAAATAATGATACGGTTGTTACTTCGAATGCAATCTTCTGGCTGCGAATGGGATTATATGAAGATAAATCGGTAGGCGGTACTGGCAGTGTGAGTAATAATGCTTCAAATTATCAGCAAATTCCTAAGGTCTATAGCACCCCTGCTGAATATATGGATTATGCGTTAAAAAACAACATTCCAATGGAATATCCATATGAAAGCAAACTACGGCTTACGGGTTTTGCATTCTTGATCAAAAGAACTGTTTTGAACAAGGTTGGTTTATTAGATGAACGTTTTTCGCCAGGCAATTACGAAGATGATGACCTTTCGTTTCGAATTATTAAGGCTGGCTATAAATTATTACTATGTAAAAATTCATTTATTTATCATTTTGGCGGCAAAAGTTTTTCTAAGGATATGAAAAAATATGCGCTTCTTTTACAGACAAATGAGGATAAATTTAAAGAAAAGTGGGGATTTGACCTTAGCTATTATTGCTATGAACGCCGGAACATTGCAGCTTTTATTGAGGATGCACCAACAAAACCATTAAATATTTTGGAAATTGGGTGCGGAATGGGGGCAACGCTTGGGTATATTAAAAACAAATATCCGTTTGCTGCTGTATATGGTATAGAATTAGAAAGTAACATTGTGGGAATGGCACAACATTATATTCCAGATATTATCTGTGGAAATATTGAAAATATGGAATTGACCTATGAGGAAAATTTTTTTGATTATATTATTTTTGCCGATGTTTTAGAGCATCTTATAAATCCTGATGTGATACTGAAAAAGGTGAAAAAATACTTAAAATCCTCCGGCTCGATTCTTGCAAGCATTCCTAATATTATGCATTACACTGTAGTTTTGGAATTACTCAAGGGAAATTTTACTTATGGTGACAGTGGTATTTTAGACCGAACACATCTGCGCTTTTTTACGCTGAATGAAATAATGCGGATGTTTGGACAATGTGGATATGAAATATCTTCATTGCAAACAAGCGAGTTTGAATTTTCATTGTCTCCAGAAGACAAAAAATTATTTGAACAATTATTAAAACTTCCGGGTATTGCACCATCATCAATGTTTGATGCTTATCAATATCTTATAAAGGCAGGTCGAATTGTTTAAAACAGTTAAAGAATTAAAGGTAAAACAAAAAGGGCAGAGTACATGAAAGCAGAGAAAGAAAAATCATATTATTCATATTTAAAACAATTAAAGCCAAAACCAATATTTAATCTAAACTATTATAAAGGTGATGATAATTATTCAGATGGAGATGTTGAAAACCAAATTTTGCAAATCATAGTAGAGAATAAACCAGAAGATTACACGAAGGCAATTGCTAAAAATTATAGCTGGCCGGTGTACTATCATTTGACCAGAACAAGAAGAAATCTCTTAAATTGGTATGATTTCGAACCGAAAAGTGAAGTGCTTGAGATTGGTTGTGGATTTGGGGCATTAACAGGACTCTTATGCGATAAATGTAAAAGTGTTACAGCTGTAGAATTGTCACAGAGACGAGCTATGGGTACTTTGCTGCGTTGCCGTGAAAGGGAAAATCTTGAGATTATGGTGGGAAATCTGAATGATATAGAATTTTCAAAAAAATATGATTATATCACGTTGATCGGTGTGCTTGAGTATCAGGGAAGATTTACGGATTCGGATAATCCATATAGAGATTTTTTGACGAAGATAAAAAAACTTTTAAAACCAGAGGGAAAACTTCTGATTGCTATTGAAAACCAGTATGGTTTGAAATACTGGTGCGGAGCAGGAGAAGATCATACGGGTGTACCGTTTGATGGAATGAATCAGTATTTGTATACAAATCAGGGCATTCGGACATTTTCAAAGGAAGGGTTGAAAAATCTTATTCATGAAAGTGGATTTGAACATACCTATTTTTATTATCCTATGCCGGATTATAAATTGCCGACAACAGTTTATTCAGAAAACTATCTGCCAAAAGATGAAAATATGCAGAATGTCAGATATTATTATGCGAAAAACGCACATACACTGGTTGCGAATGAGAAGGATATTTATAAAGATTTAGTAGAGAATGATGTATTTGAGTTCTTTGCAAATTCCTTTTTGGTTGAATGTACTGCTATAGAAAATTTGGGAAATATTTTATTTGCAAGCTTATGTGATGAAAGGCAGCATGAATACCAGCTCGGTACAAAAATTTACAGGGATAAAGTTGTAAAGAAGTTCAGCCTGTCGCAAACGGGTGTTCCGCATATAAGCCAGACAGTAGCCAATGAAAAAGCATTAAAAGACAGAGGATTGTTTACTTTGGGAAGCAAAATCGTGGGAGAGGAATTAGAAACTCCATACCATGAAGGAGAACTGTTTGAGAAGTTGTTTGTTAAAGCATGTAGATCAGGGGATGAAGAACAGGCAGTTTATTTACTGGAACGATTATATGCGGATATATTATCGTCTTCGGAAACTGTATCAGACGCGGATAACATTCTATATGTGTTGCATCCGGAATTGAAACAGGAACAGATTAATTACGGTCCAATTTTGAAGAATGGATATTTGGATATGACATTTCGGAATGCATTTGTTTCGAATGAAAATTTGCTATGGTTCGATCAGGAATGGATGTTAGAAAATGTTCCGGCAGATTACATTATTTACAGGGCATTGGGGACAGTATATTTTTCCTATCGGGATATCAACAATACGGTTCCAATGGAAAGAATCATTGAAAAATGTGGGTTAAGAGATTCCTGGTCTGGATTTAAAGAGATTGAAAGACTATTTTCTTCATCAATCAGAGATGAATTACATATATCAGAGGGAGCTGGTTTTACACAGGTGGATTTCGAAAGGATTATTGAAAATATTAAAAAGATTATGTAAAAGAGAGCTGTTGCACGAAAAACAGATAATATTTTTTGTGCAGCAGCTCTTTGAAATAAATCTAATTCCACATACTGTAAATAGAATATTTAGAGGAAAGACGTTTGCTTAAAAAATCGTTTGAAACATTAGAATCAGGTGCGGTATAATATTCAATTGCGTCCAAGATGTCGGAACAGCAATGCCCGGCATTGGAGAACAGAAGCTTTCCGTTTTCAAGTATGGAATTATAATCTTTCGGTGACGAAAGGAAACGTTGTACACAGTCCTGTAAGTCCGATTTTTTACATTTGATAACATAGTCCATAGGCACGGATGCATAACGGCTTGGAGTTGTATCAGGAATAAGCCAGTCGGTAACAGCAATACTTGGAATGTTAAACATTAAAGCTTCTGCCATAACACTTGATTCATCGGATACAACTAGATTACACATTGCGAGTGCTGTCATAATACTTTCTTCTGGTTCGATATAATATACGTTATCAAACTTTCTTTCGTGTAAATTCCGCATTTCTTTAATATTTTGAATAATATTCGAATATTTTTCATTCCAGTGCGCCTGCTTAATCAGCAAATTTACTTTTAAAGAGGAGAGGGCTTTGACAAAATCATCTTCTTTTCCATCATTTTCCCAGGAAGGTGCATATAAAATAGAAAAATCATACTTGAGATGCAGTTGTTCTTTTAGTAAGTTGGCATGTTTAGATAAGGCGCATGAGGAAGCCAGATCACTTTTGGGATAACCAAGTTGGTAGGTTCCACATCTAGGGTTTGTATAATACTGACAGGCGCATTTAGACCAAAGGTCAGCCCAGAATTGTCCAGGTACAATGCCGATGTCAAATTTATTCCAACGTTCTAATTCCCAAAAGCTTGGCCAACGGTCATGTCCCTGTGCAAGGTCATGAAGCAAGATCAGAGAGAATTTTGAGTTTTCCGGGTAACAAATATGCTGGCAATAGACACCAATTTCAGCATTTTGGTGAATATCTTTGGTGAAAACTGTTTTGTAGCCTCTGGATTCAGCCATATCAGCAATTGGTTTTAGGTTATAGTATTCTCCCATATCAGTGTAAAAGAAGGTAATTTCTTTTTTGCAAGAAACAAAATGTTCTGCCGTGGTAAAATCTGTTAAAGTATCAGAAATGCGTGAAATATCATTTTCCGAATAATACAGCTTTAGGAAATTTACGTAATCTGAAATAGATTGTGCAGCATCTAAATATTCGACTACAGTTGAAGATGAGAGCGGCAAATAAGTATAAGTAATTTTTGTAGACCATAGTAACTGATAAAGAAACGCTAAGGATTGCATAGAATCGGTCACATCAAGGTGTGCAAAGGAAAGCTGTTTTACATAAGCTGTTGAAAGAAAAACAGTAGACAAATCACCATACAAGTTTATATTGTTCATGGCACTATAATGTAATAATTCGGCACCATTAAAAATTTTATTGTCTAATATTTCTTTATACATATAATCAGGATGTGCAAGCACAGTATCGCTGTTATCTATAAAATTACGGGCGTGTATAATGCCATTTACGGAAGTAATTTTGGTCACTACAGAAAGAAGAATTGCGATACGGTTTTTTTCATAATGATGTTTGGAATCATAGAAACAGAAATATTCGCTCTCGATAGATGGCAGACAATTTAAAAATTCTTCCATTAAGTTTTTTTCATGTATATATATAACAGATAAATTCACATGGATATCTGTACTGATAATATCTGTTAAATCAGGTTTTAGTTCATCTTCGCTTAGGATATAAATAACGGTAACGGGTGTAATTGAAATTTGGCAGGAAGAAAAGAAATTGTCAGCGCCAAACGATTGTTTATATATTTCAAGACACTTAGCAGCAGACATGAAATCTTTTGCCAAAATGCATTGCTGAATAAGTTGTATCATTTCATCTTTGGGTGATAAAGTGTTCATAGTTGTTTACCAGGATAAAATCGTGGTTGCTACCTCCAGAATTTGATATGAATTAAGTATAAAAAAAAATAGACGAGATTTCAATAGACAAGCTAAAATGCACATTGGTATTTAAGCAAAAATTAGATAATTGCCTTATAGCAATATTTGCATTAAAATAAAGTCAGATAGTTTGATTACAACATAAGAGGAAAAATATGGAATTTGCAAGTAACTTTTTTGAAAAAGAAGTAAGAGAAGGATTTGAAGTACCAGAGATGATGAAGCGTGCCTGGGCGGCACAGATGGAAGTGCTGCAAGTAGTGGCAGATGTTTGTGACAAGAACGGAATACAATATTTTGCAGACTGGGGCACGCTGCTTGGGGCTGTGCGGCATAAGGGATTTATACCATGGGATGATGATATTGATATATGTTTGAGAAGAGAAGAGTATAATAAATTGGTTCAAATATTACCACGGGAACTTCCTTATGGATTTGTAATGGTAGGCACATATTCGCAGGATTTGCAGTTGAGAAAGGATATATGTGTACCACAGTTACGAGTGGTAGCAGACGAACGATTATGGAAGTTCAATGATTATGTAAAGTACTTTCATGGATTTCCATATGGACGTGTAGGAATAGATATTTTTCAATTAGATTATATTCCGAAAGAAGATGAGGTTGCAGAAATTCAAAAAATCATACTGCGTCAGGGAATAACATTATTGAGGGATTGGAATAAATTGGAAATCTCGGGAGAATTAGAAGTTAGAATAAAAGAATTTGAAGAATTATGTAATGTGAAATTGGTCAGAAATGGAGATATACAGGGACAGATATTACAATTAATGGACTGTGTGACATCATTGTATAGTAATGAAGAGACAGAATACATGACAAATTATTTATATTGGGTTTTGGACGATAATTATAAACTCAAAAAGGAATGGTATAATAATGTAGTTATGTTACCATTTGAAAATATAGAGGTTCCTGTGCCTGCTATGTGGGATGAGGTATTAAAAGCACAGTTTGGCGATTACATGATGCCGGTAAGAACAGTAGCACATAATTATCCTTTTTATGGAGGTCAGGAGAAACAGATGAGAAAATGGATAGAAGAAAAAGGATATAATGGAACTATAGATGAATTTTGTCGGGATGTCTATAGTGGAAAATTAATAATTATATAGAGTTTATAATTGTTTAAATTAGGTATTATGAGGTGAGTTTATGGAATTTGCAAGTAACTTTTTCGAAAAAGAAGTAAGAGAAGGATTTGAAGTATCAGAGATGATGAAGCGTGCCTGGGCAGCACAGATGGAAGTACTGCAGGTAGTGGTAGATATTTGTAATAAAAATGGTATACAGTATTTTGCAGATTGGGGGACGCTGCTTGGGGCTGTGCGGCATAAGGGATTTATACCATGGGATGATGATATTGATATATGCCTAAAGAGAGAAGAGTATAATCGTTTAATCAGAATCTTACCGGAGCAGTTGCCGCATGGTTTTGCTATGGCGGGAATGTATGCAAAGGAAGAACGGTTACAACAGGTTGCATATGTGCAGCATTTAAGGGTGATAGCGGATGAGGAGATGTGGAATTTTAATGATTATATGAAATATTTTCATGGATTTCCGTATCAGGGAATCGGGGTAGACATCTTTCCATTAGACTATATTCCAAAAGAGAATGAATTGGCAAATGTGCAGAAAAACATATTTAAAAAAGGAATTCTAATTTTGTATTATTGGGAACAATTGGAACAGGAAGGAACTTTGCAGGATTACCTTAAGGAATACGGAAAGTTGTGCAATACAAAAATAGAAATGAGAAAGGGTATAAAAAATTGGCTATGGAAATTAACGGATGCGGTTGGTTCATTATATCATAGTGAAGAAGCGGAGTATATGGCTAATTATGTATATTGGATACAAATGGATGGATATAAGCTGAAAAAGGAATGGTATGATGATGTCGTTATGTTACCATTTGAGAATATAGAAATTCCAGCACCTGCAATGTATGACGAGGCACTTAAGGCAATGTTTGGCGATTATATGATACCTGTACGGGGAGGCTCAGACTATGATTATCCATTTTATGGACATTTGGAAGGAGAATTGAAAAAGCAGATTAAGGCGGTTGGTTTCGATGGAACCATAGATGAATTCTGCAGAGAAGTTTCTAGTGGAAGAATAAGAGTAAAAACAGATAAAAGATATTAATAGTAAATGGATAAGACAGATTAAAAGGGTTGCTTCGAGTATAGTAAGGTTATGAGTCGTAAAAAGGAGGGGAATATGAATTTTCAACCATCATTTTTTGAAACAGAGGAGAGGGAAGGATTTTTAGTAAGCAGTACTATGAAAAGCGTATGGGCTGCAAAAATGGACATGTTGAATGAGGTAATTATATTGTGTGAAAAATATGGCATACAATATTATGCAGATTGGGGAACGCTATTGGGTGCAGTGCGGCATGGGGGATTTATACCATGGGATGACGATATTGATATTGCTATGTTAAGAAAAGACTATAATCGTTTTATACAAGTTTCAAATGAGTTGCCATCACCGTTGTTTTTGAGGCATTATAGTACAGAACAAGCAGTTGATGCACATGCATGTATTTGTAATGCAACGACAATTTCAAATGATGAGCAGAGACTGAAACGGTTTTATGGTTGTCCATATATGCTAGGGCTTGATATATTTCCATTAGATTATATATCTAAAAATAAAGAGGAAGTGACAATGCAGGAAGAAGTATATAAAATAGTTGCAGGATTGATTGTTTTAATGAAAAAAGAGGAGAATACAGAAGAAATAGAACTAATGTTATGTAATATAGAAGATATTTGTAAAATTGAAATTGATAGAAATAGAAATATATTGCAGCAATTATACAGATTGTTGGATTTGATATGTCAGATGTATGGGGAGAAAGAAGCAGAGGAGTTAACGTTGTGGAGTATGATATTAAGGGATAAGAAGTTTAGGTTGAAGAAGGAATGGTATGACAAACCTATAAAAATGCAGTTTGAGCAAATGCAGCTATACGTGCCAAGAGAATATGATAAAGTATTACATGAGATGTATGGTGCTTGGCGAAAACCTGTGAAATTTTCTGCGAGCCATATATACCCTTGTTACAAGGAACAGGAAGAGATTTTAAATAGTTATTTGGAGCGTGGAATGAAAAAATAGGATATGTGTTATATTTGGTAATTATAGAGGAAGGTGAGAAGCTTGCAGTTGAAGGTTTAATATATCATAAAAGACGACGATATATTCTATGAAGAACGTTAATATGGAGGAATACAAATATGGAGAATACGAAAAAAGAGCAGCTGGAAGCATTAGAGACATTAGTAGAATTTAATGAAAGATTACTAAAAAACATGAAAATTATTGTAAAGGAATTGTCTGGAAAACGTCTTGATGATACAGATAAATTTTTAAAGGCAATTGTCGATGCTATGAATTGGGAAATAGCGGTAGTAAATGGTACATCGGAATTATTAAACGAAGGAAAAGAGCGTGTTAATAAGGAAGTATTTAATGAACATATATTAAAGTTTGCAGAAGCATTAAAAACAAATGATGATGGAGAGATTGCAGAAGCAATTCAAATGTTGATTCCAGAGTTTGAAAACCTCAATGTTGCTGCAAAAGAAGTAATTGCACAATAAATGATGAGTGGGTTTAATGAAAAGAAGTATTTAATATCTTATTTTTGTTAAACCCATGCGTTATATATAGATTTATGGGAAGTATATATTATATAATATTTGACATTCGAGTCCTGAAATGGAAAATATTTACCTTTGGCAGCTGCGCCTGCGGAAGAGGACAAGAGCTTCTGTTTTATTTGGATGAATAAAAGGAAGATAGATATGGATTTATCAATTTGTATTATAGCAAAAAACGAAGAATTGAATATAAAAAGGTGTCTAGATAGTCTCATACCATATGGATTTCAGATAGTTGTTGTAGATACAGGCTCGACAGACCATACGAAAGAAATAGCATTACATTATACGGATGATGTGTATCATTTTGATTGGAACAATAATTTTTCGGAAGCCAGAAATTTTGCAATATCGAAGTGTATCAATACATATGTTATGTCGATGGATTGCGATGAATGCATAGAGTATATTGATGTAGAAAAGTTGGAGAATATGCTTGAGGAAAAAAATGGACAGGTAGGAAGAATAAAGATAAAAAATCTTTTAACACATAATGGAGAAGAACAGGTAAATATAGATTGGATTAACCGGATTTTTTCAAAAAAGCTATTTCATTACGAAGGGCGTATTCATGAGCAGGTGACAGCTATTGATGGACACGCTTACGAGGTGTATCAGGCACCTGTTGTCATTTTACATACAGGTTATAATTTACCAGAAAAAGAACGTAAACAGAAAGCGGATCGAAATATTGGTTTGTTACATGAGGAGCTGCAACACCTGTTAATTACTTTTTTACAGAAAGAAAATCAGGAAAGCTATATTACTAATTATTCGGCAATGAAAGATTTGCAGAGCAATAAGAAACAATGTGTAGAGCAGATAAATTCTATTATTGACATGGAAAATGATTTGTCAATCAAATTGCAGCATGACGAACAATTGCCATATATACTTTACCAATTGGGAAAA
>UMJV01022262.1_pt1 | contig 20331 bp, 18 predicted proteins | sample 1966141 | NCBI WGS metagenome assembly UMJV01 (sample SAMEA4836158, study PRJEB28245) | human gut metagenome | biome: gut microbiome; material: fecal sample | place: Denmark | collected 2008
ACCGTTATTTATAATATGATCCGTCAGAACCTTGAAATGGCACCGTTAAACCGTCCGGAAAAGAAAAAACAGGTACGCGCGGTAAATGGAGCAATTACGGCGTACTTAAGAAAACGCTGGGGATTACCTCAGAAAAATCGTGAGACAGATACACATCATGCGATGGATGCGGTTGTCATCGCCTGCTGTACGGATGGCATGATCCAGAAAATATCGCGATATACGAAAGTAAGAGAGAGATGTTACTCAAAAGGTACAGAGTTTGTGGATGCGGAGACGGGAGAAATCTTTCGACCGGAAGATTACAGCCGGGCAGAATGGGATGAGATATTTGGTGTTCATATTCCAAAACCATGGGAGACATTCCGGGCAGAACTGGATGTGAGAATGGGAGATGATCCGAAGGGATTTTTAGATACACACTCTGATGTTGCTTTGGAGTTGGATTATCCAGAGTATGATTATGAAAATCTTCGTCCGATTTTTGTCTCAAGAATGCCAAATCATAAGGTAACAGGGGCTGCACATGCAGATACGATCCGCAGTCCGAGACATTTTAAGGATGAAGGAATCGTATTGACTAAGACGGCTTTGACAGATCTGAAGTTGGATAAAGATGGAGAAATCGACGGCTACTATAACCCACAAAGTGACCTTTTATTATACGAGGCATTGAAAAAACAGTTGTTGTTATATGGAAACGATGCAAAAAAGGCATTTGCTCAGGATTTTCATAAGCCGAAAGCAGACGGTACAGAAGGTCCGGTAGTACGGAAAGTCAAGATACAGAAGAAACAGACGATGGGGGTATTTGTGGATTCCGGAAATGGAATTGCAGAAAATGGCGGTATGGTCAGAATCGATGTATTTCATGTGAATGGAAAGTATTATTTTGTACCGGTGTATACGGCGGATGTGGTGAAGAAGGTGCTGCCGAATAGGGCTGCGACAGCACATAAGCCATATGGAGAATGGAAAGTTATGGAGGATAAGGACTTTTTATTCAGTTTGTATTCGAGGGATTTAATACATATAAAGAGTAAAAAAGATATACCTATAAAAATGGTAAATGGTGGGATGGAGGGTATAAAAGAAACGTATGCATACTATATAGGCGCAGATATTTCGGCTGCTAATATACAAGGAATTGCACATGACAGCCGTTATAAGTTTAGAGGCTTAGGTATACAAAGTCTGGATGTGCTTGAAAAATGTCAGATAGATGTTTTAGGTCATGTTTCAGTAGTAAGAAGTGAAAAACGAATGGGGTTTTCTTGATAAAAACATGGGGGATAAATGGGATTTCGAAATATTAAGATAGACAGTCATGTAAAGCTGTCTATCAAAAATCAGCAGCTAAATATTGAAACAGACATAGCAAGACAGATTCCACTGGAGGATATCAACTGTATCATTATAGAAAATCAGACCGTAACTGTCTCAGCTTATTTACTTCAAAAAATGGCAGATATGGGAATCGCGGTTTATGTCTGTGATGAGAAACATCTTCCGAATGCAGTATTGCTTCCCATGGTAAGGCACAGTCGCCATTTTAAAATTCTGAAATATCAGATAGAGGCAGGAAAGCCCTTACAGAAAAGACTCTGGCAGCAGATCGTGGTTCAGAAAATAAGAAACCAGGCATTGTGTTTAGCCTACCTTGAACTGGATGGATCAGAAGAACTGATGAAAATGTGTAAAGAAGTCCAGTCAGGCGATCGAACACATGTGGAGGCGAAAGCAGCAGCTTTTTATTTTAAAAGTCTGTATGGATTAGGATTTTCACGCGGTAATGATCATATCATTAACGCGGCGTTAAATTATGGTTATGCTATTGTAAGAGGTCTGATCGCCCGCTCCATTGTCTGTTATGGATTGGAGCCTTCGATTGGAGTGTTCCATCATAGTGAGCTGAATAATTTTAATTTGGCGGATGATATGATCGAGCCATTTCGTCCGTTAGTTGACCTGTATGTAGCCCAAAATTATGATATAGCAGAAATTGACAGCGATCTTACGCCAGAAAGAAAACGTGGTATTTTTGGTATTATAAATTATGATATGGATATGAAAGGAGAAAAACGTATTATCAGTAATTGTATTGATATGCTGGTGGCAAGTTACAGTAGTGCTTTGCAGGGAAAAAGATCAGATTTGGAGTTGCCGGAACTGATGCAATTACAGGTACATAGCTATGAATAGGTTTATGAGAATGTTAGTATTTTTTGATCTGCCAGTAGTAACTGCAAAAGAGAAAAAGGATGCCACAAAATTTCGTAAGTTTTTATTGAAAGATGGCTACAATATGGTGCAGTGGTCTGTATATTCCAGGATATGCAATGGTATGGATGCAGTTGCAATGCATAAACAGCGTTTAAAACAAAATCTGCCCTTAAAAGGATCAGTACGTGCGCTGGTTTTAACAGAAAAGCAGTATGAATCTATGGAAATTATGTTAGGAACGAAAACGTTCGATGACACTCCGGAATCAATAGAATTAATGGATGTTTTTTGAAAAAAGAAGATTTTCGATAGAATTTAACTTCCAAATTAAAGATTTTTTTTAGATGAAATCCCCACGAATCCCTGTAGTTCGTGGGGATTTGTGCTCCCTATTATACCATACCAAGTGATAACAGGGAATTACAACGATTTAGGATTTAAATACACAACTTTCACTATTATACCATACCAAGTGATAACAGGGAATTACAACGTAAGTCATTGTTATCGTGATGATGATAATATTATACCATACCAAGTGATAACAGGGAATTACAACGATAAAGAAGCTGTTGAAATTTTTTTAACAATTATACCATACCAAGTGATAACAGGGAATTACAACGATACCGCATAAGTTCAACCGAACCATAGCATTATACCATACCAAGTGATAACAGGGAATTACAACAGCTTGCGAGATCGTGGGCCTCTGAGGCCGATTATACCATACCAAGTGATAACAGGGAATTACAACTACAACGGACTCGACGAGGTTGCCCTCGACATTATACCATACCAAGTGATAACAGGGAATTACAACTGGTTTGATGATTTCGAGAGCCTCCTCGAGATTATACCATACCAAGTGATAACAGGGAATTACAACGACAAAATAATGAAAGCCCGCATGGAGAAAATTATACCATACCAAGTGATAACAGGGAATTACAACACCTGTTCTATCTGATATGATCCATTGGTAATTATACCATACCAAGTGATAACAGGGAATTACAACGAGAGCCAGAGAATCAAGACACACGACGCAATTATACCATACCAAGTGATAACAGGGAATTACAACTATTAAAGCCTTCAAAGGACCAAACGGTCAATTATACCATACCAAGTGATAACAGGGAATTACAACATGGACGGCGTTCTGGGGGTTTGTGGCAGAATTATACCATACCAAGTGATAACAGGGAATTACAACATGCGATTGGCAAGGGTATCAGCATCATGATTATACCATACCAAGTGATAACAGGGAATTACAACAAAATCGGTTATCCCCTCATAGCGTGGCAAATTATACCATACCAAGTGATAACAGGGAATTACAACCAACTCATCTATTGTCTTTGTAATAAATTTATTATACCATACCAAGTGATAACAGGGAATTACAACAGAACGGGCGCACATTATGGCGGTGCGCCTATTATACCATACCAAGTGATAACAGGGAATTACAACCATATAAAAAACGTACCAGCTCTGCCTCTGATTATACCATACCAAGTGATAACAGGGAATTACAACTACCTGTTTCATTTCTTCCCTTTCTTTCCTATTATACCATACCAAGTGATAACAGGGAATTACAACACCGGAGGGGGCGCCCCGTGGCGCGCGGACATTATACCATACCAAGTGATAACAGGGAATTACAACAAGACATAGAAATGCCCCTACAAGCTCGTAATTATACCATACCAAGTGATAACAGGGAATTACAACTTACATGCAGCACTAACTCACAGGGCAAGTATTATACCATACCAAGTGATAACAGGGAATTACAACAACGAGGGAACGAGCAGAAAAGTGAGAATGATTATACCATACCAAGTGATAACAGGGAATTACAACAGATGAAGTGGCGGAGATTGGCACGGTCTAATTATACCATACCAAGTGATAACAGGGAATTACAACTTAATGACAGAGTATGAACAAAACGAATATATTATACCATACCAAGTGATAACAGGGAATTACAACAAGTGCATCTTGAATCGTTCCGTATCTCTCATTATACCATACCAAGTGATAACAGGGAATTACAACAACGAGGGAACGAGCAGAAAAGTGAGAATGATTATACCATACTAAGTGATAACAGGGAATTACAACAGTTCTTTGATGAGCTTTTCATCAAGCCACGTTATACCATACCAAGTGATAACAGGGAATTACAACGTAGCAATCATAAAGCACCGGCGAATGAAAATTATACCATACCAAGTGATAATGAGGAAAATCAGAAAAGTATATTGAAATTACGGAAAAACCGTAATCAACCTTTACACTACAACAAAAAAACAGGAAACCTTGTAAATCAAAGTTCCCTGTTTTTAACAGAAGAGCGCGAGACGGGACTCGAACCCGCGGCCCCGACCTTGGCAAGGTCGTGCTCCACCAACTGAGCCACTCGCGCATATATGAAATTGTATTGTAGCTTTTAAAGAGCGCGAGACGGGACTCGAACCCGCGGCCCCGACCTTGGCAAGGTCGTGCTCCACCAACTGAGCCACTCGCGCATATGTAAATTGTTTTGTATCTGTCTGCCAGACACATTTGATATCATACTATGGGAAAAGTAATTTGTCAACAATTTTTTGAAAAAATTTAACAGAAATTTTGAATACCGAAATAGAAATGTGAGTGCGGATCTACGGCGAAAAAAAAGAAAAACAGAATGAAAACGATACTTTTTAGGGGTAGAACTCATAAATGAAGAGTGTTACAATAAAGGACATGGGAAAATGGTCACAGAAATTTAAAATATGACTTTGGAAGGCCAAAGGGGTGGCAGAATGTACAAAAAAAATGCGAAGATTCGTACTGTAGCAGTTTTATGTGCAATATTGTTAATTTTAGGAATAGCATTATTTGGATGTTTTGGGCAGATACGGGGCAGTTTACAGCAGCAGTTGATGAGCAGCATTGAGGGGATGGCAGAACAGAATGTAATATTGGTAGAGAAAGAAGTAAGCACGCGTTTTAGACTGCTTTCTGGTCTTGCGAGAGAGTCAGGCGGGGACGAAAAAATTATCGTTGATAAATTACAGGGATTTGTAGAGACGTATCAGTTTAAACGGATAGGATATATTGCGGCAGATGGTACAGCAGAAACGACGGATGGATATCGGCTAAATATGTCTGACAGAGATTTTTTTCAACAGTCGATGCGGGGAAAAAACTTTTTGACGGATGCATTTGAAGACAGGATTGATACTTCACATGAAACCATAAATGTATTCAGTGTGCCGGTATATGAAAAAGAACGGAAAACGGTAAAAGGAGTTTTATTTGCAACCTGCAAAGATGAAATGCTTGAGGGGTGCCTGAAGAATGAGATATTTGAAGGACAGGCTTTTAATTACATCATAAAAATAGACGGTACGATTGTTGCAACTTCCGGAAACAGTAAAGAATGGGGAATCGGGAGAAATATTTTTAATACGGATGTTTCTGAGGATGAAAGAGATGATTATGCCGGAGACCTGATGCTCAGTAACATGAAAGAGGGAAAAAGTGGCTATGGATTGGATCCAAAACGGAAAGAAGTCTCACTTTATTACTATATGCCACTTAAAATAGAAGAGAGCGGTGAACCATGGTATGTGGTCACTGCAGTAGAGGATAGCGTTTTAACAAGCCGTATGCAGGTGGTCATGGATGCGATCAACAGTCTGATGGTGATCATTCTGGTTGTCATATCGGTCAGCGTCGGGGTGTATATTTACTCCTGGCGCCAAAGTAAAAAAGAACTTATGTCGCTTGCATATCAGGATCCTGTCACATTAGGAGATAATTTTGCAGCTTTTAAGAAAAAGGCAAAAAGCAAAAAAGATGGTGTAGGATGGCTGATTGCTATGGATGTGACAGATTTTAAGCTGATCAACAGCACCTGTGGAGTCAAAAAAGGTGATGAGGTGCTGCGTGTCATATGGGAGATTTTTGAAACCGAAACGGGAGAAAATGAACTGGCAGCGCATGTCAATGCCGACCGGTTTATATTGTTCTGGATGGATGAAAATCAGGAAAACATCAAACAAAGACTGGAACATGTAATAAGAAAGATAGAAGAGATACCGGAACGTCTGGAAATACCAAATCTTTTCCCGGTGTTTGGAATTTTTCATACGATCGTATTAGATGAGATCGATCCTTTATACGGAAATGCAGTGCAGGCAAAGCATCAGATCAAAGGAAGGCGTGACAGGCATTATATATTTTATGATGAGCTGAACCATGAGAGTATTCAGGAAAACCGTGAATTAGAAGAACATTTTGAAACAGCGCTTGAAAACGAAGAGTTTGAAATCTGGTATCAGCCAAAATACAGTGCACATTCGAGAAAGCTTGTGGGAGCGGAGGCTCTTGTGCGATGGCGCAGGGCGGATGGAGCACTGATTCCGCCGCTTAAGTTTATTCCATTGTTTGAACGGAATGGAAATATCATCCGGCTCGATGAGTATGTATTCCGAGCTGTGTGCAGGCAGCAGAAAGAGTGGCAGAAACAGGGACAGAAGATGCTTCCTGTTTCGGTAAACATTTCGCGTGTCAGCCTCTATTATTCAAGTGTCGTTGAAAAATATGAAAGTATTATCCGGTCGTTTGACCTTGATTCGAAATACATTCAGCTGGAGATTACAGAAAGTGCAACGATTGATAATAATGAAATATTTAATCTGTTAGAGCAGTTTCACACGGCAGGATTTAAGATACTTCTGGACGATTTCGGAAGTGGATATTCATACCTTGCAGCTTTAAACCGTATGCATTTCGATACGATCAAGCTGGATAAAAGTCTTGTCGATTACATAGGGGACGATAACGGAGAGAAATTGTTAAATTCAATTACAAAGCTGGCACAGAGTTTTGGCATGGAAATTACGGCAGAGGGTGTTGAGACGGTAGAGCAGCTGATGTTTTTGTGCAATCTGGACTGTGATGATATTCAGGGATACTATTTTTCGCGTCCACTGCCGGTAAAAGAATATGAAGAATGTTTAAAAGAAGCGTGCATGTAATATGCTTCGCACTCATACAATATAACAATCGATACCATGGAGGTACAGGGTGAGCGCAAAGACGAGGATCGTGGTCCTTCATATGAAGGAGGTTATCTATACAGCGATATTTGTCGGACTTGGGATCGTATTGGTCATATTGCTGCTTTTCATGTTTTTACCTAAAAAACAGAAGGGCGATGCAGAGCCAACGATGCAGTATACGGCAGGCGTATACACTTCGTCGGTAATGATGGGCAGCCAGTCAGCCGATGTACAGGTCATTGTAGATGAAAACCGTATACAATCCATTTCCCTGGTCAGTCTGGATGAAACAGTGGCGACAATGTATCCGCTTATGGAGCCGGCATTGGAAAATGTCAGTGAACAGGTGATAAAACAGCAGTCGACGGAAGGGATTACATATCATACGGATAATCAGTATACATCGATCGTACTTTTAAATGCGATTGAAAATGCACTTGCGAAAGCGGAGATCGCAGAGGGAGAGGCAGATTAACACAGTTTAAAATCAAAGAATGAGAGGTTTGAGAACTGTGTGTTGTCAAGAATCAAAAAAGGTTCCGGATGTACCGGAACCTTTTTGTGTAAAAAAGTTATTCTTCTGTGTTGAGCGTATCCATGTAATTATTGATAGCATCAAGATCAGCATAGATCGTTTTGATCGGTCTGCTCTTTTCGTAAGCGTTATAACCGGAGTATCCTGCCCATCCCACGATAAGTAATGCAATTAACCATCCACAGATGGTGCCTGCGATACGTTTTCTTTTTTCTTTTGCAAGAATCTTTTTGCGGTTTGCTTTCTCTTCTTTATAGCGGTCAACTTTTGCCTGACTCATAATCATCCTCCGTTTTATTATTCACATGCCCAGCATGGATAAAAATCAAATAAACATAATGATAATATACCCCATTCTGTTAGAAAAAGCAATAGAAATACACCTTGTCATTTTCGTGGAAATTGGGTAAAATGAGAGTTTGAGAGAGAAGAAACTGTGCGCGGGATAAGAGCATGATGCTTGAAAAGCAGTGCAGTGATCAGAATGGAGAATCGTGTGAAAAAAAGATCTTTCACACGGCTATTTGTTCCTGAGCAAAAACAAATAGCTTTGATGGCAAGGCATAAAAAAACATGCCTCCGAGAATTTAAGATTCTCGTCGCCTCTTCGCAATAAGTTGCTCAGAAATGAGGATTTTTATGAATTTAATTGTAGCGGCAGATGAAAACTGGGCGATCGGTAATAAAAATGAATTGCTGGTGCGGATTCCGGCAGATCAGAAGTTTTTCCGTGAGACGACGATGGGCAAAGTGGTTGTGATGGGACGAAAGACATTGGAGACATTTCCAAATGGACTGCCTTTAATGGGGCGGACGAATATTGTGCTGACACATGATAAAAAGTTCCGGGTTCCGGGAACACTGATCGTGCATGATATGGAAGAATTACATGAAGAGTTAGAAAAGTATAACAGCGAAGATATTTATGTAATCGGCGGGGAATCTGTTTATCGCCAGCTCATCGATGAATGTGATGTGGCGCATGTCACAAAAATCGATTTTGCATACGATGCGGATGCACATTTCCCGGATCTGGATGCAGATCCGGCATGGGAGATAACGGCAGACAGTGAGGAACAGACGTATTTTGATCTTGAGTATTATTTTTACCGGTATGAGAGAGTCAGAAAATAAGTAAACGTAAACAGAAAGCAGTGCAGCAAAGATGGAAAATTTTATTTACAGTATCAATGTGACGTTTCCGATTTTTTTAGTGATGGTCATCGGCTATTTTTTAAAACAGATCGGTATGTTAAACGACAATTTTGTCACGGTGGCAAACCGTTTTAATTTTAAGGTAACACTGCCGTTTATGCTGTTCCGTGATATTGCGGGCGTGGATATCAGGGCAGTATTCGATTTAAAATATGTATTGTTTTGTGCGCTTGTCAGTACCGCGTGTTTCTGGCTGATCTGGGGTGGCGTGAAACTGTTTTTAAAGGATCAGACTATGCGGGGAGCTTTTGTGCAGGCATCGTTCCGCAGTAGTGCGGCGGTGATGGGACTTGCCTTTATCCAGAATATCTATGGAACCTCGGCGATGGGGCCGCTTATGATCGTCAGTGCGGTGCCGCTTTATAATATTTTTTCCGTGATCGTGCTGACCTTTGAGGGAGAAAATGCAAGCGGGGTGGATGGAAAACAAAAAATCAAAGAGGCATGTATCGGAATCGCCAAAAACCCGATCATTCTTGGCATTTTAGCAGGATTGATCGTCGGACTTTTAGGAATCGAATTTCCAACGATTATCAATAAGACGGTCAACAGTGTGGCGCAGATGGCTACACCGCTTGCACTGATCACGATCGGAGCCGGATTTGAGGGCAGAAAGGCACTTGCGAAGATCAAGCCGACGATCGCGGCATCTCTGATCAAGTTAGTGATCCAGCCGCTCATTTTCCTTCCGGTCGCAGTCTGGATGGGATTTGGTGGGGAGAAAATGATCGCAATTCTGATCATGCTTGCATCCCCGACAACGCCGAGCTGTTATATCATGGCAAAGAGCATGAACAACGACGGTGTGCTGACGGCGAGTGTGATCGTGACGACAACGTTATTAGCGGCATTTACGCTGACCGGATGGATCTTTATCTTAAAATCAGTCGGGTTGATTGGATAAATAAAATCATTGCATTTCCCAGTGAGATGGGATATAGTTTTTTGAAAGAAAAAATACCTTGGTTTTTGGGAGGACGATATGGATATAACAGGCAGAAAATTATTTGTAAAAGCGCTGCAGGAAGAGGGCGTGGATACCATTTTCGGTTATCCGGGCGGTACTGTGACGGATCTTTTCGATGAATTATATAAACAGGATAGTATTGACGTCGTCCTGCCAAGACATGAACAGGGACTGATCCATGCGGCGGAAGGATACGCGAAATCTACCGGAAAAGTCGGCGTGTGCTTAGTGACGAGTGGGCCGGGTGCGACCAATATCATTACAGGTCTTGCGGATGCGCATTATGACAGTATTCCACTGGTATGCTTTACGGGACAGGTTCCACTGTCTTTAATAGGAAATGATGCATTCCAGGAAGTAGATATTGTCGGAATGACAAGAAGTGTCACAAAATACGGTGTGACCGTGCGCAGACGGGAAGATTTGGGACGTATCATCAAGATGGCATTTTATATCGCATCCACCGGCAAGCCGGGACCGGTACTGATCGATATTCCGAAGGATATCCAGACGGCAGCAGGACCGGCGGAGTATCCGTCGAACATCCAGATCCGCGGTTATAAGCCGAATGAGTCGGTACATATCGGACAGTTGAAAAAAGCGTATAAACTGCTCCGCACCGCAAAGAAACCGCTGATCCTTGCCGGAGGAGGTATCAATATCGCACATGCGAATGACAAACTGCTCGCATTGGCGGAGAAGATGCAGATCCCGGTGGTCACAACGATCATGGGGAAAGGTGCGATCCCGACGAGCCATCCGCTTTACGTAGGAAACAGCGGTATGCATGGAAAATACGCAGCAAATATGGCAGTCAGTAAATGTGATGTGCTTTTTTCTATCGGAACAAGATTTAACGACCGTATTACAGGAGATCTGAATGAATTTGCACCGAAGGCGAAGATCGTACATATCGATGTGGATACGGCATCAATCTCCAGAAATGTCGTTGTGGATGTTCCGGTTGTATCGGATGCGAATCTGGCATTAGAAAAGCTGCTTGAATGGGCGGAATCGAAAGATACCGAGCAGTGGCAGAAGGAAATTGCAGAGTGGGATAAGAAAAATCCGCTTGAGATGCGCAGGGACTGTGGCATGACACCGCAGATGGTATTTGAGCATGTAAACCGTACCTTTAGAGAGGCTGTCTATGTGACGGACGTAGGACAGCATCAGATGTGGGCAACACAGTACTTGGAGTTGGATTCCTGGCATCAGCTGATCACATCCGGCGGACTTGGCACGATGGGATTTGGATTTCCGGCGGCGATCGGGGCAAAGATCGGCAACCGGGATAAGGAAGTTGTATGTTTTACGGGAGATGGTGGTTTTCAGATGAATATTCAGGAGATGGCAACGGCAGTCGTGCAGGAAGCGCCGGTGATCATCTGCCTGTTCAACAACTATTACCTTGGCATGGTGCGTCAGATGCAGCAGTTATTTTATGGAAAACGTTATGAGGCAACCTGCCTGCGCAGAAGGAGAATCTGTCCGGCGAACTGCAAGGGACCGAATGCATCCTGTCCGCCGTACACACCGGATTTTATCGCATTGGCAAAGAGCTACGGCGCACACGGGATCCGTGTGGAAAAAGAGGAGGACATCCAGGCGGCACTTGATGAGGCGCGTACCTACACAGATGCCCCGACCATCATTGAATTTATGATTTCCACGGATGAGATCGTACTTCCTATGGTAAAGAGCGGAAATCCAATGAGCGAGATGATTTTGAAATAGGAGAGGATACGGATATGAAAAATAGATGGATTGCATTATATGTGGAAAACCAGGTAGGTGTTTTAGCAAAAGTATCCGGTCTTTTTTCCGGAAAATCTTACAATCTCCAGAGTCTTACGGTTGGTACGACAGAGGATGAGACGGTTTCAAGAATGACGATCTGTGTGACCAGTGACGATATCACATTTGAGCAGATCAAAAAACAGTTGAACCGCATGGTTGAGGTTATTAAGGTCATTGACCTCACGGATGTGCCGATTCACATGAAAGAGATTTTATTTGCGAAAGTGTTAGATGTCGATGAGGCTGGAAAACTTGAGGTATTCCAGATCGCACAGGTATTTAATGTGCAGGTGGCAGATATCGGAAACGACAGTGTACTCTTAGAGTGCAAACTGACAGAACGACGCAACAATGAACTGATCGCTCTGTTAAAATCCAAATTCCACCGGATCGAGGTTGTGCGCGGTGGTGCAGTGGCGATTGAGTCAATCAGTACGTCATGCAGGTAAGCATGCCGGCTGTCATAACGGCAGATAATAAAAAACGGGTTTGTGAAATTAGTTTTCCATAGAGAAAGAGGCAGGTGATAATTTTTACCTGTCTCCTTCTTTTTGGAAAAAATTTATGGAATTTATTATACGCGCTTATTTAAGAAAGCGATAAACTTTTCAAAATGCATCGGTGTTCCCTGAATTTCCTGTACTTTCAAGCGGTTTTTCTCGTTAAATCCTACAAGAATATCATGGTTTGCCTCCGAGAGGTAATCGATGATACCGTCGATGTCGGATTTAATATTCTTCGGGCACTGGATATACAGATGCTTGTTGGCACTGATATGCAGTGTGTAGGAGATACTGAAATGATACCAGAAAAACTTGTGCAGCGTGGAGTATTTGTAGATCCATATGATCTCATCGATCGGTACGATCGCATTGCCGTAGACGGAAGTTTCAATGAAAAAATGTTCCGTGATAAACATATCTTCCGTTGCGAGCTGCGGCAGTGTGGCGAGTTCTTCCTCCGCCTGCTCCAACATCTTTTTCGGATTACCAAACAGTGCAAGATCCTGGCATGCAGGGGAGAGCACCGGGAAAAACATGTATATGACAGAGAGCACGATGCAGAGCAATGCGTAAATTCCGGTAATGAAAATTGCTGCAAACAGGATCCAGTTTCCAACGTGGTTAAATCCCGGTTCGCTGATATAGTAGGAAGAAACCTTGTTGCGGATACCGTTTTCCGTCCAGTTTAAATCGGTGGACAGATTGGAAAGCAGGGTGTCGAAATTTTCATTTCCCTTTGAAATCTTTCCTTTGATGGTGACTTCTTCGATGGAAGGCAGACCCTCCTCACTGGTATTTGGCGATAACAATACGATGATACATTCCTCGTCACGCATAGTGTAATAATAATAACCGTTGGTGTGACCGAAGATGGACTGGGTATATCCGGTAAATTTTAAATCGGAAAGTGTGGTGCTTATATACTGTTTACCACCCCGGAAAGTGGTCTCTAATGAGGTGTCGTCGGGCAAAATGTCCGGAGAAAATACAGCGGACAGCGAAAAAAAGTGCCATGCAAGAATGAGCACGATCAGGTAAATGATCGGAGCTGCAAGTCTGCGTTTATAAAATGCCTTGATATTTTTGCTGATGTAGTGATCGTAATTTTCGGGCATATCAAAATCCTTTTCTCAAATAAAAAATGACATACTGCTAATAGTATAGATTCTTTTTTGCTTTATTTCAACTAAAACCTGTGATAAGATGGTACTTGCCAGTAACAGCGATAAAAGGAGATTATAATTTGGAAGCATATACAAGTTTTGCGCAGGTATATGATCTGTTCATGGATAATGTTCCCTATGAAGAGTGGAGCAGGTATATTATAGGACTTCTGAAAGAATATGGGATCTGTGACGGAACAGTACTTGATTTAGGCTGTGGAACGGGAAAGATTACAAGATTGTTGAAAAAAGCGGGCTACGATATGATCGGTGTGGATAATTCACCGGAAATGTTGGAGATCGCGGCGGAGACCGGATATCAGGAGATGCCGGAGGATGAGATCTTATATCTGTTACAGGATATGAGAGAACTTGAACTGTACGGAAGCGTGCGTGCAGTCGTGAGCATCTGTGATTCGATGAACTATCTGCTGGAAGAGACAGATCTTTTGTCCCTGTTTTACCGTGTCAACGAATATTTAGATCCGGATGGTATTTTTATCTTCGATCTGAACACAGTATATAAATACAGAGAACTCTTAGGCGAGACGACAATCGCTGAGAACCGCGAGGAGGGAAGCTTCATCTGGGATAACTATTTCGATGAGGAAGAACAGATCAATGAATATGATCTGACGCTTTTTATCCGGGAGGAAGAAGGACTTTACCGCAGATTTGAGGAGACGCACTACCAGCGTGCCTACGAATTAGAAACCGTAAAACACCTTTTAGAACAGGCGGGACTTGAATTCGTCGCAGCATATGACGCATTTACGAGAGAGCCGGTAAAAGAGGACAGCGAGCGCATTTATGTGATCGCGAGGAGCAATCAGGAAACCTGAATGCACTATTTGCTCCCAACATCATTGGAGTCATCAGAAATTTATGAGTACAGTACGAAATGGAGGATAAAATATGAGTGATTATATTGTAAGAGCAACAGCGGCGGACAGCCAGATTCGTGCATTTGCCATCACATCAAAGGAAATGGTTGAGGAGGCAAGAAGAGCCCACGACACAAGACCGGTCATCACGGCAGCGTTGGGACGTCTTTTGAGCGGTGCGGCAATGATGGGAACAATGATGAAAGGGGATAATGATCTTTTGACGATCCAGATCCAGTGCGGCGGTCCGGCAAAAGGACTTACCGTGACAGCGGATTCCCATGGCCATGTCAAGGGATTTCCTATGGAATCCCAGGTGGAACTGCCGTTAAATGCACAGGGTAAATTAGATGTGGGCAGAGCGCTTGGACTTGGCGTGATGAGTGTCATCAAAGACATGGGGTTAAAAGAACCGTATGTGGGACAGATCGCACTGCAGACCGGAGAGATCGCTGAGGATCTGACCTATTATTTTGCAACATCCGAACAGATCCCGTCCGCAGTAGGGCTTGGGGTTTTAGTGGACAAAGACTTATCGGTGCGCCAGGCGGGTGGTTTTATCATCCAGCTGATGCCGTTTACCAGTGATGAGGTCATTGAAAAACTGGAAAATAAGATCAGGGAGATCGCATCTGTAACGGAAATGTTAGAGCAGGGTATGACACCGGAGCAGATTTTAGAGGAAATCTTAGGAGATTTCGGTCTTGAGATCTCAGATAAGATCCCGGCTGCATTTGAGTGTGACTGTTCAAAGGAGAGAGTTTCACGTGCAATTTCTACGCTGAGCAAAAAAGATTTAGATTCGATCATCAATGACGGAGAGGCAATCGAGGTAAAATGCCAGTTCTGTAACAAGGCATACCATTTTGATGTGGACGAATTAAAGGAAATGCGTTCTGCAAAATAAAAAAGTGCTGCTGTTCCGTAAAAACAGTACAAGCGGACAGCAGCCAAAAGGCAAGGCAATGTGGTTGCGGTAAGCAGATGTAAAACGTAACCGGAAAAGAGGAAAGAATGAGACAGGGATTTGTGAAAGTTGCAGCGGTAACGCCAAAGATCAGGGTTGCCGACACCAGATACAATGCAAAAGTGATCTGCCTGGCAATCAAAGAGGCAGCAGAGGCGGGAGCAAAAGTGATCGTTCTGCCGGAATTATGCATTACGGGTTATACCTGTGGGGATCTGTTTTTGCAGGAAAAGCTGCTTCGGGAGGCGAAAGAAGAATTATTGCATATCGCAGAATTTACGACAGATGTAGATGCAATCGTATTTGTCGGACTTCCACTTGCATACAAAGGAAAATTATATAACGTGGCAGCGGCATTAAATCGTGGAAAAATTCTTGGTATCGTACCGAAAACCTACCTTCCGAATTATAATGAATTTTATGAAGCGCGCCATTTTACGAGAGGTATGGAAGAAGTGGCCGATGTACGGCTGACCGAAGAATTGACGGTGCCGATGGGAACGAGACAGTTATTTACCTGTCTGGAGCTGCCGGAACTTGTGATCGCAGCAGAACTCTGTGAGGATCTCTGGACGATGAATCCGCCGAGCATCGGACATGCCATGCACGGAGCAACGCTGATCGTAAATCTTTCCGCATCGGACGAGACGACCGGAAAACCGGCTTACCGCAGGGAACTGGTAAAAGGACAGTCGGCAAGACTGCTCTGCGGCTATATCTATGCGAGTGCAGGGGACGGCGAGTCCACACAGGATGTGGTCTATTCCGGGCATAACCTGATCGCAGAAAATGGACGTTTGTCAGCGGAGTCAGAACTTTTTGACGCACAGACGATATCCACCGAGATCGATGTGTCCCGTCTTGCGTCCGAGCGCCGCAGAATGACAACATTTGAGACGGTCACAGAGCCGGTATATCGTGAAAATGTATTTTCCTTACAGATGGAAGAGACAAAGCTGACACGTTATATTGATCCGATGCCGTTTGTGCCGTCCGGAGAGCGCGACCGTACACTGCGCTGCGAGGAGATCTTATCGATCCAGTCGATGGGACTGAAAAAACGTTTAGAGCATACACACTGTAAGTCTGCAGTGATCGGAATTTCCGGCGGGCTCGATTCCACGCTGGCACTTCTTGTCACCGTGCGTGCTTTTGATGCGCTCGGAATGGATCACAGTAATATCAAGGCAGTGACCATGCCGGGATTTGGTACGACAGACCGCACTTACGATAATGCAGTATCATTGATCCGCTGTCTGGGAGCTGATTTTATCGAGGTGGATATCAAAGATGCCGTCAACATTCATTTCCGGGATATCGGACAGGATCCGTCGATGCATGACGTGACCTACGAGAACGGACAGGCGAGAGAGCGCACGCAGATTTTGATGGATATTGCAAATAAGTCCGGCGGAATGGTCATCGGAACCGGAGATTTGTCGGAGCTTGCACTTGGCTGGGCGACTTACAACGGAGATCACATGTCTATGTATGCAGTCAATGCATCGGTGCCAAAGACACTGGTGCGCCATCTGGTGCGTTATTATGCGGATACCTGTGGGGATGAGACTTTAAAACAAGTGCTGCTCGATGTGCTTGACACACCTGTCTCTCCGGAACTTTTACCGCCGGAAGACGGAAAAATTTCACAGAAAACGGAGGACTTAGTCGGCCCTTACGAGCTGCACGATTTTTATCTGTATCATATGCTGCGTCTTTCCTACGCACCGGCAAAGGTTTACCGTCTGGCAAAACAGGCATTTGCCGGAACTTATGACGATGCAACGATTTTTAAGTGGCTGGAGACATTTTACCGCCGTTTCTTTGCGCAGCAGTTTAAACGTTCCTGCCTGCCGGACGGACCAAAAGTCGGAAGTGTTGCGGTATCTCCGCGTGGGGATCTGCGTATGCCGTCCGATGCGTGTGCCTCAATATGGTTAGCGGAACTGGAGGAGTTAAAGGATGCAGTATCGCAGGGATAAAAAAGGAAATGAATTGTCCGTTTTAGGATATGGATGTATGCGTTTTACTAAAAACGGCAGCAGTGTCGATCTTGATAAGGCGGAAAAAGAGGTGATGGCGGCGATCAAAGCAGGTGTTAATTACTTTGACACTGCCTATGTCTATGCAGGCAATGAGGCAGCAGTCGGAGAGATCTTAGACCGCAACCACTGCAGGGAGCAGATCTATCTGGCGACAAAGCTGCCACATTATCTGATCAAGTCTGTCGCAGGTGCGGAAAAGATGTTTCAGGAGGAATTGCGCAGATTAAAAACCGATTATATCGATTATTATCTGATGCATATGCTCACCGATATACCGACCTGGGAAAAATTAAAAAAGATCGGCATGCAGGACTGGATCGAGGAAAAATTAGCGTCCGGTCAGATCAGAAATATCGGATTTTCCTATCATGGAAATACCGAGATGTTCAAACAGCTCGTGGATGCCTACGACTGGGATTTCTGCCAGATCCAGTACAACTATATGGATGAATACTCACAGGCAGGCGTGGAAGGACTGCGCTATGCAAATGCAAAAGGACTTCCGGTCATCATCATGGAGCCTCTTCGCGGAGGCAGACTGGTAAATCTTTTACCGGAGGCAGCAAAAAAATTGTTCCGCGCTGACAAGGAAGGACGTACACCGGCGGAGCTTGCCCTGAAATGGCTCTATAACCAGCCAGAAGTAACCTGTGTGCTCTCCGGGATGAATTCCATGGAAATGGTGGAGCAGAACCTAAAGACGGCATCTGAGTCCCATGTGGGCTGTCTGACGGCATCAGACGCAGCACTGATCGAACAGGTGAAAGAAGAGATCAAAAAGCATGTCAAAGTCGGCTGTACCGGATGTGGGTATTGTATGCCGTGTCCGAGGGGAGTGGATATTCCGGGAACATTCCGCTGTTATAATGCGATGTATTCGGAAGGGAAAAAATCAGGACGGAAAGATTATTTACAGTGTACGGCATTCCGGAAAGACACCGCAAGCGCATCCCAGTGTGTCGGCTGCGGAAAATGCGAAAAACACTGCCCGCAGCATATTGAGATACGCAAAGAGTTAAAATGTGCAGCGTCAGAATTGGAAGACGTGAAGTATAAGGTAATGAAGTCTGCAATTCAGATTTTAAAATTATGGTAAGACAATAAGAAAAGGATTAGAGAACATATTGGAAAAGAAAAGTTTTGTTTTAAAGGGAAATATCGTATATTCAGGAGAAAACAAGGAACTGTGCAGTATAGAGGGTGGTTATGTTGTATGTGAAAACGGTATCTGCCGCGGCGCATTTGAAAAGTTGCCGAAACAGTATGAAACACTGCCGCTGACCGATTATGGTGATAAGATCATCCTTCCGGGAATGACGGATCTGCATGTGCATGCACCACAGTATACGTTCCGGGCACTTGGCATGGATCTTGAACTTTTAGACTGGCTGAATGTGCATACTTTTCCGGAAGAGGCAAAATATGTGGATATCTCCTATGCAAAAAGAGCATATGGAAGTTTTGTGTCTGATTTAAAGCACAGTCTGACAACGCGTGCCTGCATTTTTGCGACACTTCACAGAGAGGCAACCGTTGCTTTGATGGATCTTTTGGAGGAGAGCGGGATCGTAAGCTATGTTGGCAAGGTAAATATGGACCGTAACGGTGGTGAGAATCTCTGTGAGGCGGATGCGTCTGCTGCGGCAGAAGATACGAAAAAGTGGATTGAGGAGACAGCCGGAAAATATGAGCGTACAAACCCGATCTTAACACCGCGTTTTATTCCAAGCTGTACGGATGAGCTGATGAGAGAACTTGCAAAACTGCAGAAAACGACAGGACTCCGCGTGCAGTCGCATCTGTCGGAAAACCCATTGGAAGTCGCATGGGTAAAAGAGCTTGTCCCGGCAGCGAAAAATTATGCAGATGCCTACGCTGTTTTTGATATGTTCGGAGATAAGGATCACCCGGCAGTCATGGCACACTGTATTTACAGTGAGGATGAGATGGATCTTTTGAAAGAACACGGTGTCTATGTGGCATACTGCCCGGAATCGAACTTAAATCTTTCCTCCGGCATTGCACCGGTCCGAAAGTTCTTAGAGGAAGGTATTGCGGTCGGACTTGGTTCCGACGTGGCGGGCGGATCTTCACTTTCCATGGCAAAAGCTTTGACATTAGCGGTACAGGTATCAAAAATGTACTGGCGTCTGATTGATGAGAAAAGTAAGCCGCTGACATTTGCGGAAGCGTTTTATTTAGCGACAGCCGGAGGCGGCAGTTATTTTGGTAAAGTCGGCACATTTTTAGATGGATATGAATTTGATGCGGTTGTCGCCGAAGATCATATTGCAAAGGATGTAAGGGAGTATACACCGATCCAGCGAACAGAGCGCATGATGTATGATGAGAGTACAATGACGATCTGTGCAAAATATGCAGCCGGATGTGCGTGTGAGCTGTAAAGGTTCAGATAGAGTGAAAATCAGAAAAATTTAGAGGCTCTCCAAATTTGAATGAAAAAGAGTCATAACCGGCAAAATCGGTTATGACTCTTTTTAAAACGAATCAAATATTCAGGAAACATAACGTTTGTATTTAGATCTGGTGAAGTTTGCGCTCATATTTGCGCTCACCGGCCGTCATGCGTGCCGGATTCTGTACATAGACAAGCATGTACATGAAGACTGCCATAATGATTCCGGTAACCACATCAAATACGGAGTGCTGTTTTAAAAACATGGTAGATAAAATAATGCTTACCATAAGAACAGCAGAACCAATACGGATGACCTTTTTATCGCGGAAATTTTCACTGTGCCATACGGCTAAATTGACTGCAATGGAATTGTAAACGTGAATACTTGGGAAAAGGTTCGTCGCAGTGTCCGTTGCGTAGAGGCATTTTACCATATGTACAAACACGTTATCCCGCGCAAAAGTAGTCGGCCTTAAATAATGTCCGTTTGGATAAATGGTGGAGATGACTAAAAAGATCGTCATTCCGGTAAACAACA
>UMJV01076286.1_pt1 | contig 20288 bp, 29 predicted proteins | sample 1966141 | NCBI WGS metagenome assembly UMJV01 (sample SAMEA4836158, study PRJEB28245) | human gut metagenome | biome: gut microbiome; material: fecal sample | place: Denmark | collected 2008
TAATCACGTTTAAGATCTAACGTGTTATATATTCTCTGTTCTATACTATTTATAGTAATAAGTTTCCAATAAGTGCATTTACTATCTTGTCCGATGCGGTGAATACGTTTTTTTGATTGCTCATAATAATCACTTTTAACCGGTGGTGAATAATAGATTATCTTATTGGCTTTTTGTAGATTTACGCCACTACTACCACTTTGATATTGTACAAGCGTTACACTATCCACATTATTGTTGTAACAATTTAGGTTCTTTTCTTTACCATTGATAAATGACAAAGGACGTTTTAATTTTAATACTAATTGTTGTAACAAATCTAGTTCGCAATTAAAATTATAGAATATAATTACCCTATCTTCCGTGCTTTCCAATAAGGTTTTTAATGTTTCTAACTTCTCCTTGCTATTGCATAATTGACGTTGATATAACATGTCCGTCGTTGGGTTAGTAGATATATATTCATACTCACCACAATCAACATAACCATCCTTAACAAACGTTTTATAATATTTGCTTGTTGGTACATTAATATCAATAAATCGTTGTTGCGGTAGTTCTATTACTTCATCCGTTTTCATAAATACGCATCCAAGATCATGCATTATAGATTTAAGTTCATCAACATTCTTATAAGGATTTGTTTTGGATAGCACACGGAATTTAATTCCGGCTTTCTCCATTTCAAAAAAATTACAAAACTTATCTTCATATGAACGTTTATTCATATGTAATCCTAGTAATTTTAATTGTGTGTACAATTTATCATATCTTGCATTACTGCATGGTGTACCGCTCAACAATACGAGACTATCAAATTTTAATTTCACAATCCCTTTTGTTTGTTTTGACGTTGGGTTACTTATTGCTTGACTTTCATCTAAGATGAGTGTAAATCCATTTAGTTTTAAAAGTTCAGGCTTACGCCAAGCACTTTCGTAATTGATAACACCCATTTTCTGATCTGTTTTATCATCCATAAAAGATTGTAATTGTTTCTTATTGGATAGATTGTACGTACAATAGTTATCATGTACATCCTTAAAATGTTCTATCCATTGAGATATTAATGGTTTAGGACATATAATTAAAATCGGTTTATTAAAAGATATAGCCTTTACCGATCCTGTAAATGTTTTACCTAGTCCCATGTCAAGATAGTAAGCCACTTTATTATACAAGAGGGTGTCTTGTAATACCCTCTTTTGGTGTTCATATAGTTCCATCTATACTCCGTCTTTCAAAAAGTGATAACCAATAACCATAATTAATATAATAACTAGTAACGTCATATTAATAAACACCTCTTTTCTTTAATTCCTTATAAATTTCATTTTTAATTGTGAAAAGTTCTTTTAAATCTTGCATGTTAACCACCTATATAAACTAAACCCATTGTAATTAGTGATAGTGTTGTAACAACACCAATAAAGAACATTACCGCAAAAATCAAATTATAAATAGTGCTCATGTGTTACACCTCCACAACAATCACATTGTAAGGATAACTCCTCCTTACATCTATTATAATACACTACATGGTGAGATTTGTAAAATATCAAAAACGCATACATGACATTACATAAAGTAATAGGAGCGGTATCGCTACCGCTCCTATATCTATTATTTACTACAACAATCACATCCGCATGCACATTTCTTTTCTTCCTTGTTTTTCCAAGGAGCAATTAACACCTCACTCACATCCATCTCATGTCCGCATACGTCCCCTCTATCTGAATACTGCCACATATAAGGGTTTGGATAATCGCACTCACTATTGTATTGTGCCACCCAAATCGGTACCCAAGGTACTTGACTATACATATACGTCTCATCCCATAACAAAGAGTAACCACTATAAATCCCTACAAAATCCCATCCGGCTTGATTTAAACGGTTAACAAAGTCGCACATGATATTAGTAATATCTTGATAACTTAAATTGCCACTGTTGATATAACTACGTAATCGTGTGTGATCTTCGTAATCATACCATACGCCGGCTTGTAAGTGCCAAGGTGTTAACCCAATTTCCGCCAATTTATTAATTACCCAATTCGCCTCATATCCGCATGTTTCAAGATCATACGCATGACTAAAATAATAAACGCCTACTTTTAAACCAACAGCAATAGCGTTTAAAATCTGTTGACGGCAACATTCGGTCTCGTTATAACTCTCTCCCAATTTAACAATTACAACGTCATAACCTTGCTCTTTTGCTCGCTTAAAATCTTCCACACTTGTAAAATAATCTTGCCAATCACTAATATCAAAACACTTCATGATTAAGCCTCCCATCCAATAATAATAACATCGCAAGTACCTAAATAATTATCACCACTTCTCGCCCAATAATTATAATAATATGTAGTGTTGGCAATTTGTACGCATGAATACACATCAAATCCGGTAGTGCTTTTATTTAGAATACCTCTATTTGTAACTTGTCCATAATAACTATTAGAATTCTCATTCAAAATAGTGTTATCGCATTGAATAACACTATATTGTGTATTTGCCATTGTTACCGGTAATGTTACATGTTTCTGTGTTCCTACTGTTACCTTAAACATAACACGCCCATCCGGTAGATATGTTTTCCAATGGGACACTTCGCTACCTTTTTTAGTACCTTCTTTATTTGTTGTTTTTAATGCTACCTCTTTTCCGTTGATTGTGATCATACCGGATAAATCGCCACCGGATAATGGTAAATAATTATTGAGGCTAGATTTTAATGCATATACGGATAAGTCAACAGATGGTGCATTTCCGCCACCGTCACCACGTCCGGCAAGATCTGAAATGCTTTTCATCGCACTATCAATAATATCCATGTTTGTATTAATTACACGAATATCGGCGTAATCATTCATATCCGGCTTAGTTAGATTATAATTAGTTGTTTTAGTTGACATTATTTCAACTCCTTATATTGTTGTAACAGTTCACTACGTTTATTACTTAATTCGTTTGAGTAATTTTGAAATTCTGTTTCACTCATAACTACCAACTCACCATCTACAAATACGTCATACTCTTTATTACCATCTACATAAATCCCTCTCAATTCTGATAACTTTATATTAATGGCATTTATTTCACTTTGTAGATTTTGTTTTTTAAATTGGTTTTCCAATTCAGTATTATCTACTTTAACTACTTCATAATATTCGTCTTTATCCTCGATTGTGCAGTTGTTATCGTTACACCAATCGGCAATTTTCTTATACTCGACCTCGTCAAAATCGTGTTTGTACATTTTTTTACCTAGCATCTTATTTATATCTCCCAATCGCTAACCAAAACTCAGTATGTCCATATGCGGATGGCTCCGCACATAAAATGTCAAATCCGGTAGTAGTTAAATTAAATGTTGCAGATCCCCAACGCATTTCAACGCTATCCGGTTTAGTGTTAACGCCAAAACTACGAGATGTTACAACGGCATATTGTGGATTTAACATCGGTGTTTGAAATGTTGTATGTTGTACATTATACATGCCACCTTTAGGATTTACATAACCCCATTGGACGCATAATCCAGTTGATAGTTTTACATATCCGGCGTGCCATCCTAAATTTGTGTATGAGTCTAATATAACTTTATCACTGTCAAAAGATGCTCCAGTATCGTCAATAACAAACTCTTTACCATTTGGACAATAAAATTTAAACCGATCCGCTTTTGTTTTCAATGTTGGCAATACAACGCCACCATTCGACGTTGTATTAAACTCGATGAAATGATCGTTATCAAGTTTTAAGCCGGTACCATAAGGCAACTCAATATGACCTTTCATTGTACCGCCTAACAATGGTAGGTATTCCCCTAGTTTATTGGTTGTATTTTGTAAATTATTGTCCAAAATGTCCATGTTGTTATTAAGGACTTGAACGTCTACATCATCATCATATGACGGCTTAGATAGTTTATAGTTTTTTGTATAATCCATTATTCCTCCCATGTAATTTCTGAGTCATAAACATCATTCCATGTTCTAGTTGCATTATATTTCCATAGTTTACCACGGATCATATATTTTTCATTTTTCCATAAATGCACTTTAGGATCACGCCAAGAATTATATTTATCTTTAGCATAACCCCAAGTATACGGCAAACAATAATCAATCCATCTATTATGTATATGGTTCCATACTAGATTAAAATGTGCCGGGAATACATCCATATAGTATTTTAAAAATGTTTTGTAATAATAGTCATTCGGATTGTAACGAGTACCCACTTTTGTTGTATGCGTTACCGTTGCATTACCATCATATGTAACCTCGCATTTATCACCAAACCATTGATTTACAATATCTTGTAATAGTTCTAATGTACATCTATGTGTGGATCGCCATTTAGTTATAATTGCGTTCCTACGATCTTCTAATGTTTCATTAGCATCTATTAGTAAATCTCTTTCATAAATTAAACACCCATAATCGTCCAATTTAGACATGAATAAATTATTATAATTTATATGGCTTAACTTGTCAACTTCTTCTAACTGTGCCATATTATAAATTTGATTTACCCATTTATCCTTACGATAAAGAGTGGGTAATGTCTTTATCATTTCTTGTTTAGTCATGATAATTGACCTCATTTAATACTCCGCACTCATCTTGATTTAGTTGTAATCTATCATGAGAATTGTTTAGTCTTATTTCTCGGTAGTCCTCTACGTTAGTTGTTTCCGCAACAACCAACCCAATTTTTGCAAGTGAAATATAATCTTTATTAAACGCACTCGTCTTTACATAACGTTCTAAATTTTTCTTAATTTCCTCTTTTGTGGTTTCGATATTACCACTTACTTGCAACCCATAAATGTCAATGTTAACGCTTTTAGTTGTAGCTTTAACAACCGTGGTTACTGCACCTATTGTAGCAACTCCGGATCCGTCGCCATTCTTCTTAGGATCAATATAGTTTTGTACACGACTTACAAGATCATCGCTTGCCGGTTTAAAGTCATTGCCTATTAATACCACTTTTACCGTATTTATACCGTCCCAAATAGGGATGCATCTAGCTTTACCAACTCCGTCAATGCTTTCCGCCCATAATACATATTGGTTAGCGTTAACCCCATTGACCGGTGTGCGTAATTTCGTGTAATATCGGTTCCGATAATCCTCGTCGGTTTCTGTATCATAACCGCCTGTTAGTGGTGTATTGTTTGTTACTTTATAAATACCTTGTAATGTAATCGGTAGTTCAGTAATCTCACCAATACCGACGTTTTTGTCGTAGCCACCAACAACACTCTCAATGTGTACACTATCACCGGAATGTACTTCTTTACTTTCTGTTGCAACAAATTGTACACCATCCACGGTTGCGAATAAATCACCTTTTAAAATACTACCGTTACCGTTAACTATAGTAATTTCTCCTTTTGATTTTGTTGCTCTCTTTCTGTCCAATCCTGTGCGTTCAGAAATAAACAAATCTAATTCCGTACCTCGTAGATTTTCCACGTCTAATTTTAACGCCGTATTATAAGCCAAATCCCAACTATCTTTAACACCAAATGCAAATCCACGTGTGAGATCATATGTTGGGTACCCTTGCCGTTTTCGATACTCATTATCAATATTAGCAAGCATTAAAGAATGTATTTCATCTAGTGTTTTATTATCATACATATAATATGACCTCCTCTCCTAAATCTGTGATTAATGTAAAAGTAAACTTCCCTTTGTCAAAAGTGAAATCACGTACATCGTTAACATTATCACATCCTGTAATTATACCTCGTTTAAGTCGTCGGATAATTTCAGATACTTGCACGCTACGAGGAATTCTATAACCAATAATGTCTGAGAAGTCCATACCAAAGTTATGATTGTAGATTTTATACTTGTCTAACTCTACTTTAATATATAGTTCTACCCATTGTTTAACTTGCTCAACTTCCGATGGCGGATCATCAACTATAAAACTATTGTTTGTGTAGTCAAATTTTACACTTTTAATAGTATTCACCTCCTAACAAATATTATTATAACATATTGTTACAACAAAGTATACTATTATTTTGATTGATTGTTACAACCTTTTAATTTTCGTACCACATCAACAACAAAAAATTGTTGCTCCGTTTCGGATGGTATAACCAAAACTAGATCTCCGGCTTTCCACACTTCCTCTAATTGAATGTCTCCTGTGCTTGTTGACGTATAGCTACCGCCACCATGCGGACAACTAACAGATATACTCCCTTTTTGATTCATGGTGCTATACGTACTTTTACGTTCTAATAAATGATATGCAACATATAGTTGCTCACCCTTGATTGTATATCTCCCATTCTGAATTGTTACAACCGGAGGGGATGTAGATACAACAGTACCAAGCATGGCTCCCATTTTTGTTTTTGGATTGTCTCGGCTTTTGAATTGCTCCGCAAGATCATACTCCCAACTACTCATTGTTAACCTCCTCATTATATTTGAGTTCACACTCCATAGTGTGCTTTCCCATATCGTACGAATGACTACAATTAGTTACGATATACTCACCAACCATACCAATATTGGGTTGATTAAACTTTAATATCCTACCACTTCTTACATAGTTATCGCCAATTAAGGTAACCTTTATAGACTTCTTAGGGTACGCCATATTTTTAAGTTTTGTTTTGGCTATCTGATCCGCCTGTGCTTTTTTCTTATCGTCAACCTTTTCATAATGTACGTACAATCCGTACTTCTTAATTGATGCATCGTCCTGTGCGGTTGCTATTACGGTTTGTGATTTTTCATTACCGCTCAGGACAACGATTTTATTAGCTAGTCCATCGCAATCAAACTCTTGATTAAATTCCGATACTAGCGGTTGCTTGTCCCAAATCATTTTAAGATTGTCAAACGTATTTATATATAACTTCCCATAGTTGTACTCTCTACGATATTGTTTACCGGTTTCATCTGTGGCTAGTTTTAATAAATCATCAATCACATTACTAATTGTATCTCCATTATATATCTTAGTAACTTTTGTTGTTATATCGCATGCAACATCGCAAGGGATATTCTCTTGCTTACATAATGTTGTAATTGCTGATTTAATGTCTACCCCATTAAATTGTATTCTAGTTTCTTGTTTATTCAAATACCACGCATTGTCAAACGCCTCATATTGATAACTTGATAGTCCGAATCGTGTAGCCTTTTGGATTGTGCCTTGAAATAATAAATCATCGCCATCATACATGCGGATTGTATCGCCAAGATGCACATCAATCCAAACGGTGTTTTTATCAATCACCTTATTATTTGCATAAGAAAAAGATAATTGAACGCCTAATGATTTAATATCATCCTCTTTTGTAATGTTACCACAAAACGCACTAATAATATAAGATTTGTTATCCTGTGTGGTTTCAATTCGGATCACGTTTCTAATCCTCCTGTCTGTGAGTTATATGTGCGGTATTCCGTAAAGGTTACATCAATATGGTAATCTGTTTGATTATCTTGATAGTAATTAAAATCATCTATTAGCACATTCATATTACAATAGGTTACGTCCCCTTTTGTAATAATAAGCCTAAATGGTTGTCCCTTTTGACGGTTGTCATTGATAAAATTAATAATATCCGCACCATTATCACCCTTTGCCCATGAATAGTCATTGACATTTGACGGCAATAATAAATCATCAAATTTTATCGACCTTAATCCCAAAAGTCCCATTATAGATATATCCCCAATTACGCTATTAAATACTTCGTTGTTTTGTGGGTTTTCTATTGTTGGTAACTTCTCCGGTGGTACAGGGAATGTAATGCTATTACCACCCTCCAATAATAATGTAATTTCTGCTCGTACATTCTTATTACCTTTATAAGATAAATACGCACGATATAAATTTAGTAGACTTGTTAAATCCATTAATTCACCTCCTCATGTATATATTATATCATGTTGTAACAACTATGTAAATAAAAAGAGGTATACTATATAAGCATACCTCCTATTACTAAATTACATGTTATTGAGTGCCAATCCTACACGGCTTGAAATAGCATCTCCAATTTGATCGATAAATTCGCTATTTCCAATAACGTTACCTTGAATGGTTACAGGGATATTGAACGTACTTCCACCACCGCTCAACTCCCTTTGTGTTTGTGCGTTTGTTTTAATACTAGATCCACGTGGTAAGTTAACTAACTCCGGACCATATTCACCTACTAAGGTACTACCGCCGTCAAAATAGTTTGTACCGTTTGCATTGTCATCAAAAATTGATTTACCGCCTTGATACATTTCCGGCGAGGAGTTAAACGCACCTACGCTCGCCATTTGATCCGCATCTAACTTCGCCCTTGTTTCCGCACTTGCTTGATAATATTCACTCATCTTACCGATGGCAATAGTTAAATAAGTTATTAAACCGCCAACCGCAGTTGATAGTGCAACAACACCGCCAACCGCCATCAATGATACTTCGCCTATTGTACCTATAGCGGTACTTACTGTACCAATGGAAATAATCAATTCTGAAAGCATACTAATCGTTTTAGCACCGGCGAGGGTTGATAAAAACAAACTAATAATGGGATGTTGACTTAAACACGCAAGACCAACGCCTGTTATACCTCCGCCAAGTTCTTTTGATTTATCCGCCATTGTTTGTACGTCGCTTGTTGCATCAACTATTACTTCTTGTAAACTAGCTAATGCTCCGGCTGATCCACTTAATCCCTGTGAGTTACCACCCAGTAAATTACTAATAAGTTCTCCAACAGGCTCTTTTAAATCATCCAATCTCCCTTGAACGGCTATTAATTGTCCGCTAAAACTTTTAAGAAAAGAAGTAGATGCTCCCATATGGGATGATTTAGAAAACGCCTCCCATACCTCTGAAAGTCGCTCGCTTTCTGTTGCACCTTTACCAAGTAAATCCGCATTTAATTTGTATGCTTTGGCGAGTTTTGTTGCCCCTTTACCTGTTTTGATGTAGGAGGATAGTGCTTTAGTAACGTTTTCTTGCTCGTCTCCTGTACTACGTGCAATATCCTGAGACATAGCAACAATATCTTTAATATCCTTTTTCCCAAACCCTTGCGATATTAAACCGCTAATGATTTGTAACGTAGCCTCATCACCAAACGCAGTAATATCTTGTTGTTTACTTGCAAATTCTTTATACTCTTTTAACCCCTGTTGTACCTCTGATACGGTTTTCCCTGTATTTTCTAATGCACGCCTAACACTTCCCTCGGCTTTCATTTGTACCTCGTACGCCTTAATTGCATCCATAGAAAACTTAGCAATCGCACCACCAAGTAAAGCACCTTTTAATAGACCGCCTAATTTACTTACCGACTTACCAACGGCGTTTAATTTACCGCTAGTTTCCTGTAAATTACTGTTCATCTTACCGAGGTTTGGACTAACATTATCCTTTAGGCTCATTACAATATCCAAAGTTTTACTCATTTATCCACCTCATATAAAATAAATGCTAATGCACACACGTACTCATCATACGACCAATTTGAGATCTCATTAAAGGTGTGTCCTCTATCAAGATAGTATTTGTATACAAATAACTCGTCTGATTTTCCGTCTTTCATTACTTTTTTACGCTTTCAACGTCTTTCGTCATTTGTCCTGTATATTGGTTTAAAATATGAGTATAGAACGTTAACACCTCAATAGGGGATAACACCTTTTCAATTACGTTGTGCGGTTCTCCCTCATATCCTAATTTATCCGCCAAGTTCCTAAATACTTCGCAAGATAAATAAATGACTTCCAAATTACGATCGTACGCACCTTTTTGTGTGTCAACATCGTATTCATCGTCTAGGCTTAAAATTTTCTTAAATGGTAATTTTGTACATTGATACTCATCATCACCAAGATTTACGATAAAATTATCGTTTTGGTTATTATTAAAACGTTCCATTAATTGCTCGATACTAATCATTATCTTATCTCCTTTAAAATATCATCCAATAAATCGTTACAACTATCTATAAAAATAGTGTTCGCATTGTCTTTTGATGTTTCCAACGCATTAATCCCCTTTCGACTATTATGGTGAAAGCGTGGTTTTTCCAAAAAGTGTGCTTTACTATTTTTATTAAAAATACGAATACGCCAATTAGTACCACTATGTACCAATTTACCTTTTTTATAGGTTGATAAATAACTTTTTTCATTCAACCCATTATTTTTTGTTTTGGCGTTCGCTTTTGCGGTACGTTTAACATATGTCAACGCTTTTGACGTTGATTTACTAAACATTTTCCGCAATCCCCTATCTATGTTTTTGTCTTGTAGTTCAGATAGTACACGTATAAAATTGTCTAACTCTTTTGTGTCAACTGACATATAACCACCTTTCCAACGGTAACTTTTATAAAATAATATCTTTGTCTTAACATATTTATATTATACATCATGTTATCACAAATTGTCTAATACATAAAAAGCATAGTAGGTATGAGTAGGGGGCATATATAATACCCCCTACGTTGTAACAAAATATTAGATTGTAGATAAATAATTATAGTCGCCGGCTCTAAAAGAGGTGCTTTCCTCTCTAACTTCTCCATTCGCAAAACTCAATAGTGTAGCCTCATCAAACATAACGTCGCTCACTTCAATAGCCTCATCCCCATTAATATTGGGATCAGTAAGTTCACCCATAAATTTAATACTAGGCATTACACCGGTTTTAATAGCATCCTTAACCAACTTAATATTATAGCTATCGATTTTATGTACAACCATAGTTCCGGTTAATGTACTACCGGTATATTTAGATTGTGTAATCAAATTACCATTTACATTAATGTCCTCATAGTTTAAAGATGCTTTTAACTCAAAACTTTTAATATTAGCAACTCGAACATTGTTAATATATAGTTTACCAAACGTCCCTAAAATAACACTTTTACTATTCATTAATTTCCTCCTTACGCCATCGCAATAGTAAATTTAAGATCTTCCATTGCGTTTGAAATTTTAACATCGCCACCCAAGAACACATTTGTTCGGAATGTCATTTGTTGCACTTTATCCCCTGTCCAATCAACCGCCTCGGCTTTACCGATGGAAATCCATGCTAAGCGTTGACTTTCAATGTCAACATAGGATCGGTTGTCATAACTATCGTCTAACACTTCCTCACGCATTAATTGACGAAAGTAAGAGTTTACGGATGTAATAAATAATCGTTGGTTACTTAACGTATTCTTATATTTACCAACGTAATAATCTTTAAATGTTGTGTAAATATCCTCGATAATTAAGTTCATAGCCTCAACAATAATAATGTAACTCATATCTTCGGTGTCTGTACTTGTAAATGTTTTTAAACTATTTACTGCACGACCGCATTTTACTTTATCATCGTCGTTAATAAGTGTTAACCACCCATCGGAGATCCATTTTCCAATAGGATCCTCTGTGCTTATGTATGCATCGTCCCAAGATGCTAAATCCTCAAATACATAATATGTTAAACTTCTATTCATTGGTAAATTGCATAATGTAGATGCAATTCGGATAACATAATCTTCCGCCGTTACGTCGTTACCGTCTTTTAATTTACCTCCGGTACCTTTTAGTTTAATTACATATTTACTATCGCCTTGCGTAATATTAGCAACAACGCACACACATTTATGACCTTGATTGTCATGGTTGTATTGTACAACTTGATTTGTAAGTTCTTGTTGATCTTCTTTTACGTTTGTACATACATAATTAAATTTAATTTTATCAAGTTCCTTTACAACGTCTGTAAACTGTGTTGTAGTTGCACATCTTAATACATACACCTTGTTTACTGCCACATCAAACGCACGCATGATAGCAGTATAATTTGCGGTTGTGTAGTCTGTTTCAACTACATCCGCACCACGTTTATAAATAAACTTTTTAATCCCTGTATTTTGTTGTACATCTTTTACAATAATACATAATACACCACGTTCGGAGCGTTGTACCGCCGTAACCGCCTTTTGCGTAAAAATAATATTAATATCCGGTAAGTCAATTCTATAAGCCATTATTTCACCCTTTCAACATATTTACTTCTAAATGTTCCATATATGGTTGAGTTTCGTTCCTCTCAACCTTTTGGATTAAATCTGCTTGAATATTAAATGTTAATACTTTGTCTTGTTTGTATAATTCCGATGCAGTTGTAAGCATCTTAACATAATATTCATTTTTTCCGTCTGATACACGTATAGGATCATCAAATAACATTGTTAAATTATTCTTCATGTCCAATAGGTTTAAAAATCCCTCATACCTATTCTCGGCAAAAAATACAATGTTTAAGTTACTACTTTCCTTGATATAGTCTGTCGCAACCCATGATGTGTTTACGTCCTCAACGTCTATAAAATAGCTAGGGCGAGGATAATCCTCATCTATATCCATATCCACCACCGGATAATTAGGATATTTACTTTCTATTAATTCACTCAACGCCCTAATAATATCAATAACCGATAGTATAGTTTCCACCTCCTAACAGTTATATTATAACAGTGTTGTAACAAAATGTAAACACTAAATTACAACTTCGCAATAACACTCTAACCTCTCACTATTTAAGTAAGGATCTAGTATATATAATATATCATATCTTACTCCATTATAAATAAACCAATTAGCGGAGGTTATATGTTTGTTATATCGTAGCACAATTTTATGGGTTGTCCTCGATAAAGTTGTGTCTGCTTGACGTCCATTTAATAAACTACCGGTTTGTGGTAATACTGCTCCCCATACCTCAAACAACTTCTTATCCTCTTTTGGATATTGTCCTAACCTATTCTTTTCTTTTGATGTTACTGTTCCCCAAACCTCTAATCTGTTTTTACAGATACTAGATAGTCTCATGTCTTTTATGTATCTCATTGTATACCTTTCCAAAATCCTACAAGGTCTATAATATAACGTTTAGGAGTCGCAACTCCCCAACATTTTACATCTCTTGTATTTGGTTCTACATATATACTACCGCTCGGAGTAACTGCAACTTCTAGTAAACTTATAGGAGTTGGGGCATCGTTTGGAAGTGTACAAATTGCAACCCCATTACTAGCGGTGTTAGGAATGTTCATATCAAGATGTAGCTTACCAAATCCGGAGGATTGACTATATTCCAAATAACCCCTACTTGTTTTACTCGGTGCTCCTTGCGTTGCAATTCCCCAAATAATATTATAAACTTTAACTTCATTACTTGTTGGTGTATTATTTGTTTGTACATCTTCAACCCCAAGGAGGTTACCACAATGTAAATCTAATACCCCTTGCATAAATGGATTTAGAGTAATAATGCTAGTTGTAAACTGTCTTACCTCATAACTGTCTGAAATTAAAGACAATATCACAACCGTTACATCCTCATACTTTTCTAATTCTTGCTTATTACATCCCATGTAGGACGTGCAATATTGAACAGATGCATCCAATAGCATTTGTAAAAGTACATCATCATCGTTTCCATCAATTCTTAAATACTGCTTAATGGTATTTAATGTCAATTCTGATACTTTCATACTTCACCACCTTAATATTAAATAAGGGCGAGGCGATTGCCTCACCCCGTATCTTATATTTAACTAATCGTTGTTTTTTTTGCGGATACAACAAGTTTTTGTGGTTCAACTACTTTTGCATCAATTTCCAACCAAGCTAATACGCCGGTTGCGTGTTCATCTGCATATTTTTCTTGCAATACTTGAATTGCTACATCCTCGTGTACGTTTACATACATTGCGGAGAAGTCGCCATATACGACATTTGTGTCTTTCATGTTGTCAGATACCATTACCGGTTTGCCAAGGAGTGTATATCCAAACCCATTTGTAATATCATCTTGCAACAAGTAATGACCGTCAGTACCTTTTAATTGGCGTAATGCAACCAAAGTATTATTAGATACTAACCACATGCACTCGCTTTGGAATTGTTGCGGTACGTTAACTTGCATCGCAATTAATTCATCAACCGTTGGTGTATCTGCGGTTGTTTTGAATTTAGTAACGGTTGTGTTGTTTGTTGTGTCAAGCACACCATTAATTTTTGTAGTACCGTTAATAAGTTCATTTTCAATAAAGATAGCAATGCTTTCCGCAACTTTATTTACAACATAAGATACAATATCAAATTGGCTATTGTTAATTAAAGAATTTGAAATTTTAGACAATGCACCAACAAGGTAACCATCCAAAGTAATCGCATCAAAACCGACTTTACTAGATGTTAATGCAGTAAATTCATCGCCGTATGCAGTTGTAATTGCATCCTTACCAACAGGGAATTGCAATTTACCCTTAACGTTAAATTTAGTTGCCAATGCGTACAATGGTGCAATTTGTTTAACACGATCGATAATTTGATTTGCAATACTTGTAGGGATAACGGCACCATTATCCGTTTTAGTCATTTCACCGGCACGATTTTCACGAATAAGAGTTTCAAACGCACGTTTTTCAGTTTCTTCAACGGATCGTTTTTCTTCTTTTTCTTCCGGTGTTTTTGGTTCTTCGTCCATCATAGTCAAGGAACGAGCCTCTTTTTTAGCCTCGATTGTTTTGTCAAGTGCTTTTAATTCGTTTGTTTTAGTTGTAAATGTTTCTTGTTCCTCATCTGTCAAGGCACGTTTTTCAGTTTCTGCCTGTACAAAAATGTTGTTAATTTCTTCAACTAATGCGTTTCTTTTCTCAATTAAAAATTTCATGTATTAATATTCTCCTTTTAAGAAATTCAAATGTTGTTTATATGTTTCGATGTAGTCAAGGTTTTCTCTTTTGTCCTCTGTTGTTACTTCGGATAGTTGGTTGCGTTGCTCTTGCAATTCGTCCGCTCGCATCTCGATCATAGTGCCAACATAAGCCGGTCTAACTGACAAAATAGATACTTCTTTTAAGTCTAAATCTGTAATTGTGCGTTTTCTAATCTCGCTAGATGTGTCCCATTCGTCCGCCTTAGCCACAAACCCAAAACTAAATCCGGTTAACTTATTATGCTCTGCTAACTCAACGACTTCCGGATCATCAATGTCGATAAACGCACGCAATCCAATGTTGTCCTCATATAAATCATACTTAACAGGCGTTAAATTGCGTTTATGATTAAGCATTAAATCTACATCGGGACGTCTTTCCAAAGAGTGTTTAAATGCGTTCGGTTTAATAATCTCAATAAATTTTCCGTGCATGTCTCTTAATTCACGGCTTTCTCTACCAACTGCATTTACATATCCCTCTAAATGGATTGTACCGTTTCTTAATTCGACTTTCAATATGTTTTCACCTCCTAACAATTAATATTATAACATTGTTACAACAAAATGTAAAGTGTTATTTTTCAATTTCTACGTCATTGTTATTCGGATCTACAATCGCCCCTGTATTAGGTACAAATATTTTACCATCCTTAATATTATACAATACATCGCCCAAGCCAAGTTTAAGATATTGCATGTCTAATACCGGCAAATTTTCCATCCGTCGCACTTCGTCAATCGTTAGAATACCACTATTTAAACCGGTTTGATATGCGTTGTAACGCTCATTTGCATTGATACGTAATATCTCACTTGTATCAATATCAAATTTAAGATCTTGTTTCTCGCTTTCCAAAAGTAAATAGTTATTTAACGCATTTACTAATTGTTTTACAATCGGTATTACTGCAATCCTAACCGCCGTTAAATATGCATCGCTATTCGCACCCTCAAAAAAGTTAGTTGGTAAACCAAAGTATGCTAATATTTGATGCATGTTGATGGTTTTGTTTTGGCTCAACTGACTTTCCGTTGCGGTATTGGATGCATCCTCAAACTCGATACCGGCGTTAAGTACAAGTACATCCGATTGACTAGGACTTGTTAGGCGTTTCCACGCTTGCTTTAACTCGTCCACCTTATCTTTATCCAACTTAGACTTAGACTTTAAAAAGCCACGGCGTACACCACTACTAATACTATTGTTTTCGTATTGTAAACTACTTAAAATGGTGGATAGTAAATCTTGACAATCACTGATAAATCCAACACCGCTAATACCGTTTTTTGTGTTGTTAACAAGTCTAAATACGTTATAGTCTTGTACTTGTTTACCATCAACCCAAACATTTACGATTTTGTCAATGTTGTCAACGCTTTCCGTGTATGTCAATTTACTTGTTGGGATATAGGATAATTTTTCAATCTTATTCCCTAATTTAGAAATATATGCATATCCATTTCCCTCCAAAAGCAAATCAATGATTAATTGCCGTTTTAAGTCGTTCGCCGTCATACAATTTCCACTGTAATTATTTAATAATGGTAATCTGTAATCGTCATATATCTCAATATAACCTTTGTCGGTTCTTCGATACATCTTGATTGGTAAACTTGCAATGGCGGATGCAATCCAATTTACTGATTTTGTTACAACAGGAATTGACATTGCTTGTTTTCGTGAGATTGTCTTACCATTTACCAATGGTGAAAGTCCATTAAGTACATCCGCAATTACATCATTTTCAGTTGAACGCTTTTCTCTTTTTAACCAATTAAACGTATTATTCACCTCCTTTCATATTTATATTGTCTCCGTCGATGGGTTCGCTATCTTCTAATACTAAAAATTTAATATAATCTGTCATTGTTTGTCCATTGTACTCCGCTTGATTCTTAATCATTTCAAATTCTTCCTCAGTACATCGGAACGCAATTCGCTTTATTAAGTTAGCCATTTCTTCACCTCCTTGTACGTACATTATAACATTGTTGTAACAAATTGTAAAGTATTATTTTGTTGTAATAAAAAAGAAAAAGCCACACAAATTTGTGTGGCAAAAAGACATTATATAGTGTTAGTGTTTTCCGTTGATAACCGGACTTTAAATAAAATAAATTTTGTCTTTTCTATTAGAATTATAACATGCCAATAATTATAAATCAACTGCATACCCAATTATCGTTAAATAGTTCTTGTTGTTGTAATAAGCATAACGCATTTATTGTTGCTACAACCATGTCAACTTTACCTCTTGACCGTTTCTTATGTACGTATCTGTTTAAATTAGTATCGTACGTACAAACTGCGTTCATAAAGTTTACCTCATATAATTGGTTTGTTTCATATCTGAAATTGTGGTTTGTAATCTCCTCATATAATGTTTTTGTCGGAGTTGCCAATACACTCGAATGTTGTTTTACTTCTATGCAATCATATCCGCCCTCTTGTAGTTTGTTAACCGTAGATATAGCGTTATATCTATCATACCCAACACCAAGAACGTTTACGCCTAATGTACTTTCAAGATCAAGAATATATTTTTCAATTACACCATAATCTATAATGTTATCACCGCAATCAATACATAAGCCATCATCAATATATTTTTGATAATCGCATTTCTCTTCTTTCGTTTTAATCTCAATTCGGTTTGTTGGAATAAAGCACATAGGACGAGCCACTAAATGTCCATATTCGTCTCGTGTGGCAATTACAACGGATGAGTTATCACTTGTTAATGATAAATCAAGACCAACATATACATCTCTCCCATTCCAATCAAACTCATCAATCTCACATTGTTTAAGATCTTGAATGTCAACATAAGCCTCAACACCACCATCGGCGGTTATAATATTGCAATGTTTCGTTAAAAAATTGGGACGTGCTTTTGGTTTTTCAATAGCCACTTCTCTTTTTTTAATTAGATTATCCCATAATATGGGTACATCTATCGCCAATGGGTTGCCATGACATAAAATTGTGTCGTCTGTTTCCCATTTCCCCTTTGGATCATCCGGCTCATATAGTAAACCAAACGTTGTCGGATCATCAATAACACCATCTAATACTTTCTTGCAATAGTCTACTTCATCCTCAAATGGGTTATCTACTGTTGGATATTTCGTACTCATTATTATCCCTAACTTATTTTTTAATAGCACCGCACCACTTCGCATCGCCTCCAATGGATAACTAACCGGTAACGCTCCAACCTCGTCTCCCAACCATGCGTTGGGTAATTTACCATCTAGTGTACTTGTAGAATAGTTAAGCGGTACATACTCGGATGATGTCAATGTACATACAATATCATCTCGACGTAATTTAAAATGATTTTCCAAGTGTTGGCTTACTGATACAAATTCTTTAATTTGTTTAAATGTTTCACGTGCCAATGCACCGGTAGGAGCAACAGTAAAAAAGCGACTAAACTTAGGCTCTAAAATCATAAGTATCAAACAAATCAATGCGGATACATAAGACTTCGCATTTTTACGGCAAATTTCCAAAATGATATTTTCATATCGTCGTTTATCCGCATCATCTCTCATTACTACGCAAAAAGGAGCGGTTAATAGTAACCATTGAAATCCGGTTAATGTGTGTACAACGGATTTTCCGGCTCCCTCACCTTTCGGTACGTTTACCAATAATAATAACTTTTCAATTTTATTCGCCTTGTTATGATCAAACACAGATAACTCATCTTTATCATCCCATATATTTTTAAATATCTTACATTGTTTCTTTACGTATTTAGGGACTTTGTTGTTACTGTTGCATAACGCCCATTCACAATATTTATATGCTTTATCATACATTACATATCACCCAATAACTCGGTAAGCGGATCAACACTTGCCACCGCCTCGGCTTTCGCTTTGTTGCGTGCCTGTGGCGTAATATCAAGCATCTTCAATCCGTTCTCGACTTGCTTTACAAATTTATCACGGCTTGCCATGAATTGTCTATCATCTAACATTGCCGGCAATGTGTTTAATCGCTCATCCATGTACTCCAATCTATCAATGGCAAATGCTAGTGCCTCAACCAATGGCAAATCAATCTCCCTATAGTCGCTCATCTGTTCAATTATCCAATCTCGTTTTTTCGCTTGTTGCTCGTTTAATCTTGCACTCATAAATTACCTCCATTTATAATTTTAGTATATCATAAAAAAATGAAATGTTCAAATATATGAATGTGTGTTCATACTTTAAAATGTTGCCATGGCTACAAGATGAATAATATTACATAAATATTCAAAATGTAGCTACGGCTACACTAATCAATAATCATTATCATATGAATATGTGTTCATATGTTCCTTTATTCATTTATTGATTTATTCATTTATTGGTTTATTACGTTTTACCTAAAATGTTGCCATGGCTACAAAAATTGAAAATGTGAGTGGGGCGTTGGGTGTCCCACGTGGGATAAAATTTTAATTACATCAAACGAGGGGGGCGTATAATTATTCACAAGAGTATTCATATCCGTCAATTTCTTCCTTGTATGTGTCGTAACAATCGCACCACCCCTCATCTACTCCAACATCATGTCCATAAGCGTACGCCTTTTCTATTTCGTCATGGATAACCGATAACATTGCATCCATCCCATGTTGATTTAAAATATCCATTAATGTTTTATCAAACTCGTTTAACTCACTAGCATAATACATATATCATACCTCCTACAATACTGATAAAATTAATTAAATCGTGTCTATTTGCTCGTTTTATATCTTTCATGACTAATTTATCATGGATAATATTTTATAACTTAAATGTGCAAACAATATACTACATCAGTTGCAACAACCAACAAAGATAATATAATACAATCTTTCGTCATGTCATATAATTCAAACACACCAACAAGAATATTGATTAAGATAGCCAATAGATTAATACAAACAATAATATAAAATAACATAATTAATACCGTCCTTTCATGATGGTTTGCACCGCTTTGGCGTACCCATTATACTTACCGTCTTGATACCCAATCCCTTGTCCTGCAATATATCCATCTCGATATGCTTGCCAATATCCATCTGATATATGTTTTTTGACTTCCGTCAATAGTTTATCCAATCCATGTTTAAATAATATCTCTTTAATTTTATCATCGTTCATCTTGTCCATTGTGTCCTCCTATACAATACATACCATTTGAGATCATACATCTGTACACCTTACATATATTAGTGCTTAATGCTTTGTTAGTTAATATCTCATCAATACCAAAGTTATTACAATATATCAAATAACATTTATATACTACATCTACCGTCTTATTATGTATGTTACCATAAAACGCCCATCCAATAAAATCGTGAATAAGGTACGGAATGTTTTTCATGTGTCCTCCTTGTAGCAATGTCCTAAAAATATCTTCAACATTTTTTATATAGAGAAAATTTTATAACTAACTACTCTATTTCTATTTTATTATAATAATATATAGTTTTAAAAAA